>Ga0116157_10006002_pt1 | contig 11037 bp, 8 predicted proteins | sample AD_UKC048_MetaG_FD_89882 | JGI IMG/M metagenome (GOLD analysis project Ga0116157, IMG submission 89882) | Active sludge microbial communities of municipal wastewater-treating anaerobic digesters from USA - AD_UKC048_MetaG | ecosystem: Engineered > Bioreactor > Anaerobic > Digestate | place: USA... | reverse complement strand
TTTCAGATCGGGATCAGGCAAGTGCATGCCGAGGGTCTTGATCTGTTCGGCGATCATGTCTATAAAGTTCTGCCGCAGCTCATCATTGCTTTTACGCTTGATCTTCCACTTCATACTCTGGTCACTGTTGGTGCTTTCCGTATCACGGGGACCAAACATCATCAGGGCCGGCCACCACCAGCGGTTGATCGCATCCTGGCATATGGCTTTCTGTTCAGCGGTACCTCTTGATAATATCAGCAGAGCTTCAAAGCCCTGGCGCTGGTGAAAACTTTCTTCTTTACAAATTCTGACCATAGCCCTGGCATAAGGACCATAAGAAGTACGGGTAAGCATCACCTGGTTCATGATAGCAGCGCCATCCACCAGCCAGCCAATGGCCCCGATATCGGCCCAGCTTAATGTGGGATAATTAAAAATAGAGGAGTATTTCGCCTTGCCGCTGTGCAGATCATTGATCATTTCCTCGCGACTCATGCCCAGTGTTTCGGCGGCGGAATAGAGATAGAGTCCATGCCCGCCTTCATCCTGTACTTTGGCCAATAAGATAGCTTTGCGTTTTAAAGAGGGGGCTCTTGAAATCCAGTTGCCTTCTGGCAGCATACCCACGATTTCACTATGCGCATGCTGGCTGATCTGCCTGATATTGGTCTTGCGGTAAGTTTCCGGCATCCAGTCCTTCGGTTCGATCTTGATTTCCTGATCGATCTTCTCCTGAAATAATTGTTCAAAATCCTTTACAGGCATAGCAAACAGTTTGGGCCAAATTTAAGTAAAACTAACAGCTGTTTGCGTAAATTTTGAAAGGACAGGCTCAGTTTTCCGGATTTTCCTCCACATCCTCCGGATAGATATTATCCGCCATTTTCCAGATCCCCTTTTCCTTGACAAAGGGTACCACAGCCCAGCTCCGGTCTTCGGGCTTATCCCCGGGGTTGAGTTCGGAACCTATCCGGAGCTGCGCCTTGTTCCCGGTGATCTTTACTTCATAAATATTAGTCTTGGACGTGTACCAGATAATAGTATAATCAATACTTTCCTGTCCGCCCGCCCAACGGTCATAATCAAACCCGACGGGCATTTCTTCGGCCGGATCGTCTTTGAAGCAACTGTCACTGAACCGGAAATGCGCCTTTTCTGCTTTGATATACGCTTCTCCCACATAAGGCACATTTTTACGCAGATAGGCAAAATAGCGTTCAGTTTCCTTCCAGTTAATCTTGTACGGAGGTCCATCTTCCGGTCCGGTACCCTGGTACAGGTCAAATTGGTTGAATGCGGATTCGTTCTTCTGATAAAATTTCAGAAAGGAAAAAAAAGTCTGTTTGATCAGTTGTTGTTCTTTGTTGAGCTGACTGAAGGCCGGCAGACTCATACAAAGGGCAATCAGGAAGGGGAGCGCTTTTTTCATACTGGTAAAAATAAAAAATAAAGAGCAGCGGCTAAACTGCTCTTTGCTGGTTAAAGTGCGGATTAAAAAAAGTTATCGGGCATACACACCATTGGGACTCACCACGCTGGCCGGGCCACCGCTGATTCCCATAGGAGGTATAATAATGTCGATGGGTTGGCCATTTACTTTCAACGTGGCTTTCCGTGCATGAATCTCCACGCCTTGCTGATAGAAGGGAGGCATGGCGGCTGGTACCCGGTTGATCAGGTAAGGCTCGCTGAAATCACTCATTTCCACTTCAAAGGTATAATCACCGGTCACGCATTTGGCATAAGCGGCAATAGTGGTGATCTGGATATCAATGGTGGCGGGAAGTACCGGTGCTGCTTCAAAGGGAGTGCCGGCAAAAATATTCGGTCCGAAATAAGCACCCACTTTTGCATCCGTGCCTACAAAGCCAAACACCAGTGGGGCGGCATTCGGATCGGGTTGCCAGAAGATCATGCCGCTGGGGGCACTACCCACCGGGGTATTCACGATACGACCCAGGTGGACGATCACATTGGGCATTTGCAATTCGGGGGAGGTAACGGCCACCAGGTCCACGCCTGATTCCCAGCTCATCCATTTGGTAACATTTGACATAGTAGGTTTTTAGGTTACTGTAAATAGACCTTAATTTTTTAAACCTGCCTATACCATGAGGAGGGTATTTTCAGCGGATGTTCAGATCCACTTTTTCTTATGCGCAATGCTGACTGCCTGGGCCCGGCTGTTGACATGCAACTTCTCGTAGATATTGGACGCGTGTTTGCGTACCGTCAATGGGGAGATGAATAATTTTTCCCCGATGGCTTTATAATTTTTGCCACTCACCATTTCCTTCAGGATCTCCATTTCCCGGTCACTCAGTCCGGCATTATCTTCTTTCACCACTTCATTTTCCTCGGTCTCCCGATAATGATGCACGGGTATCTGCTTCAGCAAATCCATGGCTTTACGGGCTATGGCCGGACTCATCGGGATGCCGTTATGCTCATGCACATTGGTGATGGCATCAATGATATTGACAGCGGAATCTTCTTTCAGCAGGTAACCATGAGCACCGGCCTTAATGGCTTCAAAGATTTTGTCGTGGTCTTCGAAAATGGTCAGCACAATGAATTTGATGGAAGGATAGGCGGCGGTCGCCATCCGGATGGTTTCAATCCCATCCAGCTCCGGCATCTCCAGGTCCATCAGCACTACATCGGGTAATGCCGGCATGCTCTTTAACTGTTCCAGGAAATCCCGGCCATTCCGGGCCTCCAGTACCAGGCGCACTTCTTTATAAGCGGCGAGCTTATCCTTAACCGTCTGGCGGTTGATAGGTTTATCGTCTGTAATGGCTATGGTAACGGGCATAGTACAAAGTTGAAGGCTTCCCGGCTCGTTTACAATACGCTCCCGGGAGCATTTTACCGGCAGAGCAGCAGGGTGCTGCCCTTGCCGGGAGTGGAAGTTAACACAATCTCTGCATTGGCTTCCGCCGCCCGCCAGCGCATATTACTAAGGCCATTGCCTTTTCGTATCGTTGCTTCATCAAAACCGATCCCGTTATCTGACAAGGTAATCTCCAGTTTGTCAAGGCTGCGGATATGATACCGGATCACGGTGGCTTTGCTGTGTTTCAGCATATTCTGTACGGCTTCCTGCAGTATTTTATTCAGGTGAATGGCCACTGCCGCGGGCAGCAGACTGTTATTTACAATATCTTCTTCCGCTTCAAATTCCAGGTGTTCAAAATTTCTCAGTAGTTTGAAACAATAGGTTTTAAACCCATCACTGAAATCGGCCAGGCTGATCTCTTTATTATTCAAAACCCAGATGGTTTCCCGCAGGCTGTTCAGGATCTGTTCGGCATTTCCTTTCATTTTATCAAGGTCCTCCTGTTCGCCTTGTTGCAACTTCATTTTTTCTACATTGGCCAGCAATGCGGATGTGTAAGCGCCCATATTATCATGCAGGTCGCGACTGATCCGTTGCCGTTCATTTTCCAGCTCGGTTTGTATTTCCAGCACTTTCAGTTTTTCCTGGTACTTCCGTTTATTGATAAAACGGAAAACATACCATACAATACTCAGCAAGGCCAGTGCCGCCAGGCTCATAAACCACCATTGTTTATAGAAGGGCGGCACAATCACCAACCGGATGCTTTGCTGTGGCGCCAGTTGCGGATTAAAGGAGTGATTACCCGTTATTTCAACCATGTACTCCCCCGGGGGAAGGGCAAGATTAATTTCGGTTGAATGTCCCAGGTCTTTCCAGGCCTTGTCCAGTCCCATAACCCGGTACTGGTAATTGTAATAAGAAGCCGGGTTGTTGCCAATGGCGGAAAATCGGATACGCACCCGGTTATTCTCATGGGTAAAACGGAACTGACGGATATTCCAGAAGGCTGTATCCATTTCAGGCTGATCAAGGCTGCTGATATAGGTGATAACAAGGCGGGGTGTATCTACTATACTTTTAAGTTGGGCCGGATAAAAACTATTGAGTCCCTTAATTCCGGCAAAGAATAATTGTCCATCCGCAGCTCTCCAGGCTGCTCCGAAGTTGAACTCATCCGACTGCAGACCGTCCTGTTGGTTCAGGTTAAAGACCTGCCCCTGCTGGTCAATCCGACTGAGTCCTTTATCATGGCTGCACCAGATATTACCATCTGCATCAATGATCACCGCATAGATATGTTCATCGGGTAAACCATTTTCCCTGGTATATGCATGGAGAAGATTTCGGGTGCTGTCAAATTCATAGACCCCTTTGATGGTACCGATAAGCCAGTTGTTATTTCGTTTCGTAAGACAGGTGGCCGACCAGTCGGTCAGTCCTGCTTTTCGCAGGCATTGACTGAAGTAAGGAGTACCTGTAAAACCGGTCAGGTTATTATACCTTGTCTTTACGAAACCGGTGCCTAGAATCCGGGCTACTTCCGATACCGGGGTTTTGGTACAAAACAGTTCTCCGTTACGGAAAGTAAAAGTAAAGTTACGGTCGGTACCACTATAGCTGAACTGCTGATTGCCCAATGGAATCAGCTCGGAGTAATAGCCGCTTCCGGCTTTATGGTTAATGCTCTCCTCAAAATGTTGTTTCAACTTCCGGATGCTGAGTGTCTTTGTATTGAGGAGGTAACGTTTCGGACTGGAATACACAAATACTAAATACTGATCATTGTCGATCTGACCAATCGTGGAGATAATGGGGTTGGTTTCTCCTTCGGGCCCATCAAACATAAACCGCTTTAACAGGGTGCCGGCCGTATCATAGACCAGCAAACCTTTTCCATAGGTACCAGTGATGATCCGGTTCGTCCCTTTATTTACATGGAAGCATTTTACAAAATTTTCCTGCTCGTTGGCGGTGCCGGTATATTGGACAGGCTGTGACTGCATGCTGATCTTCAGCAATCCGTTCAGGTTAGTGGCGGCCCAGAGATCGCCGCGCTGATCAAAAAAGGCATTTTTAAAATACCCGTTTTCAAAAAAAGGCTTTCCGGAGAGATTGACGATCTGCCGGGAGAATTCCATCTTTTCCGTATCCAATTCCCACAGTTGTTCATCCAGTGAAACCAGCAGGGTGTTTTCATTTTTCTTTAAAAAAAAGGCAGGGCGGCTGAAATTAATAACTTGTTTATTCCCCGGGTAACTGATTTTTTTGAGTATTGTGCTGCCGGGTATTTCAACCAATTCCAGGTGGTCTTTATAAAAGAACAGCCAGTTTTTTTCATTCAGCGGATGAAAACTTATATCCCCATAGGTGGAAGGGAGGGAAGTACTGGTTCGTTCCAGCTTTTCGGGCCTGAAAAGGAAACCCCTGGCACTGTCTGCCAGCAGGATTTGTGCCGGCAACTGAACCGCAGGAACCGGGTTAAGTAATACGGACCGGTTCCAGGCCATTTCCCGGCTGATCTTTTTTTCTTTCCGGTTGATAAAATGGATTGTATCTCCGGTCCAGATCAGCAGTTCCGACGCAGTCATGGCCACCGGATTGAATTTTTTTTCAGCGGCTCCCGGGATCAGTGACCCATAATGGCTGAAGGTATGCGTACCCGGGTAGTAAACAGAGAATCCCCCTTCATAAAAAATCCAGATTTCTTTTTCCGGGGTACGCTGTATACTACTAAACTGGATACCAGGAACCTGGTGAATGCCTTTTCCGAATGGCACCTGGTGAAACAAACTCCCGTCGAACCATTGCACATAATTATCGCTGATCATCCACAAAAAACCATTTTCGTCTTCAGTGATACTCTTGATAACCTGGTTAGGCAATCCGGATTCGTTATTATAAACCGTTTGTTTACATCGTTGCAGGGTTTGTGCATCGGCAGCATACAGGGCCAATAGGCCTGCCAGGAGGAGTATATTTTTTCGCAACAGCAGCACCGGACAAAAATAGGGTTTGACCGCTGTACTACTGGACTTTGCAGTAAAATACTCTGAGCGGAGTATTGATGGCATCATGCAGGAAATTGACATTTGTTCTATTCCCCTGAACTCCTTGTCAGGATTTTAATAAAAAACCCTTTTGCATGAAACAGCTCTTCGCCCTTTTCTTACTGCTCCAACCGTTTTTTCTTTTTGCACAAGATGAACCCAAGTCACTCCTCGTTCTGAAGCCTTCCCTCAATGTCGGCAATATAGCCATCAAAAGAGACCGTGAGAATCCCAGAACGGCCGACAACCGGGTCGGGTATGGAATAGGTGTGCAGTATATGCAGTTCCTGGGCGAACGGGTCTATTTTACCCTGGGAGGTGAACTGAACTCCAGGGGATACAAAGGTGCCCGTGTCGTTTACCTGGATGCGCCGGTTTCCATGAATGTAATGCTGGGCAAACATAAAATATTTGGTTTTGGCGGCGGGGCCTATGCCAGTATGGCCCTGACGGGGAAATACAAGAGTATGGATGTCTGGACCAATTTCAAATTCGGGGAATCGGTAACGGATAACCGAAGCCGGGCGGATTATGGATACCTGGTCAACCTGATCTACCAGTCTCCCGGACTGTTCTTTGCAACCCTTACATTGATGTCCGGAATAAAGGATATCACCCCGGCAGACAAACAAATTGACAAGAGCTGGATGAAGCTGAGAACATCACAGATGTCAATCGTTATACCCATGAGCGTATTTATTAAAAGCAAGAAATAATGAACGGGAAATACTGTAACCGGATCATACTATCCGTACTTCTTTTTTTTCAATTCACTTCTTTGCCGGCTCAGGTAAGAAATGAGTTATTGGATGACCGGGACGCCTGGTTCTGGGATTTTAAGGATGCCGGCAAATTTTTCAGGCCACAGTTTATTGGAAATAAAAGTTATATCATTTATAAAGACTATGAAGGGTTGCTGGAAACAAATGGAACAGCCAGTGGTACCCGGGTTTTAACCAGTTCCGGGGGGAAGGGAGAGATTTTCGATGTGGTGGCTACAGAGAAATTTCTCTATATGTTGACACGTAGTAAATCAACCGATGGTAAGCTCTATCATTACAGGCTGTTTCGTATCGATCCGGTAACGGATCAGACTATTCAGGCGACTGACCCTGCATCCGGAAAGTCCGTTCAGTTTACCAGGGAAATTGAACGTGGGGATATGTCTTACCGTCTGAGTGCTTATAAAAACAGGGTGATCTTTGTGTTTTTTCTGGAAGCGGGGATGCTGCCTTTTAAAAGTCTGTCGGTGCTTCATGACGAAGACCCGGTACCAGCGGTTCATTACCTGGTTTATGAAACGGACATGAAATTGAGCGGGGAGAATCTTTGGAAGCGGGTTGCGGTTACCAATGACAAAGTGTATTACTATGATTCGGCTAATTATAAAGTGCAGATCAAAGAGTTCAGGAAGACCAATGAAAATAATGAGCGTCCCTATTACTATGATTTTGCCGGATTTGATTTTGCGAAAAATGGCATTCGTATCATTTCCCTGTTCGACAACACAAATGGGGAAGCGTTTATGCTGGGTGCATACGAAAAAGGAGCCGATAAAGGCCGGCACTTTGTCCTTCAGTTTAAAGACAGGAAAGCTGCGGTGCTGGCAAAATTTGAAAGCAACCTGGACGAGGTGGTGGTAAATAACGGCATTATTTATTTATTTGGATACAGGCGGGTGGTGGAATTGAAGATGGATGGCACACTCAAGCCCATATTATCGCTGCAAGGGGAAAATGGACTTTCCTCTATCGGAGAAAAAAGAAAAATGTTATTGTTCCAGGGTACAAGAATGTTTTACGGGATCGGTGCGGACCTCGGCAGTATGCTCAGGACGGAATACTGGTGTCACGACCTGGCAGCAAACAAGGACTATAAAATCGCCACAGTGGACATGGAGAGTATGTATAACGATAAAGTCAGGGAACGTAAATGGCTGCATGTGGCCGGGGATTATTTTTATTTCCTGGAACCGAAACAGGCCTATTATATCCTGAAGCGAAAAAATTTTATATCGGGTGCTCCTGAAGAAGAAGTCAGTGTTAACGGATTTGACGGCACACCCGCCAGTGGAACCGTGGGGGATATTCATCAGTCGGGCCAGGTGATTTTCTTTTGGGGAAATTTCACGTATAAAAAGAAAGTAAAAAAGAAAACAAAAGAATTCAAAAACCGGGTTATCGGAGCGGTCAGTTTGCAGGGATGAAGGTAAGTGTACAGTTAATCAGAACAGCTATGCGGATAAAACAAACAGTGAAAAATATGCTGGCCGGCTTTATAATTATAATAGCCGGAAATGCTCTTTTTGCCCAGCTCCCCGACAGCGATGGGGACGGGGTGCCCGATATCGAAGATCTTTGTCCCACCGTAAATGGCACAAAGGCCAATAAAGGTTGTCCGGATGCAACTGCCGGAAATAAGACGACCGATTATTTTGCCAAGGATGATTTTACCACTATTCTCGATGTGATCTGTAAATCGGAACTGGCGAAATACCGGCATCCGCAGGTACCGGCGCAGCAACTGGAAGGAGTGGTAACTACTTTGCCGCAAACAGGCGTAAACAAACAATTCCCCGTGTATTATTCCACCGATGGAAAGGGGAGCTTTATCGCAATGATGATCCTGAGCAATCAACCCGCTGAGTTTAACAGTGCCGTTGCGTTTGTACATCAGCAATTGCTTTATAATTCTTCTTCCTGCCTGGCCTATAAGTTATTTAAACCGGTGCCAACTCCTTCAGGCGATACCACTTTTATGGCTTTTAACCAGAATGATGAAGGACCCCTGATGCAGATAAAAGTGTATAAACACCGGGTCAGTGACAGTGAGCGCTATGTCATATTAGGGGTGGAAGCCGTACCCCGCCGGGCACCGCCTGTAGCAAAAGTGGCCGATCCGGCACTTTGCAATGACCTGCTGAAGATAATGGAGGCCAGCAGTGACGGATTTAAAAATGTGCGTTCCAATCCGAAGAAGAACAGTATTTCGGGACTGGATGATTATGAGACCAGTCTGCCCGGTCTGGGCCTGGAAAAGAAAAAACTCCGTGTGGAGGACTGGTATGATGTGATGGAACTGAAGGAGAATAAAATAATCACTTATGATGCCAGCAGTTTTGTAGTGAATAAGGAAAAGGCGGAAGCCCTGTTTAATCAGTATGTGGCTAAACTCGAATCTTGCGGCACGCTGAAGGACCGCCAGGTAGCACAGACCAAAAACCTGATCACCCTCAGCTATTCAGCCAGGGTGAATAACCGTGCGAAAGAAGTCAGTCTTAAATTAATGGACCTTGGAGAAGGGTATGTGATAACGGTAAATGTGACGGATAAATATGCAAAACTAAATTGACTGGTCAATTAATCTGAAATAAACATAACCATGAAAGGGGTACTTTTTTTCTTTACCATGCTCTGCTGCGGTTCCATTTCCCAAGCACAGGATTCTTTAGGCGTGTATGTCCGGGTAAAACAGGAAGCGGTGATTTTTGATGATTATAAACTGGAGCATGATCCCAATTACAGAAAAGCAATGGCGCTGCGGGGGAAACCGTACGCGTCTGCTGCGGTCCGTATTTCCGAACAGATGAACAGCTTTCTGAAAGGGTATCCGCAGAAATTCGATATCGGGAACTATGATGCCCGGATGGACACCATACAAAAGTATTTGCCGGGCTATCATGCGTTTATTGTTGCTTCCTGGAATAAAAAATGCAGTGACTATTCCTCCATACCTGAAAACACACCCCTGATACTGGTGGAGATTCCGCTTGAGTACAATGATTTTTACCCGTTTGAACTGCAGCCTTATCCACGCAGATTCTTTGTGTTGCTCTCCCCGGCCTCTGTGGAAAAGCAGTCCGCGGCGGCCTATGCCACTTTTAAAGCAGAATATAAAAAACGCAAAGAACCAGTAGTCGTAAAAAAGGAACCCGCTCCGCCACCTGTGGTAAAAACAACTGAACCGGTTGTAGTGGCACCTGCCCCTGTGGTTAAGCCTGCGCCGCCAAAGCCGGCAGCAACGGTTGATTACAACCCACCCACCGGCACTGCTTTTAAAGCGGATGGGAAAAATGAAGGCTATTTCCAGCATAAACGGAAAATGGATCGATTTTATGTAACCAACATCAGAACAGCACTGGTCAATGTTAATTTTAGTAACCAGGAGTACTTCAAGAGTAAACTAGTCGGAGTTGCCGGGTATTCGTATATCGACATGTCCACCTTCAGTTACATGAATGAATCCGGGTTTTATCCGCCGGGTCTCCGGACCCCGGCATTACGCGAAGCGAATGGAAAACTGGCGGCTAATTACAATTGTTATATGGTGGAGAATCTGGTGGACAATAACAATACCATGTATGACTTGCTTTGGGTGCCCTACAGCGAAAATCTCGGGATGCCAAAAGATATGCAACCCGTCAGTGAGAATGGGTTTTACCTGCTGGTTAAACCGGAAGAGTCTACCTCAACCAAACAGCCGGTCGAAACCCGTACCGTCAATATGAATGTAAAAGAGAAGGCGAAAGAGAAAAAAATATCCGGTGCCTTTATATTGTACTACGGCTCCGCTTCGAATGCTACGTATTATGCCGCGTATATTGGTTCCTATAATCCGGATGAATACAGTAAAGATGAAATGGCGGCTCAGCTGAAGGCGAAAGTGTATGCCACGCAGCCTTACCTGCGGTACGATTTTGTGGAAATGGAACGATGCATGGATGTCCGGAAGCATGTGGCCAAAAAAATCGGCAGTGATGCGGCCCGTAACGGCTCCTGTTCTTTCTTTTAATCTTTAATAATCATACAAATGAAAAAAGTACTCTTTCTCTTTTGCCTGATCTGCCTCTCCGTTTCCATACATGCCCAGCAGCCGGTTTTACAGGCTTCCTCCCTGAACCGCATGCTCGATCTGCTGACCCGCGATTCACTCTCGTATTTCCGGGGTGAAGAAAAATCGGACCCTATGAACGGGACCTATCATGTATCCACGCTGCCGGCCATGGGAAAATATGTCATCAATATTTCCGAAAGCCCTCAGCAGCCGATCCCCTTTTCATTTTTTATTGAAGTACCCGTTTCCAAAGCGGTCACTTTTGCCAAAATAAAGGCAGAATTAGTCGCCCTCACCAAAGCAAAAAAACTGAAGTATAAAATGGTGGTGAAG
>Ga0116157_10005999_pt1 | contig 11043 bp, 6 predicted proteins | sample AD_UKC048_MetaG_FD_89882 | JGI IMG/M metagenome (GOLD analysis project Ga0116157, IMG submission 89882) | Active sludge microbial communities of municipal wastewater-treating anaerobic digesters from USA - AD_UKC048_MetaG | ecosystem: Engineered > Bioreactor > Anaerobic > Digestate | place: USA... | reverse complement strand
TGAAGACCTTGGGCTTGCGATCGTTCGCCGCGGTCGAGATGATCATGTCAGTGAGCGCTTGCCACCCGTATTTCGCGTGGCTTGCCGGCGAACTCGCCTCGACCGTCAGGCAGGTATTGAGCAACAAGACCCCTCGATCGGCCCACCCGCCCAGGTGCCCGCCGGCCGGCACCGTCACGCGCAGATCGCGCTGCAACTCCTTGAACACGTTACGCAGACTCGGTGGAATGCGCTCCCCCGGCGGAACAGAAAAGGCCAACCCTTCGGCCTGCCCCGGACCGTGATACGGGTCCTGGCCGAGGATCACCACGCGCGTGCTGGCAAGCGGCGTCGTCTCCAGCGCACGGAACACCTGAGCCGGATAGACCGTCACGCCGCTCGCCACGAGTGCATCGATGCGCGCGATCAATGCTCGCCCCCCGGCGCTGCTGCGCCAGGCCTCGACGCAAGGTCGCCAGTCGCCTCTCAATCGATCGACCAGCGCGTCGATCGACGCGGCGAGACGCGGGGCACCATTCATCGGTGAGCCAGAAATGCCCGACTGCAATCCGATGCCGCGATTCGCGTCACCCGAACAAGTCGGCGAGCGCCTGCCCTGGATCGGCTGCGCGCATGAAGGCCTCGCCGACCAGGAAAGCCGATACGTCGGCAGCGCGCATGCGGTCGACGTCGGCGCGCGCCAGCACTCCACTCTCGGTCACCAGCAGCCGGTCGGCAGGCACGTGCTTCAACAAGCCGAGCGTCGTGTCGAGCGTCACCTCGAAAGTGCGCAGGTTGCGGTTGTTGATGCCGACCAGCGGCGTCTTCAGCGACAGCGCGCGATCCAGTTCGAAACCATCGTGCACCTCGACCAGCACGGCCATGCCCAACTCGTGCGCCTGAGCTTCCAGATCCATCATTTCCGCATCCTCGAGGCAGGCAGCGATCAGCAGGATGCAGTCGGCACCCATCGCGCGCGCCTCGAAGACCTGGTACGGATCGACCATGAAATCCTTGCGCAGCACCGGCAGCGCACAGGCGGCGCGGGCTTCCTGCAGATAGAGGACCGCGCCCTGAAAGAACTGCACGTCGGTCAGCACGCTGAGGCAGGCCGCCCCGCCGCGCGCATAGCTCACGGCAATTTCCGCCGGCACGAAATGCTCGCGCAGCACGCCCTTGCTCGGGCTGGCCTTCTTGATTTCCGCGATGACCGCAGCCTGCCCGGCCGCGATCTTGTCGCGCATCGCGCCTGCGAAATCGCGCACGCCTCCCAGCGATTCGGCATCGCGCCGCAGTGAGGCCTGATCGCGTCTGGCGCGCGCCGCACGAATCTCGTCGCGCTTGACCTCGACGATGCGCTTCAGGATGTCACTGCTCATCTCGTCGATCCTCAGGCCGCAGCCAGCGCCTGCGTGGCACCGACGAACTCATGGAGCTTGTCGCGCGCGCTGCCCGATCTCAGCGCCTCGCGAGCCAATGCGATGCCATCGGCCATGCTTGGCGCGACATCTGCGGCGTACAGAGCGGCCCCCGCGTTCAGCATCACGATGTCGCGTGCAGGGCCGGGGTGGTTGTCGAGCACGGCCAGCAGCATGCGCTTCGAATCATCCGGGGTCTCGACCCTGAGAGCACGGTGGCTGGCCATCGCCAGCCCGAAGTCTTCCGGGTGGATCTCGTACTCGCAAACCTCGTCGCCCTTGATCTCGCACACCAGGGTCGACGCGCCCAGCGTCACCTCGTCCATACCGTCGCGGCCATACACCACCAACGCATGCCGGGCGCCCAGCCGCTGCAGCGCGCGGGCCTGGATACCGACCAGATCGGCATGAAACACGCCCATCAATATGTTGGGTGCGTCCGCCGGATTGGTCAGAGGCCCAAGGATGTTGAAGATCGTGCGCACGCCAAGTTCACGTCGCACCGGAGCGACGTTCTTCATCGCCGGGTGATGCGCTGGCGCGAACATGAAGCCGACGCCGGTCGTCGCGATGCATCGAGCTATCGCGTCGGGCGGCAGTGCCAACTGCACGCCGAGGGCCTCCAGCACATCCGCGCTGCCCGACTTGCTCGACACGCTGCGGTTGCCGTGCTTGCTGACGCGCGCACCGCAGGCGGCCGCGACGAACATGCTGCAGGTCGAGATGTTGAAGGTGTGCGAGCCGTCTCCTCCGGTTCCGACGATGTCGACCAGATGACGCCTGTCGGCGACCTCCACCTTCGTCGAGAACTCGCGCATCACCTGAGCCGCGGCAGTGATCTCGCCGATCGTCTCCTTCTTGACGCGCAGGCCGATCAGCAGCGCGGCCATCGTCGCCGGCGGCATCTCGCCGCTCATGATGCGACGCATCAGCGTCAGCATCTCGTCGTGAAAGATCTCGCGATGGTCGACGAGGCGAGCGAGGGCCTCGGTATCGGTGATGGGCATGACAGGCTCCGAAAGGTACTCAGGATGACAGGCGGGCCCGCGAGGTCACGCTCTCAGATCCAGGAAGTTCTTCAGCATCGCGTGACCGTGCTCGGTCAGGATGGATTCGGGGTGGAATTGCACGCCTTCGAGCGGCGTCGCAGTGCCGGCCAGCTCCCGGTGACGCACGCCCATGATCTCGCCGTCTTCCGATGTCGCGGTGATCTCCAGGATCTCGGGCAGCGTCGCCAGTTCGATCGCCAGCGAGTGGTAGCGGATGACCGTGAACTTCTGCGGCAGCCCGGTGTAGACGCCGCGCTCGTCGGTGGAAATCACGCTGGTCTTGCCGTGCATCTGGACATGGGCGCGGACGACCTTGCCACCCAGCGCCGCACCGATGCTCTGGTGGCCGAGACAGACACCGAGGATCGGCAGCTTGCCGGTGAAATGCCGGATCGCCGGCACGCAGATGCCCGCCTCGTTCGGGGAACAGGGGCCGGGCGACAGCACCAGACGGTCGGGCCGCAGTTCGCTGATGCCCTCGAGCGTCAGCTCGTCGTTGCGGAAGACACGGACGTCCTCACCCAACTCGGCAAAGTACTGCACCAGGTTGAAGGTGAAGCTGTCGTAGTTGTCGATCATCAGCAGCATGTGCGCTCAGTCCTGTGGATTGCGATGGGCGTCAACGGGTCGCCCGGTTTCGGTGTCCGCCTCGTGATTCGCTATTTTCGCGGCTGCGATGGCCAGCGTGCGGCGCGGGGCGGAAGAGTCCGGAGCGCCCAAGTGGGCGCAACAAGTCGGTCAGGTCGATGGCCTGCGCCAACGGTGCCTGTGGGACTCTGTTGAGACTGAACGCATGCTGCATTATCGACTGGCCACGAAGCCCGCGGGCGGCCGGGCGCCGCGGTACGCGTAGCGCCTGAGGGTGTGTTGCAATCCAACGCCACCACTCCCTGCACCCCGGGCCCATGAGTCAAGTCCTGATCAACCAGTACCTTGCCCAGCTCGACGTGCTGAAAAAGGTGGGCGGCACGCACCGGGAATCGGTGGTGCGCGAGGCCTTCAAGGACCTGCTCAAAGGCTGGGGCAAGCAGCACGATCTGGTCTTCATTCCTGAATACAAGCTCGACAGCGCCACCAAAGACACCCGCTATGTCGATGGCGCGCTGCTACACGAACTGCGCGTGCCCTTCGGCTACTGGGAAGCCAAGGACGCGAAAGACGACCTCGACGCCGAGATCGAGTTCAAGTTCAAGCGCGGCTACCCGCAAGACAACATCATTTTTGAGGACAGCACGCGCGCCGTGCTGATCCAGCACCGCGCAGAGGTGATGCGCTGCGACGTGGCGGACGTGCAGGCGCTGGAAAAGCTGCTGAAACTGTTCTTCAGCTTCGAACGAGCCGAGATTGCCGACTTCCGCAAGGCGGTCGCCCAGTTCAAGACCGACCTGCCCGCCGTGCTGGAGGCCCTGCGCTCGATGATCGAACACGAGCACGGCAGCAACGCCGCCTTCACCCAGGCGTCGCAGAAGTTCCTGAAGCACGCGCAGGACGCGATCAATCCCAGCCTGACCGAAGCCGACGTGCGAGAGATGCTGATCCAGCACATCCTGACGGAAGAAATCTTCTCGAAGGTGTTCGACAGCGAGTTCCACCGCGACAACAACGTCGCGCGCGAGCTCTACAAGCTGGAAGCCACCTTCTTCACCGGTGGCCTCAAGAAGAGCACGCTCAAGGGGCTGGAGGCTTATTACGCCGCCATCCGAGCGGCGGCGGCGCAGATCGGCAACCACCACGAGAAGCAGACGTTTCTCAAGGTGATCTACGAGAACTTCTACAAGGTCTACAACGCCAAGGCGGCGGACCGGCTGGGGGTGGTCTACACGCCCAACGAGATCGTGCGCTTCATGATCGAAGGCGCCGACTGGCTGTGCGAGAAGCACTTCCAACGCAACCTGATTGACAAGGACGTGGAGATCCTCGACCCGGCCACCGGTACCGGCACCTTCATCTGCGAACTGCTCGAGCACTTTCGCGGTCAGCCGAAGAAGCTGACGCACAAATACAAGGAGGAGCTGCACGCCAACGAGGTGGCCATCCTGCCGTACTACGTGGCCAACCTAAACATCGAGGCAACTTACGCCGCCATCACCGGCGAGTACGCCGAGTTCCAGAACCTGTGCTTTGTGGACACGCTCGACAACGTGGGCCTGCACACCCAGGCGCACGGCGTCACTGCCGACCTGTTCGGCAGCGTCAGCGAGGAGAACGTGGCGCGCATCAAGCGGCAGAACAGCCGGCGCATCAGCGTGATCATCGGCAACCCGCCGTACAACGCGAACCAGGCGAACGAGAACGACAACAACAAGAACCGCGAATACCCCGAGGTCGACGCGCGAATCAAGCAAACCTACATCGCCGAAAGCACCGCCCAGAAGACCAAGCTGTACGACATGTACGCGCGCTTCTTTCGCTGGGCGAGCGACCGGCTCGACGCGAACGGCGTGCTCGCGTTCGTGACCAACCGCAGCTTCGTCGAGAGCCGCACCTTCGATGGCTTTCGCAAGGTGGTGGCACAGGAGTTCGCCGAGCTGTACGTGGTCGACCTGGGCGGCGACGTGCGCGCCAACCCAAAGCTGAGCGGCACCAAGCACAACGTGTTCGGCATCCAGACGGGCGTGGCGATCAGCTTCCTGGTCAAGCGCAAGGGCAGCAAGGGCGGGCGGGTGTTCTATGCGCGGCGGCCGGAGATGGAGACGGCGGAGGAGAAGCTGGCGTTCATGGGCAGTGCGGCGTTGAGTCGCATGGCGATGGACGAGTTGCGGCCGGATGCGATGCAGAACTGGTTGAACTTGACGAGCAACGACTTCGATTCGTTGATGCCGATTGCGAGCAAGGATGTAAAGGAGACCACCAAGGCCTCGCAGGAGAAGGCGACATTCAAGGTGTTTTCGCTTGGCGTCAACACAGCCCGCGACGACTGGGTCTACGACCTCGATCAGACCACGCTCAAAGCTAAGGCTGACTTCTTGGCAACGCAGTACTCAGCGCAGGGGCGACACGACGCGACCTTTGATGCGTCGATCAAATGGTCGGAGGCACTCAAACTTCGTCACGCTGCGAGCCGCACTGCTTCATCGGATACCTCATGCATTCGGGACGCGATGTATCGGCCGTTCACCGTTGCGAATCTGCTCGATTCGGACCTCTTTATTGATCGCAGAGGCTTGGCCGAGCAACTCTTCCCGCGGCCGCCGCAGACGCTGGGCAACCTCGCGATCTGCATGATCGGGGTGTCGACGCCAAAGCCATTTGCGGTACTAGCAACGAGTAGGTTGCCCGACCTGCATTTAATCGGAGCAGGTGCAGGAGCGAGCTACTTTTCGTTGCACCGCTACGAGTCCGGCATTCGAATCGACAACATCACCGACTGGTCCCTGGCCGAGTTCAAGAAGCACTACCAGCCCGGCCGCGGCAAGAAGGCGCAGCCGATCACGAAGGAAGCGATCTTCCATTACGTCTACGCCGTGCTGCACGACCCGCAGTACCGCGAGACCTACGCGCAGAACCTCAAGCGCGAGTTCCCGCGCATCCCGCTGTACGGCGACAGCGACAGCACCTTCTGGCAATGGGCCGTCTGGGGCGAGGCACTGATGGCGCTGCACATCGGCTACGAGCAGGTGACGCCCTTCGCACTGGAGCGCACCGACGTGCCCGACGAAAAGGTGCGCGCCGCCGGCCAGCCGCCGAGGGTCATCCTGAAAGCCGACAAGGACACCGGCCGCATCGCCCTTGACAGCGAAACCACCCTCACCGGCGTGCCGAAAGAGGCCTGGGCCTACGTTCTCGGCAACCGCTGCGCGATCGACTGGGTGCTCGACCAGTACAAAGAAAAGAAGCCCAAGGACCCTACCATTCGAACGAGGTTCGACACCTACCGGTTCACCAACCACAAGGAACAGGTGATCGAGCTGCTGAAGCGCGTGACCACGGTGAGCGTGGAGACGATGCGGATCGTGGGGGCGATGAAGGGAGCGGGGCGGTGAGCGCGATCCCGCCCTCGCGCAGACACTATTTTGTTGATGAGGCGGGAGACCCCTCGCTGTTCGACGCACGCGGTCACGTGATCGTTGCGCAAGAAGGTTGCTCGCGCCACTTCATGCTCGGGGTGCTCGACGTCGCTGATCCAGTGGCTCTGGCAGCAGACCTCTTGGCGTTGCGTCAATCGCTGCTCAGCGACCCGTACTTCCGCGATGTGCCGTCCATGCAGCCCGAGCGTCGCAAGACGGCGCTGGCTTTCCACGCGAAAGACGACTTGCCAGAAGTGCGGCGGGAGGTATTCAGTGTCTTGCTGCGGCACGAACTTCGTTTCTACGCAGTAGTGCGCGACAAGCAGAGTGTGCTGGCCTATGTGCGGCAGCGCAATCAGGTTGATCCGGCGTATCGCTATCAACCGAATGAGCTCTACGACTCACTGGTCGCGCGACTGTTCAAGGACAGGTTGCACCTGAGTCCTGAAGTCGATGTCTGCTTTGCCGAACGCGGCCGTTCAGATCGGTCCGCGGCGTTGATGCAAGCCCTTGATCGGGCGCGCACGCGATTCGAAGTGAAATGGGGGAGGAATGTCAGTTCGGCCATTTCGGCACGGCAATCCTCTCCCATGCGGGAAGCCTCTTTGCAGGCGGTCGACTATTTCCTGTGGGCCTTGCAACGTCGTTACGAACGGGCCGAAGGTCGCTTTCTGCAGTTGATCTGGCAAAAGGTCGGTCTGGTCCACGCTGTCGACGAAATCGAACGGGCGGCTTACGGCACCTACTACACAAAGAAAAAGCCGCTGGTGTGACGCAGCGGCTTTTTCGGTGAATGAGGTGCCGGGAATATAGGTGTCTGGCGCTCAGCCTGAGCACACACGGCATGAAGCCGAATTTTGTTCCCGGACGGCTGAAGTTTAGCCCTGCGTGCACCGCTTATCAACAGGGTTGTTCACAGCATCGGCTTCAGATAACGCCCCGTGTAGCTCGCGGGGTTTGCCGCTACCGCCTCCGGCGTGCCAGCCGCCACCACCTGCCCACCGCCGGCGCCGCCTTCGGGCCCCATGTCGATGATCCAGTCGGCGGTCTTGATGACGTCGAGGTTGTGCTCGATCACGACGATGGTGTTGCCGGCGTCGCGCAGCTGGTGCAGCACCTTCAGCAGCAGATCGATGTCGGCGAAGTGCAGGCCGGTGGTCGGCTCGTCCAGGATGTAGAGCGTGCGGCCGGTGTCGCGCTTGCTCAGTTCCAGCGCCAGCTTGACGCGCTGTGCCTCGCCGCCTGACAGCGTGGTGGCGCTCTGGCCGACACGGATGTAGCCCAGCCCGACATCGAGCAGCGTCTGCAGCTTGCGCGCGATGTTGGGTACCGCGCTGAAATGCGCATAGGCATCCTCGACGGTCAGATCGAGGACCTCGGTGATGTTCTTGCCGCGGTACAGCACCTCGAGCGTCTCGCGGTTGTAGCGCTTGCCGCCGCATACATCGCAGGCGACGTAAACATCGGGCAGGAAGTGCATCTCGACCTTCAGCACGCCGTCGCCCTGACAGGCCTCGCAGCGCCCACCTCCTGCCGTCGAGCTGACGTTGAAGCTGAAGCGACCGGGCCCGTAGCCGCGCTCCTTAGCCGTGTTCATCTCGGCAAACAGCTCGCGGATCGGCGTGAACATGCCGGTGTAGGTGGCCGGGTTGCTTCGCGGCGTTCGACCGATCGGGCTCTGGTCGACGCTGATCACCTTGTCGAAGGCGTCGAGCCCGTCGATGCCGTCGTGCGGCTCGGCCTCGGCCTGGCTGTTGTAGAGCTTGCGCGCGACCGCTGCGTACAGCGTGTCGTTGACCAGCGTGCTCTTGCCCGAGCCCGACACGCCGGTCACGCAAGTGAACAGTCCCACAGGGATTTCGACGCTGACGTGCCTGAGGTTGTTGCCGCGCGCATTGGCAATGCGCAGCGTCTGGGGGTCCGCGCTGTCCGCCAGCCGGTGCCGCCGTGCAGGCACCGCGATGCGCAGCGCGCGCGCCAGGTAGCGGCCGGTCAACGACTCGGGGTTGGCTGCCACCTCGGCGGGCGTGCCCTGCGCCATCACACGGCCGCCGTGCGCGCCGGCGCCCGGGCCCATGTCGATCACGTGGTCGGCGGCCCGGATCGCGTCCTCGTCGTGCTCGACCACCAGCACGCTGTTGCCGATGTCGCGCAGGTGGCGCAGGGTGCCGATCAGGCGATCGTTGTCACGCTGGTGCAAGCCGATGCTCGGCTCATCGAGCACGTACATCACGCCGGTCAGACCCGAGCCGATCTGGGATGCCAGCCGGATGCGCTGCGCCTCGCCCCCGCTCAGCGTGTCGGCGCTGCGGTCGAGACTCAGGTAGTTCAGTCCCACGTCGTTGAGAAACTTGAGCCGCGACCGGATCTCGCGGATCACCTTGTCGGCGATCTCGGCCTTGGCCCCTTTCAGCTGCAACCGGTCGAAATAGGTCTGGCAGTCGCGCAGCGTGGAGTGCTCGACACGGTAGATGGGTTCGCCGGGTTCGGCCGAGTCGCTGCCGGCTTCCTGCAGGAACACATGGCGTGCCTCGCGCCGCAACCGGCTGCCGTGGCATTCGGGGCAGGGTCTGGCGTTCTGGTAGCGCGCCAGATCTTCGCGAACCAGCGCCGAATCGGTCTCGCGATAACGGCGCTCTAGCGTCGGGATGATGCCCTCGAAAGGATGCTTGCGCTTCACGCTGCGCGACTTGGTGCTGCCGTCGCGACCCACACTGTCAGCGGCGTAGACGAACGCGATCTCTTCCTCGCCGGATCCATGCAGCAGCACTTGCCGGATCACTTCGGGCAGCGTCTCGAAGGGTGCGTCGAGGTCGAACCGGTAGTGGCTGGCCACGGATTCGAGCAGCGAGAAGGTGTAACTGTTGCGACGGTCCCATCCCTTGATCGCGCCGCTGGCCAGGCTGAGGCCGGGGAATCCGACCACGCGCTGCGGATCGAAGACCGTGACATGCCCCAGGCCGTCGCAGGCGGGGCACGCGCCCACCGGCGAGTTGAACGAAAAGAGTCGCGGCTCCAGCTCGGCGATGGAGTAGCCACAGACCGGGCAGGCGAACTTGCTCGAGAACAGGTGCTCGCGATCGTGATCCATCTCGAAGGCCATCGCACGCCCATCGGCGATGCGCAGCGCCGCCTCGAAGCTTTCGGCCAACCGTTGCTGCAGGCCGCTGTCCGCAGCGGCGCTCACCTTGACCCGATCGAGAACCACATCGATGTCGTGCTTCTCGTTCTTCTTCAGCCTGGGCAGGTCGGCCGATTCGTACGCAGTGCCATCGACGCGAAACCTCACATAGCCCTGCGCCTGCATGTCGGCGAACAGCTCCGCGAATTCACCCTTGCGGTCGCGCACCACCGGCGCCAGCACCATGAGTCGCGTGCCCTCCGGCAGGGCCAGCGCCTGATCGACCATCTGGCTCACGCTCTGCGCCTGCAGCGCCATGCGGTGATCGGGACAGAACGGCGTGCCGGCACGGGCATACAGCAGGCGCAGGTAATCGTGGATCTCGGTCACGGTGCCGACCGTCGAGCGAGGGTTGTGCGAAGTCGCCTTCTGCTCGATGCTGATCGCGGGGCTCAGCCCTTCGATGATGTCGACATCGGGCTTGTCCATCAGCTGCAGGAACTGCCGCGCATAGGCGCTCAGACTCTCGACATACCGCCTCTGTCCCTCGGCATACAGCGTATCGAACGCCAGGCTCGATTTGCCCGAGCCGCTCAAGCCGGTGATGACCACCAGGCGGTTGCGAGGAATGTCGAGGTCGATGTTCTTGAGGTTGTGGGTGCGAGCACCACGCACCCGGATCGAGTGCGCCTCCAGCGACGAGGAACGGCCCGCGGCCTGGGGCTGGGTGACCTGGGTCGGGCTCGGCGGTGGGGTGGGCATCGGCTGCAAAACGGGTAGCCAGCCATCATACGGGCCGACCTCCCGCGCAGAAGGGGCCACCCCCTCGCTGCGTCAGCCTTCAGTACCCGATGTTGAGGTACAGGCTGCCGTTGTAGATGTCTCGGGATCCGGTGCCGTGCTTGATCTCCGAGGACTGGTAGCGGACCAGATAGCTCAGGCTCGTCGAGCTGGTGATGCCCCAGGTCACCCCGGCATAGGCCTCGCCGATGAAGGTCTCGAGCTTGCTTCCGCCCAGCGTGTGATCGGAGTCGCGGAACTGCCCCTGGATCAGCGAGTTGTAGCCACGCACGCGGGCCCCGACGCCGTACATCAGGTACAGGTCCCCCCCGTACTTCGAGCTCGGCGGCGCGTAGTACTCCGAGCGTTCGGGATAAAGCGACCACCATGGGGTCGAGAACCTGCCGAATCGGCCGGAAACCAGCAGAGCGCCCTCGGTGATGTAACCCAGGCTGCCTTCGACACCCCACTTGAGATCGGCGCGCTGTCCGAGCACGTCGCGCCTGTCGAGCGCCAGCGCCTGGCGCCGCACCGTGTACTTGAGCGTCGGCTCGCCGCCGTCGGAAATCTGGTGGTCGTAGCCGTTGGGCGTATCGCTGCCGATCAGCCGGTGAAAGCCTCGGTGCAGGTTCTTTCCGAGCCCGGTGCCCAGCAATCCGAGGGTGAACGCGGAGGACCACACCGGGTCG
>Ga0116157_10005995_pt1 | contig 11046 bp, 7 predicted proteins | sample AD_UKC048_MetaG_FD_89882 | JGI IMG/M metagenome (GOLD analysis project Ga0116157, IMG submission 89882) | Active sludge microbial communities of municipal wastewater-treating anaerobic digesters from USA - AD_UKC048_MetaG | ecosystem: Engineered > Bioreactor > Anaerobic > Digestate | place: USA... | reverse complement strand
GCGTAACTATTCAGCTAGTCGCAGGGTAATCAAAAATCAAAACGAATAATCAAATGCCAGTCTTAGTAAGGCTGGCATTTTTTATATTATTTTGAATGACCGTCTCAATAGGAATACCTTTTATTTTACTGTCTAGCCAAGCAATGATGTCTAAGTATAAAAAGGCACGTTTTTCATAGGGATCATCTTGATATTTCACCAACTTAGACCGCAACACTTTGAATTCTGTTTTGAGCTTATCGGGAATCATACTTGGCGTTTTCCTCAAAAAAGTGAAAATCTCTCTCTGTACAGATTGCATTTCTTCCATCTTACTCAGAAATCTAAATACAGATTTCACTTGGTAACTGATCAATAATTTATTTCCCAATTCATAATGTGCTATGAGGTTGAGGATTCTTGCAAAACATTGAATGTCATTGCGCACATCAGCAACGGGCATATTGATGATCTTATTGAGGTAATCCACAGCTTTGCTATAATTATCAGCCCCAAAATAAGCACAAGCAATTTTGTAATAAAAAACGATGGTCCTGTTTACATCCCATCCATAGAGATGTGTCTCTAGGCTCTTTTCTAAATCCTGAAGCTGTGTCACGCCCAAACGATATTGGCCAGTCATAAAGATGTGGTTTAGCCGGTGAATATAGTTGACAAGCGCATAGACACTTTCGTCATTTTGAGAAAACCGAGATTGATTATCTGCACCGTAGTCCAAAAGTTTTTGATAATTAAATAAAAATTTATCCACCCGATCTGCCATAAATGTGGCACTCAAGACATTGTGTAGGGCTTTAATATAAGAGCTGGTTTCAGACAATCGTTTATCGGGATAACTTTCAAAAAGCTCCACCCACTTATGACTAAACTTATAATTGTTGGCAAAGTCCTGCATCATATTATAATACCAAACATAGGACTGATACAGATACATTTTGCCATAAAAGTTAAGCTCTTTTTCATTTACATCAGCAGGCATGTGTGAATTAAAAAACTCCTTGATGTACAAGGCATCTCTTTTATCTTTCACATAGCCATACTTGAGGTACAGGCCATAAAGACGGAGAGATAAATTTGCCAACTCGTCATTGAATACCAATTGTCTGGTCAAAGCCCGACTTTCGATTTCAATTTCTTCTGCCTTTTCGGCCATACTCCCCGTAATGTATTGATTTTCAAGCTGTCGTTCAAACTCCAAAGCCACATAAGCCAGACTGTATTCATCTTTTGACATCGCTTGGTTTTTGGCTTTGTACAAAACATCCAGACTTGCACGATACATCCCTTTGGAATGTAGGATTTTTGCAAAATCAATCAATTCCCGTGTGTTGATATCCTCTTGCGTATTTCGTGACAACAACCTCAAATTGGTCAACAATTGCTTATATAAATTCGCTTTGATATTAGACAATTGTACTTTTCGTACTTGTGGATACTTGCGCAAAAGCTCTTCTTCATTGTAAGCATCATTTCCGTCGATGAAATCAAATAAGATCATGAACAGTTTTTCATCATTGCTATTCTGCCTATTGGCAAATAACCTAAAACTACGCTTTTCTGCCTTGGTAAGTCGGCTGATCAGGTCTATGAGGAAGTCCGTTTGTTGCTTGGGCATTGTATTTGTAAATAATTTAAAATATTGATATTCAGTCTTTTAAATACTTATGTGGACAATTACAGACTGTAATACTTTTCGTAATTGATTCGGGTAAGAACAAAGATCGTTCTATTTTTGATATTGTTAAAACGATTCTGATCGTTAATGCTTAAAATAAGAAACAAGGTATTCCGTAAATAGCAATAAAATTTGCTTTATAATTGGAAAGAAATTCCAAAATCGATAAAAAAAATGGCAACAGATAAAATTTTTATTTTTGACACGACACTAAGAGATGGCGAACAAGTCCCTGGCTGCAAATTGCGCAAGGACCAAAAGCTTGAAATAGCAAGTGTATTGGATCAAATGGGTGTAGATGTCATAGAAGCAGGATTTCCTATTTCTAGTCCTGGAGATTTTGAAGCGGTATCTGCAGTTGCAAAAATTGTAAAAAATGCAACCGTTTGTGGATTGTCCAGATCGGTAGAAAAAGACATCAAGGTAGCTGCGGAGGCTTTGGTTTATGCAAAATATCCTAGAATACACACGGGCATCGGTACATCTGAGAGCCATATGAAATTCAAATTTAAATGTGGACCGGAAGAAATTATAGAAAGGGCAGTTGCGGCGGTTAAATATGCAAAATCCTTTGTAGAAGATGTTGAGTTTTACGCAGAGGATGCTGGCCGAAGTGAAAATGCATTTTTGGCAAGAGTGTGCGAAGAAGTGATCAAAGCAGGAGCCACGGTTCTCAACATCCCAGATACAACAGGCTATTGTCTTCCTGAAGAATACGGTGCAAAAATTAAGTACCTGAGAGAAAATGTAAAAGGTATTGAAAGAGCCATTCTTTCAACACACTGCCACAATGATTTGGGATTGGCAACAGCAAATTCTATAGCAGGTGTCATCAATGGTGCAAGACAAATAGAATCTACAATCAATGGCGTTGGAGAAAGAGCAGGGAATACCTCTTTGGAAGAAGTGGTGATGATCATCAAGCAAAAATTATCAAACCAATTTCATACCAACATCAATAGTAGAATGTTGAAACCCACCAGCTTATTGGTATCTAATGAGATGGGCATGTTTGTGCAAGCAAATAAAGCCATAGTAGGCGACAATGCCTTTGCACACTCATCTGGTATTCATCAGGATGGTGTGATCAAGAATAGAGAAACCTACGAGATCATCGACCCATTGGAGGTTGGTGTTCCCAAATCATCTATTGTGCTCACTGCAAGATCTGGAAGAGCCGCCCTGGCTTACCGCGCAAAAGAAATTGGGTACAACCTTACCAAAGATGAATTGGACGTGGCATATGCTGGTTTCCTCACCTTGGCAGACAATCAGAAAGAAGTCAAGGACGAAGATTTAGAAGTGCTACTCAAAGAAAAAGTCTTCGCATAAAGCAAAAATTTTTCAGAATTCTTTTTTGGCAGATTTTTTGCACAAACAATTCAATCAAAAACATAAACTTATACATTACGATTTTTCTTTATGGAACTGAATAAATATAGTAAACACGTCACCCAAGATCCGACTCAACCAGCAGCACAAGCCATGTTGCACGCCTTGGGATTAACAACAGAAGATTTAAAAAAGCCTCAAATTGGCATAGTCAGTACAGGTTGGGAAGGAAATCCCTGCAACATGCACCTCAATGATCTAGCGAAAGAAATAAAAAAATCAGTTTTAGAATCAGACCTGGTTGGACTCATATTCAACACCATAGGTGTGAGTGATGGCATCTCAATGGGAACTAGCGGAATGCGGTTTTCATTACCATCCAGGGACATCATTGCAGATTCAATAGAAACAGTAACTTCCGCTCAGTGGTATGACGGTGTGATTGCCGTAGTGGGTTGTGATAAAAATATGCCTGGAGCGATGATGGCTTTGGGTAGGCTCAACAGACCAGCCATCATGGTTTATGGTGGGACCATAGCTCCAGGGTGTCATGCCAATAAAAAATTGGATGTAATATCTGCATTTGAGGCATTGGGTCAAAAAATATCTGGAGAAATAGACCAGAATGAATTTGAACAAATAGTACAAAAAGCTTGTCCAGGACCTGGTGCATGTGGAGGGATGTATACCGCAAATACCATGGCTTCTGCAATAGAAGCTCTAGGAATGTGTTTGACATACAATGCATCAAATCCTGCGGATAATCAGATCAAAACAGACGAGTGCGCACAACTTGGTGTCGCTATGAGAAACCTTTTGGAAAAGGATATAAAACCAAGAGATATCGTTACCAAAAAATCGCTGGAAAATGCGGTAAGGCTTATCACGGTGCTTGGTGGATCTACCAATGCAGTCATGCACCTCATTGCTGTCAGTAAAGCTTTTGAATTAGATCTGGACCTCAATCAATTCCAGGAATGGAGCGATTCTACACCTTTTCTGGCTGACCTTAAACCGAGTGGAAAATATTTGATGCAAGACTTGCACGATATAGGCGGCGTACCAGGAGTCATGAAAATGATGTTGGAAAACGGCTTATTGCATGGTGATTGTATCACAGTAACGGGTAAAACCATTGCTGAAAACTTGGCAGATGTAAAGGCCTTGGATGAAAATCAACAAATCATCATGCCTTTGGATAAACCTCTTAAACCAAATGGCCACATCCAGATTCTTTTTGGAAATTTGGCAACGGAAGGTGCTGTGGCAAAAATCACAGGTAAGGAAGGCGAAGTTTTTGTTGGCCCAGCCAAAGTTTATGATGGCGAAGACGCGTGTAATGCTGCAATCCAAGCAAGAGAAATAGAAAAAGGCGATGTTGTTGTCATCAGGTATTGTGGTCCAAAAGGCGGACCGGGCATGCCAGAAATGCTCAAACCAACCTCTTCTATCATGGGTATTGGTCTTGGTAAATCAGTAGCATTGATTACAGATGGCAGATTTTCTGGAGGTACGCACGGCTTTGTCGTTGGGCACATTACACCAGAGGCTTATGATGGTGGCGGTATTGCACTTGTAAAAAATGGAGATATCATTACAATAGATGCCCAGAAAAACATCATTGAAGTTGCCGTATCTGATGAAGAAATGGCAGAAAGGAAAAATGCGTGGGTTCAGCCCAATGAAAAACTAACGGGCTTTTTAAGTAAATATAGAAAAACAGTTTCCTCAGCCAGTGAAGGCTGTGTAACCTGCTAAAATTATTGACTCTAAACTTAAGAGATCATGTTGACAAAAGAAACAACCATTAGCCAAAATGGCAAACATCAAGCTACCAGGAGACTCACAGGAGCTCAGGCAGTATTGGAATGTTTTATACAAGAGGGCGTAGACACCATATTTGGCTATCCAGGAGGTGCCATCATGCCAATTTATGACGCGCTATATGATTATCAAGACAGACTGAGACACATTTTACCACGTCATGAGCAAGGAGGCATTCATGCAGCTCAAGGGTACGCTCGGGTAACCAGGAAAATTGGTATAGCAATGGCCACTTCAGGACCAGGTGCAACCAACTTGGTCACAGGTCTGGCTGATGCTTTGTTGGATTCAACACCATTGGTTTGTATCACAGGACAAGTGTTTAGTACCTTATTGGGCTCAGATGCTTTCCAAGAAGTGGATGTGATTGGTTGTACGACAACGGTGACCAAGTGGAACATTCAAATTACAAAAGCAGAAGATATTCCAGCGGCAATGTCCAAGGCATTCAGGATAGCAAATTCTGGTAGACCTGGTCCTGTTTTGGTTGATATAACCAAAGATGCTCAGCTCCAAAGCTTTGATTTTAGTTACAACAAAGACATCGTAATCAGAAGTTACAGACCTTTGCCAATACTTGATAAAAGTGCAATTGAACAAGCTGCAGAGCTAATCAATGGTGCAAAGAAACCGTTGATTTTAAGCGGACATGGCGTTCACATTGCCAAAGCACAAGATCTTTTGAAAACCTTTGTTGAGAAAACAGGTATTCCTGTAGCAACCACCATTCATGGATTATCTACGCTTTCGGTAGATCATGAGCTCAGCGTAGGAATGTTGGGAATGCACGGAAATGTTGGACCAAATATTTTGACCAATTCTTGCGATGTATTGATTGCCATAGGTATGAGGTTTGATGACAGAGTCACGGGTAATCTGAAAAAATATGCCAAGCAAGCCAAAGTCATTCACATAGAAATTGATCAAGCAGAAATCGACAAAAACGTAATGACTGAGGTTGCAGTACATGCTGACGCCAAAGAAGCATTGGAGGCACTTTTACCGTTGGTAGAAAACAAACAATACCCGGAATGGCTGCAAGAATTCAGAGCTTATGATAAGATCGAAAAAGAAAAAATCATTAATAAAGTCTTAGAGAAAGACGATGATAAAAAGATGACGATGGGTCGTGTCATCAAAGCTATTTCTGACAGTACAAAAGGGCAAGCAATCGTTGTAACAGACGTTGGTCAACACCAGATGGCAGCAGCCAGATATTATGATTATCTCGGTCATGACCAATGGGTTTCTTCTGGAGGAGCAGGTACCATGGGATTTGGACTTCCTGCAGCAATAGGTGCAGCAATTGGAGCTCCAGATCGTACCGTAGTGGCATTTATAGGTGATGGTGGATTCCAAATGACTTTACAAGAACTGGGAGTTTGCACACAATGGAATGTGCCGGTCAAGATTGTAATTTTAGATAATGAATTTTTGGGCATGGTGCGTCAATGGCAAGAGTTATTTCACGAAAGAAGGTATTCTTCTGTGGAATTACAAAACCCAAATTTTGTCATGATTGCCAATGGTTTTGGCGTCGCCGGACATAAAATTACAGAAGCTTCTGAGCTTGAGGCGGGTATCAAACAAATGCTTGAGTATGATGGGGCATATTTGCTTCATGTAATGGTAGAAAAGGAAGAAAATATTTTCCCAATGATACCTTCAGGTAAGGCCGTTGATGAAATTGTTTATTGATATTTGAAAGCAATAGAAAACAGAGAAATGTCAACAGAAAATACAGAAATACAAGAATATACGCTGACCGTATTTTGTGAAAACAAAACTGGCCTTTTGGCTAGAATTGTGGCAGTGATAACGAGAAGGCATTATAATATAGAAAGTCTTACTGCTTCGCCTTCGTCTACAGAAGGCATTTTCAGATTTACCATCATGGTAAGAGTTACAGAAGAGCAAGTAAGAAAATTGGCCAAACAGATTGATAAACAAATTGATGTTTTAAAGGTGTTTTACTACACCAATGACGAAATCATTTATCAAGAGATTGCTTTGTATAAAATACCCACCAAAGTATTTTACAACAGCAATGTTGTAGAAACACTTGTGAGGAAACACAATGCCAGGGTATTGGCAATAGAAGAAGAGTATATTGTTATTGAAAAAACAGGACACCAAGCAGACACAGAAGCACTATTAGACGCATTCAAAGATTTAGGCGTGTATGAATTTGTAAGGTCTGGAAGGGTTGCCATTGTGAAACCAATGGAGAGACTCAACAATTATCTCAAATCTTTGGAGCAAGAATTTGTATCAAAAAATTAATCATAAAACTTTTTCAAAAACGTAAAATCAACAATGGCAAATTATTTTAATACGCTACCACTCAGAGAGCAGCTCAATCAACTAGGAGTTTGTGAATTCATGGACAGTTCTGCTTTTTCAGAAGGCGTAGAGGCACTCAAAGGAAAAAAAATAGTAATTGTAGGTTGTGGAGCTCAAGGCTTGAATCAAGGACTCAATATGAGAGATTCTGGTCTTGATATTTCTTATACCCTCAGAAAGGAAGCAATAGAAAGCAAAAGAAAATCTTTTCTAAATGCCTCTGAAAATGGATTTAAAGTAGGGACTTATGAGGAGTTGATACCAACAGCAGACTTGGTTATCAATCTCACGCCAGATAAGCAACACACTTCTGTTGTTTCGGCGGTCATGCCATTGATGAAACAAGGAGCTGCACTTTCTTATTCACATGGATTCAATATTGTAGAAGAAGGCATGCAAGTGAGAAAGGACATTACCGTTTTGATGGTAGCTCCTAAATCTCCAGGTTCAGAAGTAAGAGAAGAATATAAAAGAGGTTTTGGTGTACCAACATTGATTGCCGTACACCCTGAAAATGATCCGGATGGAAAAGGTTGGGACTATGCAAAAGCTTACGCTGTGGCAACAGGTGGTGACAAAGCAGGTGTTTTGAAATCATCATTCGTTGCAGAGGTAAAGTCTGATTTGATGGGCGAACAAACTATCCTTTGTGGACTTTTACAGACAGGATCACTTTTGTGCTATGATAAAATGGTGGCTCAAGGTATTGATTCAGGATATGCATCCAAATTGGTGCAATATGGTTGGGAGGTCATCACAGAATCTCTCAAACATGGTGGAGTAAGTGGTATGATGGACAGATTGAGCAATCCTGCAAAAGTCAAAGCATACGAATTGAGTGAGGAACTCAAAGATATCATGAGGACATTGTTCCAAAAACATCAGGACGACATCATGAGTGGTCATTTTTCCAAAACAATGATGGAAGATTGGCACAACAACGATCACAACCTTTTGACTTGGAGAGCTGCAACAGCAGAAACACCATTTGAGAAGTCTAGCATTACCTCAAACAAAATTGAAGAGCAAGAATATTACGACAACGGTCTTTTGATGGTTGCCATGGTCAGAGCAGGTGTAGAATTGGCTTATGAAACGATGGTCGAGTCTGGAATCAAACCAGAATCTGCATATTATGAGTCATTGCACGAAACGCCATTGATTGCAAACACCATTGCTAGAAAAAAACTGTATGAAATGAATGCCACCATTTCTGATACTGCAGAGTATGGTTGTTATTTATTTGATCATGCTTGCAGACCACTTTTGGCAGACTTTATGTCAAAAATCAATACTGATGTAATTGGTAAAGACTTCAATGAGTCTGCAGACAAAAATGTGGACAACGTTGAGTTGATCAGAATCAACAAAGTTTTGAGAAACCACTCAATAGAAAAAGTTGGTACATGGTTGAGAGAGGCGATGACTTCAATGAAGAAAATTGCAGCTAAAAACTAATCCCTTTAAGGAGTAATATAAAATAAAAAGGCTTTCAGAAATGGAGGCCTTTTTGTTTTGTTTATCAATTATTATTGAGGATTATACACCCACAACCACGCATCACCAATTTCGTGGTCTTGCACAACTTCTTTGTATGCGAAACCATTTTTTGTCAAGATTTTGGTGGAAGCATTTTCAAATGGGGCCGTTTTTGCGGTAATGATGAGTTTGTCGTCCGTTTGTACGGCTATGTCAACCATCAAATTGCAAGCCTTTGTTGCGATTCCCTGGCCTTCATACTTCTCAAAAGTATAATAGGAAAGTTCTACTTGGCCATTTTGTGGAGCTCCTACGAAACCACAAAAGCCCACCACGGTATCATCATCTAGTATAAAATAGCCAAGCCACGGTGGGACAAATCCGATTTGAGGGTAGAAGTCCTTATAAATGTCAATCATTTTTTGACAATCTTCTGTAAAAAAGGAAGGATGGGTGTGGACTTCCTTGGGGTCAAGTATTTTGAGTGATATCACGATGAATGGTGTTTGCGCCAAAGGTAAAAAAGACATCACATAATCTAAATGATTTAGGGAATGCTTTTATTTGTGAGAACCAGCAGCTAGTTTTTGCTTGGTTAAAAAGTTTATTAAGCCAGAGCCTTAAAGGTTTTATCAAACCTTTTAAAATTATTATCAAGAAAATGTTGAATCAATTCATGCTCTGAATCTTTGTCTTCACATATTAGTTCTTGAAGTGCTTTTTTGATAAGGGCTGGATCTTCGATTAAGATTTCTTTCAAAGCAGCTTTAACCTAATCTTTGTCCATTTTTTAAAAATTATTACAAAGATACAACAATCTCTGGTGCAGCGGGAGACAGAAGTACATCTTATGCCATACGATCACAATAATCAGCTGGGCCATTTTGTATTATTCTGGATTAAATAGCGTCAGAGACAAAACCACTGTTTCCTCGCCTCTTGCCACAGAAGTCAGCTCTATAGTGTTTTATTTTAAAAATAAGTTCTATGAAAACACTTAAGTTAGCGCCTAATTTTTCACACACCGACAAGAGTAGCCGACCTCTTCAATAGATTTGATTTCATATTTATTCAATATTTGACCCTGTAAAAGACCGTTTGTTTGTAAAACAGATTCTTGGCCTACACCGGTACGCAACTCATAAATATAAATGCTCCTTCCTCCTTGTGTGGACGCCTCGAATGGAGTCTGATACTGATAATTGCTGCTCCAGTAAAATCCTCTTTTTCCTCTGAAATTATATTGATTTTGTGGTAAATCGGGCCAAGGAAAATAACATCCAGCAGGCACAGCATTGAATCCAGAAGCAATGGGTTTGAATGTGGCTCCTTCCCATAAAAGGGTGGAAGGAAATTTCAACTCTGTACTTGCTGTCGCAACATCAAGATTTTTAAACTCACTCACAGACGGCAAGTGCCATCCTACGGGGCATATACCTTTGACATTTGGCGTGGTCGCTCCAAGGTTATTATTGCTTGCCGGTTGGGCTTCTTCACCCCCTAAAACTTCATCATAAGTGTATAACCTGCCGTACAAAACGTTATCTCCTCCAGCAACATTCCCATAATTCCTACCTAATGTATTGTTACTTGAATATCTGAGATTTTCTGCCATCCATGTTTTTCCACCAATATTGACAGTACAATATTCATTGCCATCTCTTGGATCAACCAATTTCTCTGTACAAACTCCAACCAGTGCAGGATTGACAACATCTTCAAATATAAAACAGCCGATATTTAGAATATCTCTTACCTCAAGCCTACTCACCAATTGATTTTGATTTGGTACCGATAAAGTCACTGGTGTATTATAAGGTATTGGTGCTATGTTTATTTTGGTGTTATTGTAATAAACATCATATAATACCCTCGTTGGGCTTGAATTCCCGGCAAATATGGTAAGGTTTCCATTTGTAAACTGATAATATGCGCTGTCAAAACGTGTACATGTGGAAATAGAAACCAAATTCCAATTTTTTAAAGGGGAATTAAATTCTGAGCTTTCTACTTTTGATCCTGTAGGAAACCAAAGGGGTAAACCAACAGGAGTTGTGCCGCCAAAAAAGTTGATTTCTGCTGAAAATTGAGTGCCAACGCCGACTTCCGCGCCAAAATTTACTTTAGGGTCAGGATTTGAAAAAGGACTATTAGGTGAAGCTGTTGCATTGGCATAGGAATAAACAAAACATCCAGCTTTGGCAAAATCAACAGCATTCGGGACAGCAACAATAATTTCTGCTCCGCCTTTTACACCTAAGCTTCCTTTTCCTGTAATACCCCAATCAGATTGCTGAGGCACAGAGTTGCCTGCTGAAATGGTACGAACACCCAAAGGAACAGCAGCGCTACCATCATACTCAAAAACAACCGTATCAGTCGCTGCTATATTG
>Ga0116157_10005981_pt1 | contig 11064 bp, 6 predicted proteins | sample AD_UKC048_MetaG_FD_89882 | JGI IMG/M metagenome (GOLD analysis project Ga0116157, IMG submission 89882) | Active sludge microbial communities of municipal wastewater-treating anaerobic digesters from USA - AD_UKC048_MetaG | ecosystem: Engineered > Bioreactor > Anaerobic > Digestate | place: USA... | reverse complement strand
TACGCAACACCAATGTCCAATGTGATGACGATGAGCTGGTCTAGCGCCAATGCTAAGTCAGTGAGCGAAGGATCAACAGTGATAACGATGAGATTCAAAGCAACACAGGACGGCAAGTTGAGTCAGATGATGGAATTGAGCAACCAAGTGTTGAGATCAGAAGCATACGTAGGATCAGACATGGAAGTGAGCAAGGTGACTTTGGAACTTAGAAACGCTCATCCGACCGTCTTCCACCTATCCCAAAACGAACCAAACCCATGGAGAGGTGAAACAGTAATAAGCTACGAATTGCCAAAAGCAGGCAAAGTAACCTTGACCGTTTTGGATATCACGGGCAAAATGGTGACTCAGAAAACAGTAGACGGAGCAGCAGGGAAAAACACCATCGGCCTCACGAAGGCAGAGTTGGGTGGAGCAGCTGGTGTAATGATCTACAGATTGGAGAGCGGCAGTTTGAGCTTGCAAAAGAGAATGATCGTCATCGAATAAATCATCTGACGAATCCAAATAAAAGAGCACTTCTCAACAATCTTGAGGAGTGCTCTTTTATTTTAATGCTTGAAACTCAAAACTTCTTTATCTTGTTGTAAAATTGGAATTTATCAGCTACTCAAACATCGAAAATGAAACTAAAGAAGATACTGGCTTGTATGATCGTATTTTCCTTTTCATCTATGCATGCTCAGCAAAACCAATATGAAAAATCATTGTATGATGCAATCATAGGCATGAATCTCAATTTCTTTATGCCGGTTGAAAACTCATTTACTTTTATAAAAAAGAATGATTCAGAGTTCTTCAAGTACGACTATAAATTAGTGGCAAAGTCAAAAGAAATGGAATCTCTAATTGCTCTTCATCCTATTGGCAAACATCCAAGTACTGAACATCACCCACAAATAGAATTCCAAAGATTACTTGCTAATATCGCTCCCAATGACGATGATCAAGAGATTTTGGTCGTTGGTTGGGATGAACATAAATTAAAAAAGGCAAATGCTGATTGGGGTGCTGAGGCCTATATAACTCCAAGATCTGCTATCACTAAGTTCAAACATGCTAAACTAATTGGCCTTTTTAAAGAAGGCAGTGGTACAGTAATTTTGATCCATTGTTTTGATGATCCAGATATGCTTCCAGAATTATTCGGTTTTTTACCAAATCCATCCAAAGCACAAGGAAATTAAAAAGATGGTTATGGGTTTAGAATAAATTAAGTATAAATGCAGGCTGTCCAAACTTCTTTTGTAGTTGAAATAACATTAAAAAGATTCGATAAAATAGGATTAGCGACTGCTCTTTGCATAACACTTTTGGTCTTGAGCAGTAGCGATTTACAGTCCCAAAACAATCAAGAAATCTTTATTAAAGCACCTTGGAAGACGGAATCAATAGAGAAAGATGTGACTCATTTCAACCATCATTTTGAGCAAGATTCAATATTTAATTCAAAACAAAATATTCATTACATTCAGATCAAATTAAGTAAAGCTAAGAAATCTTTAGCAATAGCACGTGCAGATTCAGGAATGGTTCTTACAAGTATTTTAGCCCAAAAATCTGAGGCAATTGCAGCAATTAATGGCTCTTTTTTCAACACAAAAACAGGAGTTTCAGTCAATTTTATTAAAATAAATGGAAGGGTAACCGACTCAACTTTTTATGAGGATAAACAAAAAGATTTAAAAGCAAACCAACAAGGAGTTCTTGTATTTGACTCTACAGGAATTGAAATTATTTCCAGAAATTTTGAAGACAAATATTGGTGGGTGAATGGTCTAAAATATGAGAATGCCCTTGAATCAGGACCTTTATTAATTAAAGACAACATTTCGAAAATTCCAGCTGATACTCCTTTTTCAAAAAATAGACACCCTAGGTCTGCTGTTTGCTTGACTGACGATTCTTTCATTCTGCTCACGGCAGATGGACGAAACACCAATGCTTACGGCTTGAGTGTTGATGAACTTACTCATATGCTCACTTGGTTAAATTGTAAAGATGCCTTAAACCTAGATGGTGGTGGCTCCACTACCCTATTTATAAAAAAATATGGAGTCGTAAATATGCCGAGTGATAATAAGCAATGGGACCATGAAGGAGAAAGAGCTGTAAATAATGCATTATTGATACTACCTTCACATAATTAAAAGATCACATTAAGAGCTTACATGAGGGTGGTCAAATTAACATTCAATTATAGAAATGTGACTGTTAAATTAAGAATTCATAGAGATTAATTCACATCCCCTTTCTTACCCCCTACCAACTTATTATAAATATTATTCCACCCCTGGAAACTCTTATGCTCTTTAGGGTCCCGCACTTCCCCTATCAAAAATCCATACGGTTGCAATCCTTCAATATGATCAAAAATAATCTTCAACATTGCCGTAAGTGGTATCGCCAAAAATATACCTGGCAATCCCCAAACCATCTCCCCTATTACCAATGCAATGATGGAACTAAAAGGATTAATTTTTACTTGAGGTCCTACAATAAGCGGCTCCAATATCCACCCTTGGATCAATTGCACTATCATATAAGTAACTACAATTCCTACCAACAAGGTCAAACTTCCCCCTTGAGCTGCAGAAACAAAGACCGTGAAAGTAGTGCCTGTTATGTTTCCTATAAATGGTACAATCTCTAAAAAACTACAAATCACTGCAAAGAACAATGCATTTTTGACTCCAATAATGCTAAATCCAATGCTATACATAATCCATAATAGTCCAATCATTTTCATCAAACCGATCAGATATTGCTGAGATACTTGTGTGACATTATAAATCACCTTTTCTACTTCTGATTCCATAGCTTTCTTCGAAAGTCTTAAAACGAAGTTTTTGATGTGATTACGATAATATAAAATGCAAAAAATATAAACTACAGTTAATATAAATGAGGTTAAAATTCCAATGAGCGAACCACCCACAAGTTGCAAAATATTGCCAATGGATGGTTGTTCTGATTTAAGCATTTCTAACTGACTTTCTTCCGATATTCCCAAATGTGAAAAAATAAACTCTTGAACTTTTGTGAATGTGGTAATAGATTTCTCTTTGATCGTTGGATAATCATCTTGTAAGACACTTATTTGCCAACCTAATACAGAAAATATGGATGCTATAAATGCCAATAGTAATAAAATACAGAAAAAAACAGCTATTCCTTTAGGAACTTTCTTCGATTCCAACCATTGACTGACGGGTAATAAAATAGTTGCAATCAGTCCACCTACAAAAATTGGAATCAGAAATTCTTGAGCAAAATGCAGTGCTGCAAAAACCAAAAATAAAATCATCAATGTTTTAATAGTCGATGTAGCTGATGTCGTTTGCATGTCAAATAATTATATACCTCACAATATAACAAAGATTTCCTATTACCGCCAACGTAGAAATATACCAATTTGTTCTTTTATGTCAGAAGGACCAAGGCTACTTATTCAACACCAGTATTTTATTATTCCCTCTTTGAGTAGTTTGTATTCATTTTACTAGACTACATTTTCTCTTCTAAATTGTCAGACTTTAGTTTAAATTATTTTCCAGACCCTGCAGGTTTTAATTTTGTGAAAGTCCCGAATTTCAAATTCACATCACTTTCACTTGCTAATACCGAAACAGTATTAAATGGCTTTTTTGGAAAGAAAATATCAGTCATTACTGTCCTTCCGTCATCTGCAAATAATTCAATAGATGCAACATCCAAATAAATCAATAGACGCACACTTTCTTTCTTATAATCAGCTTCTGCAGTATGAAAATCTGCAAATTCTTTACTAAAATCCGAGTTTCCGGCAAATGTCCTGTCAATAAAATATTGCTGATCTGCTACTGCATATCCCACATCTACATATTCACCCTCATCGTTTAAAAATCTCAGGGCAATCATACCACTTGCTGGTATTTCAAATTCCATATCAACTTTGAGGAGATTTGGTTCCGCAAATTGAAAAATAACGCTATCTCTATCAAATTTTTGTGCTGAAAAATTGGTGACCTCTCCCTCCAATGGCGCTACCTCCTTTACAGGTTTTGAAATCAAATAATAACCGGTTGAATCTTTTGCCAAATCCATTGTTCTTGGAAGTGTCATCGCACTTCGCCATTTTTTCGTAGGTACCACCGTTGCGTATTGCCAATTGGACATCCATCCCAAAAACAACCTTCTGCCATCTGTTTCTGGAATATTGGACCAGGTCACCCCTGCATAATTATCTTTACCCTGATCTACCCATTTAGCAGATCCTTTAGGAACCTCTTTGGCAAAACCCGAGTCAAGTTTAAATTCTTTCCCATCAAAATCTCCAACAAAATATTGGGTTGCTGATCCGCCGTTTGGCCCTCCCGGATTGATACTCACCAACATTACCCATTTCTGCTCTCCTGTTTCTGTTATAGTCATTGAAAATAAATCTGGACACTCCCATACACCTCCATGTCCACCAAATTCCGCTCCAAATTCACTTGAGAATTCCCATGACTTCAAATCTGGAGAATGATACAATCTTACTCTATCGGCTGCTGCAAAAATCATCACCCACTTCTTAGATTCCTCGTGCCATAAAACTTTCGGATCTCTGAAATCCTTAATTCCTGGATTTTTGATGACCGGATTTCCTTCATATTTTGTCCAACTTCTTCCTTTGTCAAGAGAATAGGCAATAGATTGATTTTGATAATCCAAAACACCAGCTTTTTCCCCTTCCATTGAATGATGAGTAAAAATTGCTACCATTGGCACTTTGCCATCTCTTCCAAACCCTGTAGTATTATTTATGTCAATAACAGCACTTCCAGAAAATATATAACCCAATGAATCAGGATATAACGCAATGGGCAAATGCTCCCAATGAATCATATCCGGACTCACCGCATGACCCCAATGCATGGGACCCCACACCGTACTATCCGGATAGTATTGATAAAATAAATGATATTCTCCTTCAAAAAAGACCATTCCATTTGGATCATTCATCCACATAGAATCAGGAGTAAAATGGTATTGGGGGCGGTGTTGTTCGTCCATTTTTGCTGATGCTGTTTCTTTTTCTGTACAACTAAAAATTCCAATTGAAAAAAGCAAGACCACTAATATTTTAAATTTCATCACATTCATTTTATAGCAAATTAATAAGTTATATTAACCAGAAAAGATAACCTGATAAATCTGTTACCAATAACTGATCGGAATATGGATTATCCATTTTAATTATACAGATAAAAATACAAAGATCAAGATGAAGCGCGTAAAGAAATCGTTGCAAACGATTTTAGCGCTGAACTGTGACATCCTGATCAACAGCCAGTGCTAAACCAAGTGAACGCTCCGTCGTCCCGTTATTTCAACGTTTATATCTAAATTTACTCAACAATTAGAATTTGTAAAGAAGTAGAAGAAAATTACTTCTACTCCTTTACCATTGAATCAAACCGTTAATTTAAATTTTATTTGTTTCAAATTTCAATTTATTAATATCCTGGATTTTGCTTATAAAGTCCATCTGTGAACGTGATCTCAGCCTGAGGTACAGGAAGGTATTCATCACGACCAGCAGTGAATTTTGCTGTACTTAGGTAAGTTCTTCTCGTTTTCTCTTTTGAGATATAATCATTTAAAACAGGTTCAGCTATCCCCCATCTTACCAAATCAAAAAACCGGGATCCTTCTGTTGCAAACTCAATTCTTCGTTCCCACTGCAAGGCTTTTAAAGCAAAGGCCTGAGTCCAGCCACTACTTGTATATGGTTTCACATTATACTTGGAAGCAAAAGTACCATCTGCCTTTTTCAATTTTGAAGTACTATTTGCGGCTCTTTCTCTCACATTATTGATCAGAGGTAGTGCTAAATCTTGTTGTCCCAATTGAATATATGCCTCCGCTAAGATCAACAATACGTCATCATATCTCAAAATATCGTAGTTTTTGGCTGTTCCCATAAATGGCCCTAACTTAAAATAGGATCCACTTGAAGCTGCTTGTTGAAATCTCATTGTATGGAAATTTCCATAAACACCGGCATCTCGTACCCAGCTATTGCTAAATGGAAGTGCGTTGTCATATTTATAAGGATGACCGTCTATACCTATTGTATGGTCTAATCTTGGGTCTACAGTAGCAGTACTAAGATCAGCTATCGAATTATTGAAAGAATCAAAATTTGGCCATCCATTTGCGTCGGTGGTATGTGCATTCACTAGATTTTGACTACCCGCATGAAATCCGCAGCATCCATATTGAGAAGCACCATGTGGGTAATTTAAACCATCTTCATAACTCATTCTACCAGCTGTTGTACCATCGTTAATTGAAAATTGTATGGCAAAGATTGATTCTGGTCCATTTTCGGTTTCTGGCAAGAAGTTTTCAGCGATGTCGGGTGATAAGCTGTACTTTCCTGAGCTTACAACTGCCTTAGCTAAATTTACAACCTCCTGTAATCGGGATTTATTGATATTTGTTACTTTGTGGTTTACATCTTGCTCATAAGCTTGATAAAGTCTCAATTTTGCGAGATAGGCTTGTGCCGCCAACTTATTAGCTCTAGCCAATTCAGGCTGAACTTCTGGTAAATTGTCAATGGCGTATTGAAAATCTGCTGCAATTTTATTCCATGACTCCTCGTTACTCAAATCATTTGATATTTGTAAAATTTCTTCTTGAGAAACATTTTCATCGAAAATCGGAATGTTTTTATAGAGCAATTTCATAGTGAAATAACTGTGGGCACGTAAGAAATGTAGTTCTGCCAATCTTGATTTTTTCTCAGGATATGCTGCCTCGTCCAGTCCTGTTACAGCACGAAGAGCCACATTACATCTAGAAATTGATTTAAATAGATTTCTCCAGGTCCTTGTTACAAATGCATCCATGGTAGGCTGTACTAAGTTATAGTGTTCTAAGGCATCTATCTCTCCTACGTCACCAGTACCTCCACCACCTTTGTATGTATCATCGGATCTCACGCTACCATAAACCCAATTACTATAAATTGGTCCTATCATATCACCATTACCAATAGCCGCATAGGCTGAAGTTACCAAGCCGTCAATGGCCTTTGGAGAAGTTAAGTCAGAAGAAGATAGCACACCGGTAGGTGTATAATCCAATTCTTTTTCGCAAGAGCTTACAGCTAAAATTCCAACTGCAAAAACGCCCAATATTATATTTTTCTTCATGATTAATTTCTAAATTTTAAAAGTTAAAATGATGCGTTGATTCCTAATGTAAAAGTCTTGGGAATTGGCACAGGATCCAGATCAATTCGCTCAGGGTCTGGGCTCAAATAGCTTTTACTTTTAGTCCAGAATAAATTATCAGCCATTCCATAAATTCTCAAATTAGAGAAAATTGACTTAGGAGTGATGTTGTACCCTAACTGAATATTTCTTAATTTAAAATAAGATGTATTCACGATAAAATAATCTGAGGTACGCCCTTCTCCATTATTATCCTTTAATGTAAGTGCAGGAACATTTGTATCAGTATTTTGTGGAGTCCAACCATTAAATACTCCAGGTCCTACATTTTCACGTCCTCTCATTAGGTTATTAAAAACAGTGTAAACATCAAAACCTTCCCGGCCAGCTACCCCTGAACCGAAAACAGTAATATCTAGTTTTTTATAGGTCATATCTAACCTAAGGCCGTACTCAGCGGCAGGCAACGTTGTTCCAATCCAAGTTTGGTCAAAGGAATTAATCACCCCATCATCATTGATATCTACGTATTTGATTCTACCAGGACCGGCACCAATTTGCGTCGGTGCAGCTTCTACGTCAGCTTGAGATTGAAATAAACCGTCTGTCTTGTAACCAAAGATGTCAAATTGTGAGTGACCAATGATGGTGTTATCAATATTACCAGCGTATGCAGGGCGAACATTCTCAGGTAGTTCTGTAATTTTATCTCTAAAATGGGTAATGTTGGCTGTGATGTTGTATTTCAAATCGTTACCAGCACTCCCTCTGTATCCAGCCATAAACTCCCAACCTTTGTTGGACTTTGAAGCTCCGTTTACAGCTTTGGTTTGACCTTCTCCCAACGTAGCAGCTACAGGTGGTGTAATCAATATACCTGTAGTTTTACGCGTGAAATAATCAAAAGATCCAAATACTTTATTTTTTAAAAAAGCGAAATCGGTACCTACATTTATCTCATCAGTTGTTTCCCATTTCAAACTCGAGTTAGCAGCCTGTGTCTGAACAAAACCTGAAGGAAGTGTGCCTGTATTTGCGCCTGACAAAGCATAAGCCGTGCCTATATTCATATATTGTTCCCAAAATCCTCCTACCAATTGAGCCTGAGTGGTCCCATAACGAGTATCAAATAATCCAAATCTTGCCAGATCTCCGATTTGTTGATTACCTACTCTACCAGCTCCAACTCTTAATTTCAACTCGTCAAAAACACCACTATTGATCATAAATGCTTCTCTGTCCAGTCTCCATCCCAATGAGGCAGCAGGGAAAATACCATACCGATTATCTTCACCAAATCTTGAAGATCCATCTCTACGAAGTGTAACAGCGACTAAATATTTATCGCTATAATTATAATCTATTCTGGCAAATTGAGAAAATAGTCTATTACCCGTAGAACCACCGGTAACTGTTGTATTTCCAGTACCAGCATTCAACGTAAAATATTCTTCAGATTGCAGTGCATATCCTTCTTTTTTTGTTGACTGAAAATCTATATCTGTTTTAATAAATTCAGTACCAATCAAAAATTTAAAATCGTTTTTCTCATTTAGATTCCAATCGTATCTTACCGTATTTGACCAAGTAGTGCTCAAATAATGGTTTTGATCAAAAGACAGACTATTAGTCGTTCTGTTAAATGCACCTTCTGAGAAAGTTGGAGTGATTACTTTATTCAAAAAAGTTGCATTATCTGCACCAATATTTGATTTAAAATATAGGTTCTTCAATGGCTGTATCTCTAAAAAAGCATTCCCAAAAGCACTTAACCTGTTTGCATTATTCCATCTTGAAATATATTGCATATGAAGTGGATTGTTCCTGTCAGAATAACCTGCTCCTGATGCACCTGCGAAAGTTGATCCATCTTTCTGATATACAGGGATAGTTGGTGCCAACGTAACAGCCAGAAAAGTTGTAGAAGCACCTCCTAAATCTCTTGCAGTAAGCGTCTCATTTGAATTTGCTACTCTTAAATTTGTACCAAATCTGACTTTGTCATTAAATGCTCTGGTCAATGCATTGATACTTCCACTGAGTCTATCATATCCTGTGTTGCGGAGCATTCCTGTATTCTTAAGTTGTCCAAAATTGATCTCAAGGGAGGAGTTTTTATTTCCATAGGAAGCAGTAAGATCATTTTTTGTAATGATACCTGTCTTATACATTACTGATTGCCAATCTGTGTCCCCAACTGGTGTATTAGGATCTCCACCAACGTTTGGCTTCAAAGTTACACTTGACAAAATAGGATTTGCAAAATCATTATTCCATGAATAATTATAAATATCTCCATATCCCGCAGCAGGATCTTGACCATCGTTTACAGACGCCTGCCACAAAGCTCGTCCTCTATCTATAGAATTGAGCATGGTAAAACGCATTGACTTTTCAGACTGAGCAGCAATACTTGTATTGAACTGAAATACTACTTTTCCGTCGGTATCTCCTCCATTTTTAGTAGTGACAATGATCACACCATTGGAAGCTCTGGATCCATAAATTGACTCTGCAGAAGCATCTTTTAGAACCTGAACCGAAGCAATGTTTGCAGGATTCATGTTTTGAAAAACCTCAGGTCTTGTTGTTGGAATTCCATCAATGATGTACAACGGGTCATTATTACCCAATGTATTTGCTCCGCGTATCAGAATTCTCGAGTTTGACCCATTGGGAGATCCATCTTTTTCAATATAAAGACCTGGAACTCTGCCTTGCATCGCTTGCATCACATTACCCGAGCTATTATTTTTGAGTGGTTTCATTTCTACGACAGCCACAGATCCGGTAAGATCTTGTTTTCGTTGGGTAGTATATCCAACTACAACAACTTCAGATAACTCGATTCCCGGAGCAAGTGAAATGTCAATAATGGATTGATCACCTACAATTACTTCTTTTGTTTCATATCCGATGTAAGATATTTCCAATACATCGTTGTCGTCCATCAACTTAACCGTAAACTTGCCGTCCACATCTGTAATGGTACCTTGAGTAGTTCCTTTGACTATTATGCTGGCTCCAATTAGAGGCTCACCTGTGTCAGCCCCGGTCACAGAACCCGAAATAGCCTTTTGAGCTTGTGCCACTTGCAATGACATGAGCAGTCCAAAAAGTAAATAGAATGTTTTTTTCATTGTATTGTTTTGTTAAATTTTTAATTATTGAATAGAAGTCACTTTTTGTTTCATTTTTAAATTTTCTATTTGTTCAAAAGTTATTGCAGGGGTTGCTCCTGAAGTTTGGGCAACCAAAGCTCCTACAGCACAGGCATTTTCTAATGTCTCTTGTATTGACTTTTGAGATAATTGATGAGAAATAAGCATTGCTAGAAAGGAGTCACCACTTCCAATTGTGTCCACCACATCTACCCTAAATCCTCCAAAATCATAAAACTGATTATTTTGAAAAAGAACAGCACCATTTGCTCCAAGCGTTACACAAATAGTGGGTATCTCATATTTTTGTGACAATTCCTTTACTTGATTTTCAAGATCATTTGATTGTAAGAAATAGTCACTCAAGATGACTAACTCTTCTTCATTTATTTTTAGTAAATCGGTATTTTGCAACAAGAATTCCAATACTGGTTTATCATAGTTTGGATATCTCAGATTAATATCTAGAATTTTATTTTTTGCAACTTTCAAGTATGCTTTTAGCGTTTCAAATGTCTGCTCAGATCGAGCTGCAAGAGACCCAAAAACAAAAGCTGCAGACTCAGCGACTATTTCTTGAGCATCCAAATCAAAGCCTATATAGTCCCAGGCAACTGGAGCAATTATTTTATAGGATACATTTTGAGCATTATCCAGATTTACTTTTACAACACCAGTAAGGTGTGTCTGTC
>Ga0116157_10005972_pt1 | contig 11081 bp, 9 predicted proteins | sample AD_UKC048_MetaG_FD_89882 | JGI IMG/M metagenome (GOLD analysis project Ga0116157, IMG submission 89882) | Active sludge microbial communities of municipal wastewater-treating anaerobic digesters from USA - AD_UKC048_MetaG | ecosystem: Engineered > Bioreactor > Anaerobic > Digestate | place: USA... | reverse complement strand
CGGCATGAACCGGCAGCCATGCCAGTAATACTACAAGTGCCGACAATATCCTGTACATATTCAAGTATCCTCCTTCGTCTATGGAATATGCCTTTCGGGTTTCTTCACAGCGCTTCCCGGATGATGCCGCCGCCCGCGACAAGATCGCCGTCGTAGATCACCACGGATTGGCCTGGAGTGACGGCCTCCTGCGGGGCGTCGAAACGGACGGTGAGGCCGTCCTTTTCCCAGGCGACGGTGCATGGCGCCGCCCGGTGGGCGTAACGGATCTTCGCCGCCGCCCGGACCGGCGGCGCGTCCACGAGGATATTGGGGGAATCGGCTCTGAGACCCGTCGCCCGGACTTCTTCCTTTATCCCGACGATCAGACGGTTGCCCGGAACGTCCAGGGCCAGGACGTATAGGGGGACCCGATGACTGATCCCCAGGCCGCCCCGCTGTCCCACGGTGTAGAAGGGGAGGCCCCGGTGACGGCCCAGGACCTTTCCCTGCCGGGTGACGATGTCGCCGGCCCGGTATTCTTCCCTACCGTACCGCCGCAGCAGGGAAGCGAGATCGCCGCCAGGCAGGAAACAGACATCCTGGCTTTCCGGTCTTTCCGACCCGGGCATACCGGCCTTTGCGGCCAGTTCCCGCACCTCCTCCTTGCGGTACGGGGCCAGGGGGAACAGGACGTGCCCGAGGGCTTTCCGGTCGATGGAGTAGAGAAAATAGGTCTGATCCTTACGGAGGTCCCGGGGCTTCAGAAGCCGGGCCCCGCCGGAGGCATGGTCCACCCGGGCGTAATGACCGGTGGCGAGGAGGTCGCAGCCCAGATCCCGGACCCGGCGTAGGAGCGTGCCGAACTTGAGGGACCGGTTGCACTCCACGCAGGGGTTGGGCGTCCGGCCCTGAAGGTAGGCGGAGAGGAAGGGATGGATCACCAGCCCTTCCAGATCGGCGGCCACGTCCAGGGTGTGGAGAGGAATGTCAAGCATTTCGCATACTATTTTCGCGTCCACGCCCGCCGGGGAGCCGCCCGGGGCTGTCTCTTCCCCTGCCTCCGCCGGGATGCCCAGGCGCATGGTGACGCCGCAAACCTCGTACCCCGCTTCCCTGAGGAGCCAGGCGGCCACGGAGGAGTCCACGCCGCCGCTGATGGCGATGGCGACCTTTTTGTTCATGATCCGGATTTGCGGCTGTCTATGCCCCGCAGCATTTTTTGTATTTTTTGCCGCTCCCGCAGGGACAGGGATCGTTGCGGCCGATCTTGGGGGTTTCCCTTCGGATCTGTTTCGGTTTTACCAGTTCACCATCCTTGAAATACCAGCGGCCGTCCTTCTTTTCGAAAACCGCCCGTTCGTGGTGCTGGAGAGCGTTATCCTTGAGGGTGAAGCTGGCGATGAATTCGACTGCTCCCTCCTCATCCCGAGGGCCGCCCCCTTCGGTATGGACGATTTCCAGTCCCTGCCAGACGGAGTTTCTAGACCAGTCCCCGGCCCCCTTTTCATCCCAGTCCTTCCGGTGATCGGGGTGCAGGGTGTCCGTAAGGTAGCGTATCTCCTCAAGGGCGTAGGCGCTGTAGCGGGATCGCATCAACTGCTCCGCCGTTTCCGGAAGCCGCTCTCCTTGTATATAGGGCCGACAGCATTCGTCGTAAGTTTTTCCCGAACCGCATGGACAATCCATATTTCCTTATCCTCCCGTGTCGATAATCTTGATAAATCGGTACTTTATGTGGTTTACGCCGGCCTTGAGAATAGTTTGCTTCATCAGGGACAATGTTCGCGGGAAAGATGGCGAACGGGTTTTTTCATACACCCCGGAACAGGATAATGCAAGGTATTATAAGGAGAATTGCCGAACAACACGCCGCTTGAGGGTGGTAGGGATCCGTCCCGTAAGGAGGGGCGTATCATCCTTCCCGTCCCGGGCACCGCTCGCGATAAAGGCGGTTGACATCCGGGCTTCCCCGGCCTTATACTCCCGAAGCCCGCATGGGGTGGATCATCATTCTAAAATCTGAGGAGGCTTTAATGAAAAAGAGACATTGGTTGTGGTTGCTGGCGGCAGCGTTGGTTTTTGCGTTCGTTCAGACCGGCATGGCGGCGGAGGCCAAGAGGGACGCGAAGAAGGATGCGCAGGCGGATGGGATCGTCATTACGGAAACGGCCCAGATCAAGGCGAAGGTGGAGGATGTCGATACGGCGAAGCGCACCGTCACCCTCAAGGGACCCCGGGGCAACACCGTCACCCTCAAGGCGGATGAGTCCATGGAAAACTTCGACCAGATCAAAAAGGGCGATCAGGTAGTGGCGACCTATATTGAATCCATGGCCGTCTTCGTCGCCAAGGCGGGCGAAAAGCCGGTTACGGGAGAGGTAGAGGTGGTGAAGGCCGCCCCCAAGGTAGCCAAACCGTCCCTCATTGCCGTGGATACGGTCCAGGAAACCCTGGCGGTCGCCGGCATCGATTACAAGAAAAGGAAGATCACCCTGAAGTGGCCCGACGGCAAGACCAAGACGGTGAAAATTCACAAAGACGTCAAGGGATTCAATAAGATCAAGAAGGGTGATTCCATTGTGGTGCGCCTGACGGAGGCCGTGGCCGTGGCGGTGAAAACACCCTGATCCCGGGTGGGGACAAGAGAAAAACGATGATTTCCTATTGCTTGCGGCCGCCCCGCCGGCCTGGAGTGTGGCGGGACGGCCGCGGCGGCCAACACTATTCATCCGGACGTTCGGACGTTTCCAGCACATATCCCACCCGGCGCAAAACAGCAGTGATTTCTTGGATGTGCGCGTGATTCCTTGTTTCCAGCTCCAGTCCCACAATCGTTTCATCGATGGCGGCGGCGCCGGCGTTGCGTTCATGATGAATGTGCAGGATGTTGGCCCCCAGGGCGGCGATTTCGTTCAAGATCCGGGCCAGGGACCCGGGTTTGTCGCTCAAGATCAAACGCAGGCGCATGATCCGTCCGTTTTCGATTAGACCCCGCTGAATGATGCGGCCGAGGAGGGGGCTGTCCACATTGCCGCCGGAAATCAGCAGGACGATTCTGGCGCCTTTTTCCGGCCGGAAGGCGCCGCTGATCAGAGCCGCAAGCGGAACGGCCCCCGCGCCTTCCGCCAGAACCCGTTTGCGCTCCAACAGGATCTGGATCGAAGCGGCAATATGTTCCTCCGGTACGGAAACCACCTCATCCACCCGTTTACCCATGATCTCCAGGGGAAGCTGCCCGATCTTTTTGACATTGATGCCGTCGGCAAGTGAGGTTCCCCCCTCCACGGGCACGCACTTTCCGGCGCGGAGCGCCGCCTGTGCCGAGGGACAGGCGGCGGCCTCGACGCCGATGACTTTTACGCGCGGGGATAGGGCCTTGACGGCGCTTGCCACACCGGATATAAGTCCGCCGCCGCCGACGGGCACAAGGATGGTGTCCACATCCGGCCGGGTCTTGATTATTTCCAGACCGATGGTGGCCTGGCCGGCGATGATCTCCCGGTCGTCATAAGGGTGGATGAACGCGGCGCCCCGAGCGGCGATGCTTTTTGCTTCGGATAGGCAATCCTCTATATTGGCGCCGCTGATGATCACTTTGCCGCCGTAGGATCGGGTTGCTTCCTGTTTGCCGATCGAGGCCCACACCGGCATCACGATGGTGGCGGGCAGACCGGCCTGCCGTGCGGCCAGGGCAACGCCTTGGGCGTGATTGCCGGCGGAAGCGGCGACGACCCCCGCCGCCGGGTTGATCCGGCCTTGCCTAAGGGCGCTGATGATCTTGTAGGTGGCCCCTCGAACCTTAAAAGAGCCCGTTCTCTGTAAATTTTCGAGTTTGAGATCGATATGGGCGTCCCATTTCGCGCTCAGGGCCGGAGAATGAACCATAGGCGTCGCCACGATGTGATCCTTGATCGTCCGGGCGGCCGCTTCGATTTCTGCAAGCTCAAGCATAGGCTGCTCCTTTCGTTTGCATGTAGAATTCTTCGCTCAAACTTTCAACCCCGCTCCCGGCTGCTTCGGCCTGAAAACCATTTGCGGTACAGCGCGTCTATCTCGCCACTTTTCTTCATGCCCTCCAGGGCCTTGTTGAGCTTCTCTTCGAGTTCCCGGTTCTCGCCACTGAAGGCGATGGCATATTCTTCCCGGTTCAACACTTCGGCAATCCGCCCTCCCGGAATCTTGCCGGTCGCGATCTGACTCTCCAGGATCGGACGATCATCGATCAGCGCCGCCACCATACCCTGATTGAAGGCCGCCACCATGTCATACTTAGAATGGATTGACTGTATCCTGATGCCGGCGAGCGCGGAGGCATACGTCTCCGCCGTAGATCCCTTGAAGACGCCGACCGTTTTCCCCGTCAAATCCCGGACGCTCCTGATGGGGGAGCGCTCCCCGACGAGCAGGGCCAATCCACCCGTACTCAGATAGGGATGGGTGAAGGAAACCATATTCCGGCGCTCGTCGGTAACGGAGATGGAGGCGATCGCCGCATCGACATGCCTGTTTTGTACCGCATCCAGAATATTGTCAAAAGTGACGGGAACATAGACCACTTTGAAGCCCGCCCGGCTTCCCAGTGCATCCATCAGCTCGATGTCGAAGCCGTTCAACCGCCCTTTTTCCTGATAAGAAAAAGGCGCCAGGGACGGTTCGGTGGCCACCCGGACCTCCGGGCGGAAATCGAACACGCGAATGGAAATGAAGAGCATGGCCATAATCAGCAGGGAGACGGCGGTCACCGCGTACTTGGCCTTGAGGCGCGGATATTTCGGCTCCGCTTTCCGGCCGGTCTTCATGTACCAGAATACAGGCAGTCCGGCCAACGTCAGCGCTATGGACAGGAGCCCGTTCATCGGCTCGGTGGTGAGCATGCCGTAGAACACATAGAAGGCGCCGCCAATGGCGAAGAGCGGCACGAAGGGATACAACGGCACCCGATACGGCCTGGGCACATCGGCGAAGGTCCGCCGGGCCACGATCACCGCCACGAAGGTGAGCATGTAGAAAATCCAGTTCGAAAACGAGGCGATATTGGAAAGCTTATCGGCGTCGAACGCCCGGCTGTAGATAAACGAGACCACCAGCAGGAAGACGATCGATCCGACCGGCGTATTGCTGTCTTTATCGATTCGGCTCCAGATGTTGGAACCCGGCATCTGCCCGCGGACGCCCATGCTGTAGAGGATTCGCGAAAGGGTCATCGTATAGCCGTTCAATCCGCCGATCATGGCTACCATGATCCCGACGGAGATCAGATTGCCGCCCATCAGCCCGAAGAGCTTCTGCGCCGCGATCGCCGAGGCGTCATGGCCCAGCGCGACCATCTGATCGGCCGGAATGACTTTCAGCAGGGCGATGTTGATGCTTACATAGACGATCACCAGAAAACTGATGCCCCCGATGATGGCCCGGGGCAGGATTTTCGCGGGATTCTTGATCTCGCCACCCAGGGAGGCCACCTGCGCCCAGCCGTCATAGGCGAAGAGCGTCGCCAGGACGGCCACCGAAAACGACGTCGTCACCGCGCTTACGCCGCTGGAGGCCGACAGCACCTTGCCGTTGCCCATCCACAGACCGAAAATAGTCAGCAGGGCGATGGGCACCAGTTTGCAGGCCGTGGCCACCATTTGGACCTTTCCCGCGGCCTTGACGCTGATGCTGTTGACGACGGCGACAAAGGACAGGACGCCGGCCCCCACGACGGGGGTGTAAGGGCTGGGGATTTCAAAAATGAGGCAAAAGACCGAACTGAAGTAGCCGGTAAGCGCCCCGACCGTCGCCGGGCCGAACAGGAAGACGATCATCCATCCGTACAGGAAGGATGTTCGTTCCCCGAACACCTCTTCCAGATAGACGTAAACGCCGCCGGTCCTCGGGAACATGGCGCCTAATTCACATAACGTGAGCCCCCCAGCCGCCGAAAACAGCCCGCCCAGAATCCAGGCCATCAGGGCGGTGCTGGAATCGCCGGCGGCGCCCAGAACCGCCGGCGGCTTCATGAAGGCGCCGGCGCCCAGCACTACGCCGACGACGATGGATATTGCCGAAACAAGACCCAACTCCGATTTCAGCCCCGTTTTTTCCGTTGCTTCCGGCGGCATGCCCATGTACCCGAACCTCCTTCTTCAATAATCGCGTTTTGCTGCCAAGGTTTGATGATTTCGCTGGATCCATGCCCCCCCTATGGAGGTTTCCGCGCCGCAAGACGGGGGAACGGCCGGTGTGATCGGTCATGGAGACTAAACCAATCCATAAACCGAGTCAAGAACGGGTGTGAAGAAGTATGCCCCGCCTTTCCGCCGGTAAGGATAGCAGTGAAGCGGGAGGTTCGATAAAGAAGGTTGACATCCGGAAAATCCCGGCCTTATATAGCCCGAAGAAGATTTCTTTTTCGGGATCGCCGCCGCCTGACTACGGCGGCCGGGGAAATTATTTTTTGACGGGCAGACCTTTGGAAAAGCAGGCCGGCGGAAAATCTAAAGACATGCAGATCCGCAAGGAAAGGGTCGCGATGGTTTCCGTTGCCTCCAATGCGGCGTTGGTCCTGGCGAAGCTGGCCGTAGGCTTTGTTATCGGCTCCGTCTCCGTAATCTCCGAGGCGATCCACTCGGCCGTTGACCTGTTGGCGGCGGCCATTGCCCTCTTTTCCGTGAAGACCTCCGGCATCCCCGCCGACAGCCGGCACCCCTTCGGTCACGGCAAGATCGAGAATATCTCCGGGACCATCGAGGCCCTCCTGATATTTGCCGCCGCCGTATGGATCATTATAGAGGCGGTAAAAAAACTCATGAACCCCGAACCGATAACGTACATCGGCTGGGGGGTGGGGGTGATGCTGGTTTCCTCAGCGGTCAATTTCGGTGTCTCGCAAATGCTCTTCAAGGTCGGACGGGAGACGGATTCCATTGCCCTCCAGGCCGACGCCTGGCACCTCCGCACCGATGTCTATACCTCCGCCGGCGTCATGGGGGGTCTGACCCTGATCTGGGTCACGGAATGGCTGCTCCCCGAAAGGGGATTTTACTGGCTGGATTCCGCCGTGGCATTGGGAGTGGCCCTGCTGATCATGAAGGCGGCCTATGACCTTACCGCCCAGGCGGCCAAGGACCTCCTGGACGTCCATCTGCCCCGGGTGGAGGTGGAGTGGATACGTCAGGCGATCCGTGCTCAGGGGGCGGTCGTTCACGGTTATCACGACCTGCGGACCCGGAAGGCGGGACATTTCCGCTTCGTTGAGTTTCATCTGAAGGTGGAGCCCCTGATGACGGTCCAGGATTCCCACGCCGTTGCCATGGAGCTCTCGGAACGGATCAAGGCGCAATTTCCTCACACGACGGTGACGATTCACGTCGAACCCTGTGACGGCGAGTGCCGGGAAAAGTGCGTCGCCGGGTGTTTGCTCTCCGAAGATAGGCGCCGAAATATCCGGGCGGCACGGGCCAAGGCGCCCGTAAAGACGAAAGGAGGTTAACGGTCTGCCCAATGGCGGCATGCCGATGCCCTTCGCAAGCAAACAAATGAAATTATTAAATAAAACAAAATTTTAAAATAATTGCATTTTATGCAACAGCTTTAAGAGGCTTATTATCACCAGAAAATATCGATTTGGGAGGCATGTTATGGAACTGAAAGAGGCGGTCAAGGGGAGGCGCAGCATCAGGAAATTCAAATCCGACGCGGTGCCCCGAGCGGTACTCGAAGAAATTCTGGCGGATGCCCGCTGGTCGCCGTCATGGGGGAACACCCAACCCTGGGAATTCTACGTCCTTACCGGCCGGCCCCTCGCGGTATTCAAACGTCAGAATTATGAAAAATCTCTGAGCGGTGCCCTGCCGTCCCCCGATGTCCCCATGCCGGAAAAATGGCCGCCGGCGATGAAGGATCGCTACGGCGCCCTGGGCCGGATCGTCCTTGAAACCCTGGGGATCCCCCGGGAGGACAAGGAGGCCCGCAACCGCTACTATCTGGGGATGACGGGACTTTTCGATGCCCCCTGCCTCCTGGTGGCGTGCCTGCCCCGGGAACTGCGGGTGGAGTATGGCATGCTCGATATCGGTCTCATTACCCAGACAATTTGTCTTTTGGCCTACGACCGGGGGCTGGGGACCTGCATCATGGCGGCGGCGGTGGTCTATGCGGACCTCCTCCGGGACATCGCCGGTATTCCCGATGACCGGCGGGTGGTCGTAGGGATGGCCCTGGGCTATCCGGACGAGACCTATCCCCTCAATCATTTTACGCGGCCCCGGGCGTCATGGGAAGAATTCACCCGCTGGGTGGAATAGCTTATAGGCAGAAATGGTTGACATCATGAACGAATATCAACGGAAATTAAAGACGGCGGAAGAAGCCATCGGCATGATTCGGTCCGGCCAGCGGGTCTTTGTCGCTTCCGCCTGCGGTTCGCCGGTTCATCTGGCGGAAGCCCTGATCAAAAACCGCGCCCGTTTCTCCGATCTGGAAATTTTCCGCCTGCTGGCGATGGAGGCCGCCATCGATATGGCGGCCTATAAACAGGAACTGGAGCATATCTATTCCTTCCGGAGCATCTATCAGGGTTCCGGCCAGACGGAACAATTGCGGGGGATTCGGCGTTTTCTCACCCCCATGGGATTTGCCACCATTCCCCGGCTGCTCCGCTCCCGCAAACTCCCCGTTAACTGTGCCCTGATCCAGGTAAGTCCCCCTGACGAATATGGCTGGATGAGCCTGGGGGTGTCCGTGGATATTACCCGGGCGGCGGCCCAGGCGGCCGATCTCGTCATCGCCCAGGTCAACCGGGAGATGCCCCGGATCAACGGCAACACCTTCCTCCATCTGCGGGATATCGACGTCCTGGTGGAATTTGACCAGGCCCTGCCGGTCCTGTCCGGACCGCAGGAGACGGAGACGATCCGGAAAATTGCCGCGTCGGTGGCCGACCTCATTGAGGACGGCGCCACCGTGCATGTGGGGTTGAGCGAATTTACCGGGGGAATTCTGAAGGCGCTGCATCAGAAGAACGATCTGGGGGTCCACACTCAGTTCATGACGGATGGGTTTATGGAACTCATGCAGGCGGGGGTGGTCACGAACCGCTTTAAGAAGATCAACGAGGGAAAGCTCGTGGCGGGAACCGCCGTAGGGAGCGGGGATCTGTACCGGTTTCTCCACAATCATCCGGCGGTGGAATTTCATCCCGCCGACTATGTAAACAATCCCATCGTGATCGCCCAGCAGGAGCGCATGACCGCGGTCAATGCCGCCACCGCCATGGATCTTACCGGTCAGGTCGCCGCCGACGCCCTCCCGCAGAATTATTTCTCCGGCGTCACGGGGATGGCCGACTTCGTCGTGGGGGCCCTGGCCAGTATGGGCGGTAAATCGATCCTGGTGCTGGCCGCCACGACTCCGGACGGACGGCAGAGCAATATCGTGCCGGAGTTAGGCAGCGGGGCGGTGTTTATCCCCAAGAGTTACGTCCATTATGTCGTTACGGAATACGGCGTCGTCAATCTTTTCGGCAAGAGTCTCCAGGAACGCGCCATGGCCCTGATCAGCATCGCCCATCCCTCGTTTCGCGACGAGCTCTTTCGGCGGGCCAAAGAGCGGGGGCTGATCAGCGCGGAACGGACCCTGGATGAATCCCTCTTCGGCGTTTATCCCCAATGGCTGGAGGAAACCAGGGAATACGGGGGCGTACGGGTGGCCTTCCGTCCCGTCAAGCCCACCGACATCCGTCCCATCCAGGAGCATTTCTACACCATGGACGACAAAGATGTCTCGACCCGGTTTTTTCAGTTGCGGACCACCTTCTACCAGGATCAGTTGAAGGAGATCTACCAGGTGGACTACATCAAGAACATGACCATCGTAGCCGTCACGGGGAACGGCGGGCTCGAAAGGGTGATCGGCGTCGGCGAATACAACCTCGAACCGGCCCACAATCGCGTGGAAGTCGCCTTTTCCGTCTCCAAGGACTGGCAGGGGAAGGGTATTGCCCATGTCATCCTGAGCAAACTTGCCCAGGGGGCCATGAACAACGGCTTCTCCGGCATGACGGCCTACACGTCGCCCCGGAACGCCTCCATGATCCGCCTCTTCAAGAAACTGCCCTACGCGATTCGCACCTCCCTGGAGGAGGACTTCTTTGTCCTGCGCTGCGACTTCGGTGAGAAACAGGAAATATGATTGCATCCCCATGCCGGAGGGCCGGAATCAGTTAGAATGTCAAGGACGGGGCTGCACCGCGCCCCCTCGGTTCCCGGCGGCTTACCTCCTCGCTGGGGAGGTAAGCCGCCGGGCCGGGGACCGACATCATTTGCCGCCGCTGCCGCCGGCAGACTTGGCAATGGCCTTCAACAATTCCTTCGCTTGAGGATTGGTGACGTTTTTCCTCACCAGGATGTCCGTGGGCGTGGCCGGCTTGCCGTAATAGGCGGCGTTGAGCCCTTCGCGGATTTTTACTACCGCCCCCTTCAGGGACACCCCCCCGTAGAGACCTTTGGACCGGGCGAAGGTCAGGATGTCCGCACTGAGATTGGCCGTCGAGGCATCCGCCCCGGCCCCCACTGGACCCACGGCCACCGTGACATCCGCCCCCAATTTCACGCTGCTGTTGAGGAGGGCGTTGGCGCCCCTTTCCGTCATCGCCAGGAGGATTATCTCCGACGCCTCGCCGCCGGCCTGGAGTCCGAAGCTGACCTCGCCGATGGTGTAGAAGGCCGGTCCCAGCCAGGTATCCGTCTGCGGTTCCTTGGCGACAAAGACTCCTGAGCCTCCGGAAGCGCCGACAACAAAGGCCCCGCCGAGCATCTGCGGACAGATGTAGATCCCTTTGGCCTTTTTCACCAGATCCCGGAACGGCTTCCCGTCTTTGCCGGCCGTGAAGTTCTGGAAGGTGTAACGGGCTTTTCCCACTAACTGCGCCGCTTCCCGGGCATCGTTTGCCTGCGCGCCGCCCGGGCTGAAGGCTCCGGTGCTCCAGAAGCCGCAGACCGCCGTCAAAATAATCAACATCTTGAGGGGGGTATAATCGCATTTGCTTTTCTTCATGATAGCTTTAACCTCCTGAAAATTATTTTTCGTTCCTATGAATATGCGGTAACCTGGCATGG
>Ga0116157_10005971_pt1 | contig 11082 bp, 13 predicted proteins | sample AD_UKC048_MetaG_FD_89882 | JGI IMG/M metagenome (GOLD analysis project Ga0116157, IMG submission 89882) | Active sludge microbial communities of municipal wastewater-treating anaerobic digesters from USA - AD_UKC048_MetaG | ecosystem: Engineered > Bioreactor > Anaerobic > Digestate | place: USA... | reverse complement strand
TTGAGGAAATAATAATAGTTTCATTCCCGGCCGACAAATTGAACAATATAGTGTCGCCATCAGCCGAATCCAAAAGAGCCTGTCTAAGGGTACCTGCACCACTATTAGCATTACTAGTAACAGTGATTGTTGCAGCACTGACAATATTAGCATTAAAAACGAAAATTAAGGCCAAAAGAAAGGAAAAAAATATTGCACTAATAATTTTTAAAAAAATGAAGTAGATTTTCTTGTTTGGTGATTGATATTATGTTTCATATTTTTTATAAACACAAATTAAATATTAATAATACATTATAATTTTATCATTTTTTTAAAAATGGGGCAATAAACTACCACCAGCAAAACAGCTGGTGGTATTTATCTTGCCCGCTAAAAGCGGGCTAGAATCTTAATCAAAAAGTGTTGGTAATTCTACTTGGTGATGTTGTTGATTTTCAACATATTTTCTAACTATCATTTCGTCTATTCCTACGGTAGTAACAAAGTATCCTCTGGCCCAAAAACTGCCAGAAGGTATCTTTTTAGTTTTTTTCTTAATCCAACTTGATGATTTAGATTTTACTATACCAATGATATACGAAATGGAGTATTTTGGTGGAACAATGATGATCATATGGATGTGCTCATCTCCAATATGCCAAGCTTTAATTTCAAAACCTTTCCACTTTGCTATCTGCTTGAATATTCTTCCCAACTCTGCTTTAATATAATTATCAGCCATGACCTTACCTCGATATTTTGGTATCCATACCAGATGGTATTGACACCTGTAGGTACAATGGCTCAATTGGTATAGTCTAAATTTTTTAGACACAAAAAAATCACCTCCTTTCTAGACCCGGGGGTGATTTTATTATATCATCTTTTATCTAGAACCCGAGAGCTTCGCTTCAAACGCACACACCAGCTGACGCTGGTGGTTTTTAAGCTAATAAAAAAATCGTCTTTTTGACGATTCTTTAAAACCTTAATTAACGACCCTTTAGATATTCGAAAAGGCTATCTATAATTATGCGAATATCTTCATCACTACGATTAAGCTCAACCTTATTTATAGCCTTATTACTGTGAGAATCGTGTTATTCATACTTAGTTGAACCTTCAACTTTTTCATTTAACAATTCATTATTATAAAGACAAAAAAAATCAAATTTATATTTTACTTTATAACATAACCATAACATAAATATTATTATACTTCTAAACGTTTTATTTCATCATCCAAAAACATAAGAGTTTCTCTTTTCAATGATTTTCTAATTTTATTAAACTTCTCATAAGGGACAAGCGGACTCAGGTCTTGATTTAAGATTGTTTCCGTAATATGTTTATTTATAAAATTAGATAATTTTTTAAAAAAAGTAATTGAATCCAAGCTGGTTCTTTCAAATATCACTTCCTCGTTATACCTATAGCCATTTAGAAAAAAATGATGAATATCATAAATATCACGACCGGCAATTGAGTTATTGCGCTCAAAACGATCAAGCACTGCCACTAATTTATTGGCAAACATTGTTGAAATATTCTGACAAATAACAATTTTATTAATATCAACTAGCTTAATTGGTTCATAAACATTAGCCACGGGTGGCGGAAAAGTACTGTCTATTTTCAATGTGTTGCGACTATGGCTATTTTTTGCCGGATATTTTAAAAAATACTGTGGTACTTTTTTGCTTGCATCTTTTATTTCCAAGCCCAAATCTTTAAATATTTTTTCAAGTTCCTGTCTAACGTTTTTTAAATCTTTTTGCTCGCCAACATAATCAAAATCTAAATCAACCGAAAATCTATCTAAAAATCCAGCCATAGATGCGCAAGTGCCCCCTTTAAAATATAGTTTCTGTAAATTATTATTATCCAAAATAGCAATTAAAACTCGATATAACCAAGCCTTATGAACTGCATCTTGAGAATTTAAAGTTATCATATATTATTTATTATAAACAGTTTTTTGAATTCTTTTAACTTTTTTCCAGTTAATCACACCAGTATTATCAAAATGATATTTGGGATTAAAATACAAAATATCGGCGACTGCTCGCTCTAATGTCGCTATATTAAATTTTCCAGTTTTATCAACACCAGTATCATTATATAAAAACTTATCTTTAATTTGTCGACAATAATATTTATAATCCCCTATTTTGAAGCGCCTGCTCTTTTCTCCCATGAAGGTAAAATATTCAACTTGTTGAAAAATAATTCCATGTTTAGCTAATATCGTCTCCCCACTTAGATAGCAATAACCATTTAGCGCTTTAGATCCTAGCAGAAGCGGGTCTAACTCTGACGCTGGCTTAATAGAATAAAGACCTCGATGTAATCTATAGATTAAAGCATCTTTAACATACCGCTTTAGACTGGTTAAGAGAGTGTTGCGATTGTTTACACCCCAAATTCTAGCCAAATCATCAACTTGAAAAATAGGTGTATTTATTTTAGCAATAGAAAGAAACCTATTTTGCTTGATATTGGCTGGTTTTGTGTTTTTTTGTTTGTTTATACTGTACATATATGTACATTATATAAAAACTCATAGATATTGTCAAGGCCTTATTATAGACCCGTACACAGCATCAAAAACATCTATCTCTAATTCATTTCTATTAACTTTTTTATAACAAATTACCGAAGCTCAACCAATCAAAACCAAGGGTCTTCTTTCGTCCCCCCCACCCTCATACAAAAAAAGCAGACAAATTTGTCTACTTTTTGGGGTACAGATCAACGGCGGAGAGGGGGGGATTCGGCCACACGTTGCTAAGTCTCGCTCGCCTCATTTTATTCGGCTTCGCTCACTAAGCGCTCTGGCCTGGCCTCGGCGGTGCACTTCGTGCACATCGCCTCCGGCTTTCGAATCCCCCCCCTATCAGCAAAAAACAAAAATAACCCAAAGAAATTTGGGTCATTTTTGTTCGCGGAGAGGGGGGGATTCGAACCCCCGATACGAGTAAATGCTCGTATAACACATTAGCAGTGTGCCGCTTTCAACCGCTCAGCCACCTCTCCAAAATTGTTTAAACTAAAAAAATATGCTACAATATAATCATCTTATAAAATATAAAAAATAATGTCAACAAATATGTCTAACGAAAACAATACCTCTTCGCCTCAAGAATTAACCTGGGAAATAGAAGAATATACTAAACACCCTCGAGACAAAAAATGGTATATAATTGCCTCGATTATTGCTATCGGATTAATTGTCTATGCCCTCATAGACAAAAATTATTTTTTCGCCCTAGTTATTATTATTGCCGCCGGTTTAATAGTATTTTTTGACAATGAACCACCAAAAAAACTAGACTTTACAATCAAATATGACGGAGTAGAAATTGGTAAAAATTTTTATGAATTTGCCTCCATGCTGAACTTCTATATTATCTACAAACCAAAAGAAGGTGTAAAAAAATTATTTTTTGAATTTAAAAATCCTCTTAAACATCGCCTATCAATTAATCTTTACGATCAAAATCCTATTATTATCAGGGACTATTTACTTCAATATTTAACAGAAGATTTAGATAAAGAAAACGAACCCCTAACCGAGGGTCTAGCTAAAATATTTCGTCTTTAAAATATCAAAACAATCTCAACTTTAAATAGTTGACAGAGATTTTTTTATTACTTACAATAATTAAACGTCCCTGTAGTTCAACGGATAGAACGCAAGATTGCGGATCTTGTGATCTAGGTTCGATTCCTAGCGGGGACACATTTTTATGTCCAATCAGCTTAGTCAATTAAATAAAGTTGGAGCTAAAACTGAAAAGACTCTCAACAAGCTAGGTCTGAAAACTATTTCTGACCTTGTTTTTTATTTTCCCTATCGTTACGAAAAATATGAAGATGCTCCTAATCTAGAAAATATAAAGATCAATCAACCCATCAATTTTAAAGGAGAAATTATTTTGATTCGCAACAAAAGAAGTTTTAGAAAAAAAATGAATATTACCGAAGCACTGGTTTCCAACGACTCGGGATCCCTGGAGATAATTTGGTTTAACCAACCCTTCATCGCCAAAACTCTTAAACCTGGGGATCAAGTTTCTCTGGCCGGAAAAATTACCTTGAAACAAGGACGATTAATAATGATATCGCCAGTTTACGAAAAAATATCATATCAGAAATCCAATATTCACACTGAAAACATTGTTCCTGTATATAGCTTAACTCAAGATATCACTCAGAAACAAATTAGATTTTTGATTCACCAGGCTTTATCAAAAATAAATAAAATTCCAGATTATTTCTCAGAAGAAACCCTAAAAAGACAAAAATTATTATCTTTAGAAGAGGCTATTTCTAAAATTCATTTTCCTAAAGATTATCGAGATATCGAATCGGCCATTGAGAGATTAAAATTCTCAGAATTATTTATATTTCAATTAAAATCATATTTTGTTAGGCAACAATTAGACAAAAAAATTGCCATGCCAATCCCCACTAAATTAACTGCTATTAAAAAATTCATCAATTCCCTACCCTATACGCTAACCAATGATCAAAAAAAATCAGCTTGGACGATCCTAAAAGACATTTCTCAAAACAAACCAATGTCTCGTATTCTACAAGGAGATGTGGGTAGTGGAAAAACTATTGTGGCCTTAATTGCTATTTTAAATTGTGTTAAGAATAAAAAACAATCAGCTTTAATGGCCCCTACCGAAATTTTAGCCAAACAACATTATCAAACTGCTTTAGAGTTATTTCAAAATCTTAACTTCAAAATTGGATTATTAACCTCCAAAAAACAAATAGCTAATTTTGAATTAATAAAACCCAAAAAACAATGGCCTCAAGAAATTTGCCAACAAGCTGATATTATCATTGGTACTCATTCTTTAATTCAAGAAAAAATAAAATTCAAAAGATTAGGGCTAGTTATCGTTGATGAACAACATCGATTTGGCGTCAATCAAAGACAAGAAATCATTGCTAAAGATATTGATGACAATAATACAAAAACCACCCCTCATTTTCTATCAATGACAGCCACCCCCATTCCTCGAACCCTAGCCCTGACATCCTTCTCTGGCCTAAATTTCTCTATCATTTCAGAAAAACCAAAAAATAGAAAAGAAACTATTACTAAAATAATTGATTCCGAACAAAGAAATAAGATGTATACTTTTATTGAACAAGAAATAAATCAAGGACATCAAGCCTTTATAGTTTGCCCTTTAATAGATCCATCGGATAATTTTGGAGCCAAATCAGTTAAGGAAGAATATGAAAAATTAAAAAATAATCATTTTCCAAAAATTGAGATGGCCATACTTCACGGAAAAATGAAAACCGAAGAAAAAGAAGATATTATGAAAAAATTTTTAGATAATAAAATAAAAATATTAATATCAACCTCAGTAATAGAAGTGGGTGTTGATATTAAAAATGCCACCATCATGTTAATTGAAGGAGCGGAAAGATTTGGGCTAGCCCAACTTCATCAATTTAGAGGAAGAATTGGTCGAAGTGAATTACAGAGTTATTGTTTCTTGGGTTTAAGTGAGGATCAAGAAAATGTTTTAACCAAAGATTTTAATAATAAAAAAACTAGTCTCGCCAGATTAGAGGCCTTGCAAAAATATCAAGACGGTCTCTCTCTGGCAATGATTGACTTAAAAAATAGAGGTGGTGGTAATTTTTACGGACTAGAACAATCTGGTTCAATAAATTTCAAATATGCCTCCTTATTCGATCATGAGATTATTAAAAAAGCCGAGGAAGAAATTAAAGCTTTAACAAAAAATGATCCTAATCTCGAGAATCAACCTCAACTTCTAAAAAAGATTCAAAACAGTATCGAACAAACTCATTTAGAATAAATAAAAAATGTCATCCTTTTGATGACATTCTAATACAAACAAATTAGATAATCTTAGCCTTTAAGATAATAAACATCCAATAGACAAAAGCCAAGAATATCACTAAAATAATAATAATTTTTAATAATTTTAAAAGATCTTTCTTCAAGGCTCGAAAAAATATTTTACGAGCAAACATTTTGTTATACTCTGGAGTTCCGCTAAAATAATATCTCTTCTTTCTAGAATTAAACATTTTATATATATTTTAAAGTTCTAATTTTAATTATTCAAAGAACTATTATAGTCCTTTCTTTAAAAAAAGCAATATCTCCCAGGTCTTTTAAAAAAAGATCAAATATATTATAATAAATCTATAAAAATTAAAAATTAATTTATTAATAAAATGAAAAAAACCTTAAGATTAACTATTTTAATCGCAACGTGCTTAATTATTTCTCCTCTGATGACAAGAGCAGAAAATGTCTTTGACCCTTCTTTTATAATTAGCGATCAAGACATGTTAAATTACAAAGACCTATCTCTTAGTGAAATACAAAGCTTTCTAAAGTCTCAAAATAGTTATTTATCAACTTACACAACCACCAGTTCCTATGGAAAAGAAAAGACTGCGGCCGAAATTATTTATGATGCTTCTGTTAATAATTATGATTGTGAAGGGGTAACTTTAAGTGATAAACCAACCGAAGAAGAGAGACAGGCCAAATGCAAAAAGATTGGAACAGTTAATCCTAAATTTCTTTTAGTTTTATTACAAAAAGAACAAAGTTTAATTAGCGAACAATCTCCAAAACAAAGTCAATTAGATTGGGCGACTGGTTATGGTTGCCCCGACAATTGGACCTGTAATCCATATTATAAAGGATTCGGTAAACAAATTAATAGCGCCGCTCTTCAGTTTAGATGGTATATGTTAAATGCCAACAAATACACTTATCAAGCTGGCAAAACTTATACTTTCAAGAATCCTTACGCCTCAGATGCCAACAAAAAAGAAGTAACCGTTACTATTGAAAACGACGCTACTGCCGCCTTATACAATTATACCCCTCATGTTTATAACGGAAATTATAATTTCTGGGTTTTGTGGAATAAATATTTTCCAACCCAAGGATACCCTGATGGCACTATCTTAAAAGTTGGTGAAGATTATTGGTTAATTCAATATGGACAAAAAAGAAAATTTTCCAGTGTTAGCGTTTTGTCCTCAAGATATAATCCTAATCGAGCTGTTTCAGTGAGTATCTCAGATTTATCCCCCTATGATGAAGGAGCTCCTATTAAATTTCATAATTATTCTATAATCATGTCTCCGGACGGAAAATTATATTTATTGGTTGGAGAAAAAAAGAGATTATTCTCTACCACCGAAACTTTCAAAAAATTAGGCTTTAATATTGAAGAAATTCAAAATGCTTCCTGGCAAGATGTTAATTCCTATCAGGACGGAAAAGAAATCACTATCGCCTCAGCCTATCCAACAGGAGCCTTATTACAAAATAAAAAAACTGGCGGAGTGTATTGGGTAGAAGAAGAAACCAAAGCTCCTTTACTGGACAAGATTTTATTGACTACCAAATTCAAAGGAAAAACTATTATTCCAGTTTCCGAAGAAGAATTGAATCTTTATCAAACTGTTGGACCAATCAAATTTGATAATGGCGAATTATTAAAGGCTAGCAATTCTCCGGCTGTTTATTTAATAGAAAACGGTCAAAAAAGAGCTTTCGCCACTGGAGTAGTCTTTGAAGAATTGGGCTATAATTGGGCTAGCGTCATCACTGTCAGCGAAAAAATAATAAAGCTTTACCCGGACGGAGCTTTAATCCAAGAATAATATGATTGTCTCCTCCTTTATAGTCCCCCACTCACCTATTCTCATTCCAAATATTGGTAAAAAAAACTTTGCCATTTTAGAAAAAACCTCTAAAGCTATTGGGGATATCAAAAATAAAATATTAGAAGAAAAAATTGATACTATTATTATTATTTCCCCCCACCGACCTAAAAATCCAGACATTAGTATCAATGATCATTTTCAATTCACTATTAATTTTGAAGAGTTTGGTGATTATTCTAATAAAACAACTTTAAAGGGAGATATAAATTTATCCTATCGACTCAAAGAAGTCGCTGAGCCAGATTTTTGGCCAATCTTAAAAGCTGAGACTGAAGCTGATTACGGAGCTAATATTCCTCTATTTCTTTTAACAGCCGAGGCTAAACAAAAATCAAAAGAATTTAAGGGTCGAGTGATTATAATAAATACTTCTAAAGAAAAAGACTTGCAATATCATTTTGATTTCGGCCAAAAAATTAGTTCTGAGATTGATCAGCACCAAGATAGAATCGCCATAATTGCCTCAGCCGAATTATCTCATTGCTTAAACTATAATTCACCTGGAGGCTTTTATCAAAAAGCCATTCTGTTTGACGAAAAAACTATTGAAAATATAAAAAAGGGTCCGGCCGGGATAGAAAAGCTACTGAAAACAGATCCAAAATTATCTAATGAGGCCAAAGAATGTGGCTTAAGACCAATTGCTTTAATCTCTGGAATTATCAATTCCATAGACTATAAGCCAGAGACCCTAGTATATCAAAAAGAACTAGGCGTCGGATATTTAACTATGGACATGGGCTTAAAAAAATAATTAAATCTAATACCAATGAATGACATTAAAAAAATATTACAAGATAAATTATCAGACAAATCTAGCTCTCCCAAACCACCGGCTTATGAATGGCAAGATTTAGCTTTAAAAATTATAAAAGAGCTTAATATTCCTAATTTTAAAAGATCATCGGTCTTCAAGGCTTGTCGAGACAATAGTCAAGCCAGAATAATGCAGGCCTTGACAGATACCAAGGAATTATGTCAAACTGGCCAAAAGTGGCAATACTTTTTTAAAATTATAAACCCTAAAAAATAATAGTAAAATGTTAGAAATTGTCTTACATCCCAATAAAATACTACGCCAGAAGTCAGCTCCTATTGAGCTAGAAAGCCTCAAAACAGCCGAATTTAAAGCTTTAGTCAAAGAAATGACTGAAACTATGTTTACTAAAGATGGCGCTGGTTTAGCGGCTCCTCAAATCGGATTAAATATCCGCCTTATTATCGTAAACAAAAACGGCCAAGCTATCCCAATGATAAATCCAGAAATTACTAAAAAGTCTTGGGCCAAGGAAATCGACGAAGAAGGCTGTTTATCGGTATTAAATAAAAAAGGAATATCCTATCATCTTCCCGTAGCTAGACATAAAAAGATATATTGTTCTTATTTTGATATTAAGGGTAAAAAAAATAAAATTGAAGCTAATAGCTTATTAGCTAGGATTATTCAACACGAAACCGACCATCTTGATGGAATACTGTTTATCGATCGTGTCGCCGAACAAAAGGCCGAATTAAAAACTAAACAAAAAATTGAAAAAGAAAATAAAAGAGGATCTGAATAAAAATTTAAATAAAAATGAAAGAAAAAATCAAAACAATTTTTATGGGAACTCCCCCATTAGCCGCCATCGGATTACAAGCGCTACTAGATAGCGACTTTTTTGATATTTGTGCCGTCATAACTCAACAAGATAAAAACTCTGGTCGAAACATGAGGATCTCTAAATCGGCCGTTAAAGTTTTAGCCGAGGAGAATAATCTAAAAGTTTGGCAACCCCACAAATTAAAAGAAATAATTGATAATATTAAGGAAGTTAAACCAGATTTAATCCTGGTTATTGCTTATGGAAAAATATTGTCAAAAGAAATCTTAGATATTCCTAAATACGGTTGTTTGAATGTTCATGGATCATTATTGCCCAAACATCGCGGAGCCTCTTGCCTACAAGGAGCAATTTTATCGGGTGATAAAAAAACTGGTATTACTATTATGAAAATGGACAAAGGTATGGACACGGGAGCAATTATCAAAAAGATTGAAATAGAATTATCAAGTGAAGAAACTTCAGCCAGTCTAATGGAAAAAATCCAAAAATTAACTTCCGAGAATTTAGCATCAATTATCAAAGATTATTTAGAGGGTAATTTAAAACCACAACCACAAAACGAATCCGAAGCCTCTAATGTCAAAATGATAAGCAAAGAAGATGGTCGCCTTAATTTTAAAGAAAATACTGCCCTAGAAATAGAAAGAAAAATTAGAGCCTATTTTCCTTGGCCAGGAAGTTACGCTTTTATTGAAAAAAATGACTTGCCAAAAACAAAAATATTATTTAAAATACTAAAGTCTAGCAATAATTTTATTGAAGACAAGTCTCACCAACCCGGAACTCTTTTTTTAAAGGATGGGTTTTTGCTGGTTAAGTGCAAAGATACAGCTTTAATAATAGAAAAACTCCAATTAGAGGGTAAAAAACCCATGGAAGCTCAAGAATTTTTGAAAGGAAATAATTGGATTATTGGCAAGATTTTACAATAATTATTGGTCCCTTCGTCTAGTGGTTAGGACGCCAGGTTCTCATCCTGGTAACAGGGGTTCGACTCCCCTAGGGATCACAAATATTATCTTTAATACTATAAGAAAATTTTTTTTACTATTGCATTTTTTTGGAAAATTTGCTATAGTAAAAACATAATTGGTTCGCATATTTATGCAACTCCGAGACTCTTGCCTTATACCGGACAAGAGTCGTTTTTTTATATAAATTCTTTAATCTTATTTTTAACAAGATCAAAATCATTAACAGAAATTTTAGCCATCTTTCTAATCAACCTCTTACTACTAATTAATTTTAATTGGGGTAATATTATTATATAATTATACTCTTCATTATATAAGTTACAAAAATAATCACCCGCCTTACCATTGCTAGTTAAAGGCAAAGCCCAAGCCATATTTTTATTAAATTTTTTAAAAATTAAAACTGGCCTAGAAAAATTAAGGTTTTTGCCATCTTGTTCAAAGCCAACATTAGATCCAATGTTTGCCCACCAAATTTCTCTATCATAAAAATAAATATTATTAGTATTTTTTAAATTGACCCTTAATTTTATTTTAGTCCATTCAACTATTTTTAAAAGTTTTTCTTCCATATTATTTTTATTACTTATTAGATAATAGAAATATTAACAAATGAGTGATGAAGTTTATATAAATTAATTATAAACTACCACCAGCAAAACAGCTGGTGGTATTTATCTTGCCCGCTAAAGCGGGCTAGAATCTCAATCAAAAAGTGTTGGTAATTCTATTTGGTGATGTTGTTGATTTTCAACATATTTTCT
>Ga0116157_10005970_pt1 | contig 11085 bp, 6 predicted proteins | sample AD_UKC048_MetaG_FD_89882 | JGI IMG/M metagenome (GOLD analysis project Ga0116157, IMG submission 89882) | Active sludge microbial communities of municipal wastewater-treating anaerobic digesters from USA - AD_UKC048_MetaG | ecosystem: Engineered > Bioreactor > Anaerobic > Digestate | place: USA... | reverse complement strand
CGCACCCCGCTTGGCATCTACTTCATCACCAGCAACCTGGACCCCAAAACCCTGCGCGACTTTTATGGTGCAGGTGCATTGCCCATCAACTACCCCAACGTGCTGGACACCAAGCGCGGAAAGACCGGCAGAGGCATCTGGCTTCACGGCACGCCCGCCGACCAGTTTGCACGCCCGCCCCTTTCAACCGACGGCTGCGTGGTGCTGGCCAATCCCGACCTGGATCGCCTGATCCGTACCGTGGAGATCCAAACCACGCCAGTGGTGATTGCCACACACCTGCAATGGGTGCCTGCGCAGTCCATGCAGGCTGAGAGCAAGCCTTTTGAAGAGGTTCTGCAGGCCTGGCGGCAAGCCAAGTCCAGCGGCAACTTCGGCAAGCTGCTGGACTTTTATACCCCCGACTTCAACAGTTTCGGCAAGACACTGGATCAGTGGTCACCCTCGCTGCGCAGCGAAGTCGCCAAACTGGGCGGACGGCCCATCCAGCTAAAAGACCTATCCTACCTGCACTGGAAAGATATGGCGGACACCATGGTCGTCACTTTTGGCGAAGTGGCCGAGGGCGCGCAGATCGGTCCGGTCAAACGCCAGTACTGGGTTCGCCAGGGTGATCGCTGGAAGATATTTTTTGAAGGAGTGATTGGATGAGTTTGAGTCGTTTTTCAGCGAACCGCCGCGCCGCGTTTGTGTTGACCGGCGCTTTCGTGGCTACGCTGATGATGAGCCCTGTCATGGCGCAGGACGCGCCCAAAGTGAAGTTTTCGACCACGGCCGGCGAATTCGTGGTGGAGCTGTATCCCGACAAGGCGCCCAAAACGGTCGAGAATTTCCTGCAGTACGTCAAAGACAAACACTACGACGGCACGATCTTTCACCGCGTAATTGACAACTTCATGGTGCAGGGCGGCGGCTTTGACGCCAGATACACCGAGAAAAAAACCCGTTCTCCCGTGGCCCATGAAGGCCAGGATGCACTGGCCAAAGGCGGCCCTCGCAATGTGGTGGGCACGCTGGCAATGGCGCGCACCAATGACCCGCAGTCGGCAACCGCGCAGTTCTTCATCAACGTCAAGGACAACGCCTTTCTGGACCCCACGGTGATTCCGCCCGGCGATCCGGTGCCGAAATTCGAGTACCAGGGCCGCATCTACGAAAACACCCCACGTGCGAATCTGGTCAACGCGCCGCAACTTTTTGGCTATACCGTGTTCGGCAAAGTCATCAGCGGCATGGATGTTGTCAATAAAATGAAGGGCACGCCAACCGGGGCTGGCGGCCCCTTTCCTTCGGATGTTCCGAAAACCCCCATTCTTATCAACTCAGCCACTTTGGTGAAATAAATCATGAGCAACCCACAAGTCGAACTCCACATTGCCACACTGGGCGTCATCACACTGGAGCTGGACGCCGAAAAAGCGCCCAAAACCGTGGCCAACTTTCTGAGCTACGTGAACAAGGGCCACTACAACAACACGATCTTCCATCGCGTCATTCCCGGCTTCATGGTGCAGGGCGGCGGCATGGAGCCCGGCATGAAGGAAAAAAAGGGCGACAAACCCATCGACAACGAAGCCAACAACGGACTGAAGAACAACAACTACACGGTGGCAATGGCGCGCACCGGCGACCCGCATTCGGCCACGGCGCAGTTCTTCATCAACGTCGCAGACAACGGCTTTCTGAACCACACCGCCATCTCAGCCCAGGGCTGGGGCTACGCGGTGTTTGGCAAAGTCGTCGGCGGCACGGACGTGGTGGACAAGATCAAGGTCGTCAAGACCAGCCGCAAGGGTTACCACGATGACGTGCCCGTAGAAGACGTGATCATCGAAAAGGCTGTGGCGCTGTAATTTACCCCCCATAAGTCATCCCGCTGCAAGCCGCCCGCCTGCGACGCCAATGACCGCCGCCCACCCCTGGCCGGTGTTGCAGGCACCCGATCACTGGGGTGCAGTGGATGTCATCTCCGATCTGCATTTGCAACCGGGCGAGCCAGGCACATTCGACGCCTGGCAGCGTTACATGGCCAGCACGCCCGCTGATGCCGTCTTCATGCTGGGCGACCTGTTTGAGGTTTGGGTGGGTGATGATATCGTGGCCGATCGATCACCGGTTGGCGCCCCGACTGACATTTTTGAGTCGCGCTGCGCCGATGTCATCCAGGCAGCCAGCCAGCGACTGGACGTGTTCGTGATGCATGGCAACCGCGATTTCCTGATGGGCCCGGCGCTGATGGCCCGGTTTCACGCACAGTTGTTGAGCGACCCCACCACTCTGGTATTTGCCCATCAGCGCTGGCTGCTGACCCATGGGGATGCGTTGTGTCTGGATGACACCGCCTACATGCAGTTCAGGGCCCAGGTGCGCAGCGACACCTGGCAACAGGCGTTTCTGGCCAAACCGCTGGAAGAACGCAAAGCGATTGCGCGAGACCTGCGCAACCAGAGCGAAGCGCGCAAACGCGCAAACTCAAAAGAAGATTACGCCGACGTGGATACCGCCGCTGCCATCCACTGGCTGGAGTCCGCCGGCGCAACAACCATGATCCATGGTCACACCCACAAACCCGCCGATCATGATCTGGGCGCAGGCTTGCAGCGCGTGGTTCTCAGCGACTGGGACGTTGAAGCCCAGCCGCCCCGTGCCGAGGTACTGCGCCTCTACACGGACCCGGCGGCACCCATACGCCGCCTGCCATTGCACGCTGCTATCGTTTGAGCAGCACTTTCAGCACGTTTTGCAGGCGCCGCGCCTGATCACCGTCAAAACCGCCTGCCAGTACCTTGGCCGCATCCTGACCCCAGGTCTGGGCAGGCGCAGGATCATTCCTTTTGGTCAACAACTGCAGTTGCAGCATGCGCCGGGCATTCAGGTGTTCGGCCGGTGTCGGCACTTCAGCGGCCATTTCCAGACGCAGCAAGGCAGTAGCGCCCTCATCGGCTGGCGCGCCACTCAAAGCCTGGGTCCACGCTGTTCGCACGGCAGGCGCCACGCGATTGCCCAGCTCCTGGGCATTGGGTAGCAGGGCTGGGTCGCGCTTTTCCCAGGCGTTGAGCAGTTGGCCCAATGCCTCACCGTGAGCCTGAGCCGCCAGCTTCCTGAGCGCCAGCTGGGCATGCTCCAGCGCATCGCGCTGGGCACGGAAGGCGGCATCACCCAGACGGGGGCCCCGGTCTTCAAAAGCCGGCCGGTCGCCAAAACGACCGCCATCGCGCCCGCCATCCCGACCACCACGGGGGCCGCGGTCATCACGGATGGGCTCAAATTTGTTGTCACCAGGGCGAGGCGCGCCGCGCGGGCCGTCCTTGCGGTCACCAAACTTGCCACCACGGCCAGCAGACACGGGCTCGGCCTTCTTCATGCCGGGACGGTCATCGCCCCGCATGGCCACCACGGGCTTGCGTGGCGCAGGCGGCGGCGGCACCACGGGCGCGGCTACTGGCTCTGACGCAGCGTCATTTGCTACAGTTTCAGTAGCTGCTGGCACACTGTTTTCGGGGGTTGAAGCCTCATTCGGCATAGAACCTGGCTCTGTAGCGGGCAATTGATCAGCCGCTGCAGGCTCAGCCTTCACGGCGGCCTGCACCACGGCCTGCGCTTGCGCCTGACCCTTCAACGCAGCTTCCAGTGCCGTCATCGCGCTGCGAATCTTCTGCGCATCGCCACTGGCGTTGGCCGCTTCCAGCGCCTTGGCAGCGTCGAGCACGGTGCGATCACGTTCGCCCAGCGCGGCTTCGGCTTTTTCGCGCTCGACTGTCTTGCGGTTGAACGCGTCATCAATCGGCTTGCGAAACGCGTCCCACAACTTTTGCTCGTGGCGGCGGTCCAGCGGCACTGCGTGCGCTTCGGCCTGCCAGCGTTGCTGCAGGTGCTTGACGGCATCAATGTGCAGCACAGGCGCCGCGCCGAGCACTTTGGCCTCTTCGATCATGTTGCGGCGTTGTTCCAGGCTCAGCGCCTGCAAGGCTTCCAGCGGAGCAGCAGCCGCACCGATGGCGGCCAGCCACAGGGGTTGCAGCTCAGCAAAGGCCTTCTCGCTCAAATGGCCGGACTCACGCCAGCGGTCGCCAAACTGATGCAGGATGCGGTTGAAACCTTTCCAGTCATCATCTTTGGCGGTGGCGTTGTCAGCCGCCCAGGCTTTTACCTCTTCAATCAGCGCCAGACGCTGGGCCTTGTTTTCTGCCGCCTCGGACTTGATCTTTTCCAGCCAGGCTTCGACCACCTTGTAGGCTTCGTTGCAGGCTTCGTCAAAACGCTTCCACAAGGCATGGTTGGGCACGCCACCCTGATCGGTCTGCTTCCACTGCTCGCGCAGGGTGCGCAGGCTGTCCTGCATCTTGCGACCGCCAATGGCCTGGCCTTCGGGGCGTTTGAGCAGCCCTTCTGCCTTGGCCACCAACTCTTCACGCAACTGGTCGGCACGCCAGCGCTGCCAGCCTTCCAGTTCACCCGCAGCGGCCAGCGCGGCATGCGCCTGGTTTTCCAGCTTGTCGTCGATCAGGCGGCCAAATTCCTTCAGCGCATTGCGCAGGTTCGCCGCCGCGCCCGCGCTGGCCTTGCCGTGGCCTTCAGCAATCTCTTGCTCCAATTTTGATAGCACCTCGCGCACAGTGGACGAGGCCTGAGCACGTATTTCGGGGTCAATTTTTGGCTTTTGTGGCCGGGGTGCGGCTTCCACCGGTACACCGCGTGTCACACGCAGCTCATCGGCCCACACGGGCACAGGCGGCAAGGCCGCCGCGCCGTCTTCGGCAGCAGCCACAGCCTGCGTCAAGGCGCCCTGAAACGCCTCCCACACCACCAGCAACTGGGCGCGCGACGCATCCAGCAAAGGCGGAAATTTCGCATCCACACTCGCCCAGCTGGCATCGGCCTGCAGCGACGCGGCCTGGGCCTGCCAGTGGTCCACGTCGGCACGCAGAGCGTCCCACACCGCCTGCGCATCGCGCCAGGACTTGGTGGACAGCACTTCAATGCGCTGCGCCAGCAACACGGCGGCTTCGCGCTGCACCTGCACCCGGTGCTGCAGGTCTTCAATCACCTTCACGCGGTCGGCCAGCTGCACCTTGATGGTGGCCAGCGGCTCCTTGCTCAACGGCGCACCGGCTTTCGCCGCATCACGCTGCCAGGCCAGGGCGTCGGCAATGTTCAACTTGCCCAGATCCAGCAGCGCCCGGGCTTTTTGCGCCCACTCGGCCGCGAGGGCTTCCTGCCCTTTGGCACGTTTGATGTCGTCGAGCTTTTCACGCAGAAGTTTGGCAGCGCCCTTGTCCTTGGCACTGAGCTCCCGAAACACGTCCTGCAACTGCTCGGTGCCGGGGTTGGTGCCCAGCCATTCGCGGATTTTTGAGGCGCGCTCGCCCGAGGTTGCCGCAGAGAAAGCGCCACCCGTCAGTCTGTCGAGCTGTGGAATATCGTTGTGTTTGGCTGAGGCAGTCGAGGTCACGGTTGGAGCTTCAAGTTAATTTGGCGGGCACAAAAGCAGCCCGCAACCCGTTATTTTCGCCGCTATTTGCCCCGGGGGCCCGCCCCGGGGGTACAAATCGCGCTAATCGCGCAAAACGCGCTGATTCACCGCTAGTTTGACGCCAGGCTCAGGTCAGCGCGGGGTGTCCACTTGCCGTCGGCAACGACCGGTTTCGCTGCGCCCAGAAACAGACGCTCCACCGGCAACTGCTTGGTAGCCAGGTAATCTTTCACCACCACACCACGCTGCACGGCCAGCTCACGCATGACGTCGTCGGTCACGCTAATGCTGGCCAGCAGCAGGGTTTCCATCTCGGCTGGCGGAATGTCTTTGGCAATGCCAATCAGGTTGCGGGGCTTCGGAATATCGGCGCGTTTGTAGACTTCTTTGAGCAGGGCCGGTGCCTCCGCGTCGGTCACTGCGGCCACAGCGGTAGCGCTTTGGCCCGCCACCACGGCCGCGCGGCGCTTCTCGGCCAGCAACAGCGCCTTGAGGCGCTCACGCTTGTAGCCATCGCGCTCAACCTCCAGACTGGCGGTGCCCACCACCGTCATTTTCAGGGCGGGACGGTTCACCAGCGCCTTGGCCACCTTGTCCAGCCCGGCTTGGGCGGCCGGGGCCAGCACCGCGCTACCCGGCGCAAAGCTGACCATGCTGAGCTCGTCACCACCGCCGCCAAATGCGCTGGCCAGCAGGCTGAATGGCGAGGTAATGGCCTTCACGATCAGATTGACGATCACCTTGAAGATGATCGGCCCCAGGCTGAACTGGGGGTCGTTCAGGGAACCATTGATCGGCAGATTGATGTCGATCACGCCGTTGCGGTCCGACAGCAGTGCCACGGCCAGCTTCACGGGCAGGCTGTTGGGTGCGCCCTCCACTTTTTCGCCAAAGGTGAGCTGATTCAAGATGATGTTGTTGCTGGCGGTCAGCATGCCGTCGGGCTGCACGAGATAAGACACATCGACACTCATCTTGCCGCGCTCGATGCCGTACCCTGCGTATTTCACGCTGTAGGGTGACAGCGGCGGCAGCTCCAGATCACGCACTTTGCCCTTGATGTCCAGCGCCAGCGGTTTGGCCAGCGGGTTGAGCTTGCCCAGAATCTCCAGCGACGCCGTGCCCTCGGCCCGCCCGCGCAGCTCCAGATCAGCCAGCTGAGGCGCACCCTGCACCGCCACAGACGAAAACGCGCTGAGCTTGCCGGTGAGCTCGCTCAGGTTGGCCGAGTAATTGGGTTTGACAAACCGGTCCGAAAAGAACACCTTGCCGTTGATCAGGCTGACCGGGCCAATGTTGATCACCGGGGCCAGGCCCGCATTTTGGGTGCCATTTTGGATGCCATTTTGGCCTGTAGCCCCCGTCGGAATTGCCTGAGTAGCTACTGTATTTGTAGCATTCTGGGTGGCGACAACAGACGGGGCAGAGGCGGAGGCGGCTGCAACCGGTGGCGACGCACCTGGCGCAGGCGCGGAAGATTTCACCAGGTCCTGCAAATTGATGCGCCCGGTCTCGTTGATGATGACCCGCGCAAAAAAGTCGGTCAGCGCGGTTTCCTTCACATCAACCGTGGTTGCCGTGCCAGGCGCCAGCGCCACATCCAGACCCCGCAGGCTCAGGGCTTTCCAGTTCAGCAGCTCCTCGGCAATGCGCAGATCACCGGTCTTGGGGGCGGCCACCCCAACAGGGGCACTGGCGGCCCCAGCTGGCGCAACGGCCTGCGCTGCAGACTGCACGGTGTTGGCGCGAAACTCCTCCAGCAGCACATCACCGCTGATTTTGGCGGTGGGGCCGGCAGCGGCGCTCAGGAATCGCACGTCGCCCTTGAAGCTGGCGTCGGCGCGCAGCAGCTCGATGTTGACGGCATCGCCAAAGTACGGCTCAAACACATGAACGGGCAGCAGTTTCACCAGCAAGCTGCCCTGCGCCGCGACGGGCGACCAACCCAGCGTGCCCTTGTAGTCCACCTGCCCTGGTTCGCCCTGCGCTGACTTGATGCGTGCCGACACGTTGAGGGGCGACGGCTTCTTGCCCTCCGGGGTGACGTTTTTCATTTGCAGCTTGAGCGCGGACACGTCAAACGACACGGGTTTGCCCGGCGTGGCCCTGTCTTCAAACGTCATCGCGCCACCATCCAGCACGACGTCGCTGATCACCACGGCCCATGGTTTTTCAGGCGTGGCCGTAGCTGGCGCGGCAAGCTTTGCGGCGCCCTTGTCAGCACCCTTCGTGTCGCCACCCTTCATCCAGGACTCAAACATCCAGCGGTTGTCTTCCCCCCGGGAAACCGCCACTTTGGGCTGGGTGATGGCCAACTTGCCCACGCTGACACTCTGTTTGCCCAGGTCAATGGCGGCCTGGCTCACTTCGAGCTTCCTGATGGACGCCAGCGACGCCGATTTGTTGGCCGCGACCTTGGTTTGAGGGCTTTTTGACTGCAAGGCCAGATCGTTCAGGGTCAGCTGCTTCATATCCAGCAGCACGTCCGGCGCCTTCCAGTTCACGCCCAGCTCGGCATTCAGGCTGCCGCCCAGCGTAGGCTGTAGAAACCCGGCCAGGTAAGGCGCTGCCACGCTCAGGGGCAAGCCGTCCAGAGAAGCAGCCACCGTGGCCGCCTGATCGGTGGCTATTCCGCTGAAATTCAGTGTGGATGCGTTCGCCGGACTCGTCGGCGTCGGGGTTGACAGTTTGGCAGTTGCGTTGGGCGCGACTTTGGCATCCGGCAGGCTCGCAACCCGGGTCGACCCGCTGAACTGCAAGGGCTGCACAAACGGCAGCGCGATGGCCGAGGCATCAACGGAGAGGCCCTGCAGGGCCAGCCGGGCCGGCGATGCGGTACTGTCGTCGCTCCAGTTCACCACACCATCGCGCAAAACCACCTTGGCCACCTCCACTTTCCAGGGCGAGGTCGGTGCATTTGCACCATCCGCCGGTTTCGCGGCCTGGGGGCTGCCAGCCAGTTGCTGCAAATTGAGCAACCCGGCCTTGTCACGCCGCACATCCACCACCGGCGCTGTCAGTTCCAACTGGGAGATGTTGACGATCTGCTCCAGCGGGCGCACATCCGCCAGCGCCACCTTCAGGGCATCAAATGCTGCCAGGCTCTGGCCCTGGGCATCGTTCACCGCCGCACCCAGCACCTCCACCTGCCCGCTGAGTTTGACGGATGGCTTGCTGGTTTGCTCAAACATTACCTTGAGATCCGCGTTCAGCACGGCCGCCAGGGGTTTCACCGGGACACTGGCCGGGATGTAGCCCAGGTAGGGTTTCAGATCGAATCCGGCGAGTTTGATGGTGGCGTCGGTCTTATGGGTCTGTGCGAAAGGCGTGGCCTGTGCGGTGGAGTCAAATGTGCTGCCGTTGAACTTGAAAGCCAGTTTGGGCTCGGTTGTCACCTCGCGTCGTGACTCCAGATTGCTCAAGAACGGAATGGCAAGGTTCAAATCGCGCAATTCATGGGTCTTGTTGACAGAGCGATCCACGAAATCCAGTGAACCGCCCTGCAGCAACACATTGAACAGGGCAAATTTTGGGGGCCCTTCCTTGGGGTCTTTCGGGGGCTCTGCAGGCGTCTGGCTCAGGCGTGCCAGTACATCGTCGATGTCGTAACGGCCATTGCCCAAGTGGGTGAGCTTGACCACCGGCGAATCCAGGGTCACCGCGTCCACCACCGGAGCCAGTCTGACGATGGACTGGATTTCTGCATCTATATAGAGCTGCTTGAGCGCAAACTGGCTGGAATTGCCGTCCTGGGTAGCCACGGCCAGGTCGGACAGAGTCAACTCCATCGTCCAGGGTTTGAAGTCAACCGCCCCCACTGTGACCTTGCGGCCCAGCTTCTCGCTGGCGATCGACTGGAGCTGGCTTTTCAGCAAAGGCGGCACGCCTACCCAGGCAATCGCCCATAAAGCGGCAAGTGAGCCTATCGTCCACGCCGCACGCCGGAACCATTTGTTTTGTTTGATTGTGTTGATCGCCATACCCTGAGTTTTCAATGGCTCCGGGCAAAGGTCAATGCCGGGAATGTAAAAAACAGGGTTCGGCCAAAAAGAAAGCCCGGTGGTCTGGCACAAGTCCAGCCAACCCGGGCTTGACGGCTGACTCGAGGTCCGTGCCGTCTGGGTCCGCAAAGTGGGAGCTTGACGTCCCTCAGTGCGCTGGAAGCAAGAGATTGCTCCCAAGATTCGTCGGGGCCGCTTTATCAACACCGCTTGTCAGCGGGGACTGGCTACTGCCGACGTGATGCCTGATCACTCAGGCTTCTGGAGTCTATGCAGGAAGAACAGCAATTTCAAATCGGATTTTCAATCGGAAGCTGCTGGCGATTGACAAATTGATGTTCAAGAAACCATCTGAACAAGACGCCGCAACTACCTGCCACGTCTCATTTTTTTGAAAAATCATACCGTTTATAGAATGATGAATCTATTTTATATAGTTGACTGATATATAAAGCCCCCCTACACTCCGTTCAACCCAGTCAAGGACTAGGGTTAACCCGAACCGCTGCCGACCCCGGCATAGTCAACGGACACACAAATTCTCAGGGAGTTTGACAGTTAGTTGATGGCGTACCAACCCAAACGAGGCGCTTTTGCAATGACACGTTAACCGTGTGATGGCTCTGGCTCTCGCGAAAGAAGGAAGAGCTATGACAGCGTCAGAAAAAATCAGCAAAGGCCTTGGCACCTTTGCTTCCGATGTGGCTGATGGTTTTTTTGAAATCACCCACAACGGCTTTGCCCTTATTGGCCTGGCCGTGATCTTTGCGGCCATTACCCTCGTTGCCCGCCCCGACCTCAGGGACGCAAGCGAAATGCAACTGGCTACCTGGTTGAAGTCCCGCCAGCCTGAAGTCGCGGTAGAAGCCATGCTTCAGCAGGAACTGGGCGCCGTGGACCGGGCGACCGCAACCGACCCGCAAGACCTTCCGAAGCAGCAGGCGGCAGTAGCCTATTGGCTCAGCAAGAAGTACCGCGTGGCGCCCGAGCCATTGAGTGCCCTGGTAGCCGAGGCATACAGCATCGGTAAGCGCACGAAGCTGGACCCAACGCTGATTCTGGCCATCATGGCGATCGAATCCGGCTTCAACCCGTTCGCCCAGAGCCCCGTCGGCGCCCAGGGCCTGATGCAGGTGATGACACAGGTCCACCGTGACAAGTACGACGGCTTCGGCGGCAAACTGGCTGCTTTTGACCCCGTGACCAACCTGCGGGTGGGCGTCAAGGTGCTGCAGGAATGTATTTCCCGCGCTGGCTCCATTGAGGGTGGCCTGAAGTTTTATGTGGGTGCGGCCAACCTGGAAAATGACGACGGTTACGGCGCCAAAGTGATCGCCGAATACAACCGGCTGCAGATGGTAGCCACAGGCAAGGTGGTTCCGTTGACCGACCCACGTGAGGTGGTGTTGCCCGCTGCGTCGCCAATGGCAGTATCGTTACCCGGCGCAGCCAATCCGCCTGTTGAAGTAGCTCCCGTTCACACACCTACTCAGCCTGAAGCGCTCAAGGACAACAAGGCTGCCCCTGAAAAGGTGGCCAGCCTGGCCAGTTCCTGAGCGCTTGACGGGCATCCAGCGGATCGGCGAATGTTCGCGATCACGTCTGGCAATG
>Ga0116157_10005966_pt1 | contig 11092 bp, 9 predicted proteins | sample AD_UKC048_MetaG_FD_89882 | JGI IMG/M metagenome (GOLD analysis project Ga0116157, IMG submission 89882) | Active sludge microbial communities of municipal wastewater-treating anaerobic digesters from USA - AD_UKC048_MetaG | ecosystem: Engineered > Bioreactor > Anaerobic > Digestate | place: USA... | reverse complement strand
TTTTTCTTGCGCATCTTTTGCTATTTTTATTAAAGATACGCAATCATACATTATTATAATATTGATATACAAGTAGATATAAACATTCTTATTAACAATTTAGTATTTAGATGTACCCTTAAATGATAATAATTATGAATACAAGAAAAACACTTCAAAATGAAAAGATTAATGTAAAGATAATATTGTCAGCTTTGTGGGTTGCTGTAATGTTTATCTATGTTTATGCGGACATTAAGACACTTTTTCAACCTGAGATTCCCGAGCAGATTATTTCAGGAATCGTGGGTGGAATGACAATTAACCAAAGTTTTTTATTTGCAGCTGCAATATTAATGTCTATTCCTACAATTATGATTATACTCTCGCTTACACTAAAGCCGAGCATAAACAGATGGGTAAACATTATTGTTAGTTTCCTGCACATAATACTAATAATCATTACACGTTTTGTGCCTGGCAAAATATGGTACTACTATATCTATTATCAATCAATCGAAGCAATTTTTCATTTTCTAATTATTTTGTACGCGTGGAGATGGCCAATTCAAGAAAAACAAACGGTATGACCGATAAGATTGGCAAAGTCGATGCAAGTGATAGTTGTCTTTTCGTTCGATACAATCGTTTCTCTAGATATTCTTTCCTCGTAATAGCAGCGGACAATTGCGGAGAGGAATAAATATTTACAGCCACAAATAAAATAAGGCTTCGTGTGGCGTAGCCTAACCCCGATAAATCGGGGCAGGCTATGAAGCCATGTTGCACAGCTTGTCCCGCCCATGTGGGAACATCCCGTCCCGCGCAGTTTACTAAAAGCAATTATTGAATTTAAGGTTTCTAAAGTGGGAGAGGCTGTCTCAAAAGTCTGATAATTCGATTTGATTGCCTTAAAACAGTTCGTGCTCCAACGACTAAAGCCGTTGGTTCCGAATGTTTTATGAGGGTTGGAACCGACGGTTTCAGTCGTCAAACTACCTAAAAAAGTGAATATATGGACTTTTGAGACGGCCTCTATTCGTTGAATTTATAACGGCTGCATGAAGGTTTCTTGTTAGGAATTTTCCATAGTATAAAAGTTTTGTGGTGAAATCAATTTATACGTTTGTAAAGGGAAAAAGCTATCCCGTCAATCCCGGTTTACCGGGAGGACGGGATTTAGTGCAACGGACGCGCATCGCCCAGGCCGGACCAGAGGATTGTTCATTGTCCATTGTTCATTGTCCATTGTTCATTGTTCATTGTCCATTGTCGATGGCCGAAGGGAAGATTCGAAAATCGAACGTCGAAAATCGAAAATCGACAATCATTTTCCCGGCCCGGGGCGATACGCCAACCGTTACCTTCAATGTCTGCCACTCTATCCAGTGATTTCATCCCTGGCGGGAGAAGTTTTCCAGCTATCAGCGCACATCTGAAGCCGAAAATTCCATTGGCCAACTGCGTCCTCCCGAGTTTTCAGACTTTTACAAACTCCACAATATTGGATGACATTAGCTTTTCATTACTCCGGAGGAGTTCCACATTTGTAGCAAAGGAGATAGCACCCGCACAATTTTCCCCTCCCGCGATAATCCAGTTTTTCAAGGTAATATCAGCATGGGAGGGGATTAAGGGGAGGGGAAAATGCATTTCTGGTTTCCCTCCCCAACCCCTCCCTGTGAAGGTTTTTCGCAATATTCCAATATTTCCAAAGGGAGGGGCTTTTTTTCTTTCCCGTACTTATTGCTACAAATAGGGCTCACCTCCGGAGAGCAGTTCATTAGAAATTTACTTACATGTCATTGGTACGAAGGAGGGATCTGTTTGCAATTTAAATTACTAATATCTAACTTTACATCCTCGCGCCGCCGCCTGCCCGTGCAAATTAACCCGGCCCAGCCTTGCCCGAACGGGGGCGCTGCACAGGAAAGTTACCCAACATACTTTGATATATGAAAACTGGACCAATTAATCGAACAATCTTTTTGAATGTCTGGCTTTTACTAATTGTCCTGCACAGCAATAATTCATTTGCTCAAAAAGATGTGATCAGATTAACATTTACAGCAATTGACATTGCTGGTCATATCCAGCTTGACAGTATTAAAGTGATGAACCGCACGCAAGGAGGTGATACAGTCCTCTTCTGGCCTGACACAGTATTAAGTCTTAATTATTTTGGAATTACCGAGATTAATAATCCACAGGAGGCATTCCGGGTCTTTCAGAATTATCCAAACCCTGTTGCAAATCGAACTACAATATCCTTGTTTGTACCTGAAATGGACCATGTTATTTTGCAAGTTTCAGAACCTACGGGCCGTGTAATTTTCAAATCCGACAGGATACTGAATCAAGGTGTTCATACCTACGAGTTTACTCCCGGGCCTGGGAATCTTTATTTCTTCACCGCAAAATGGAGGGAAAGTAGCGGTAATATTAAAATTCTTAGTTCTGGTTTTAATTTGAACAGGATCTGTACACTTGAATATACTGGCACTGGGATTTCTTCCCCTTCGTTTAAAGTTGCAAACGGCATTCAAAGTTTACCTTTCAATCCGGGCGATGAACTGCTTTATATTGGCTATACAGGCACCCTGGAATCAGGTATGCTTGACTCCCCGGTGGAGAGCACGATTGATACTTTCCAGTTCTCCACCAATATCCCCTGCCCAGGAACACCAACGGTAGATTACGAAGGACAGGTGTACAACACCATCCAGATCTTCAGCCAATGCTGGCTTAAAGAGAACCTGAATGTGGGAACAATGATTCCGGGAGCCCAAAACCAGATGAACAACAGTATCATCGAAAAGTACTGCTACAATAACGAACCTGACAGTTGCAACAAATACGGCGGGATGTATCAATGGAACGAGATGATGCAAAACACCACCCAGCAGGGTGCGCACGGTATATGTCCCCCGGGCTGGCATCTGCCAACGGAACAAGAATGGCGAGTGCTTCAAGGGGCGGTGGACAGCGAGTTTGGAATTGAAGACGGTGCATGGGGCTTTGATGGATTTAGTGGATTTGATGCCGGTACCAACCTGAAGACCACCAGCGGCTGGATTGAAAATGGCAACGGCTCCAATCTTTTTGGTTTCTCAGGTCTGCCTGGCGGCTCCCGTACTTATGCTGGAAATGTTTTTGGTTTAGTTGGCTCTGCCGCCTTCTGGTGGACATCGACGCAAGGCCCCGAAGATAGCGGATGGTATCGTTACATCGAAAACCATTGGCAGCAAGTAGGCCGACACTATTTCACAAAGGAGATGGGTTTTAATGTTCGCTGTCTTCAGGATTCTAAGACTTATTGACATTTTTCCGGCCCGGGGCGATGCGCCAACCGTTACCTTCAATGTCTGCCAATTCATCCAGTGATCAGCTGTCGGACCAAATTCCAAATTCCGAGCTCCAAATTCCAAACAAATTCCAAATCCAAATCTTCAAATCTTCAAATCTTCAAATCTTCAAATCTTCAAATCTTCAAATCTTCAAATCGCCAAATCGCCAAATCGCCAAATCCCGAAAAACCCCTTACCTTTGCAAAAAAATTTCCCCTATGTCAACCGGCGAACGTTCCTTTAATGAAAACCTCGACCTGCTTATCAGGCTTCTCCGGAAGATGAAAGATAAGTCGCAGTTCGAAGGGATCCCCGGCGTTCCAAAATCTTTCGTCGCCAACTTCGAGTTTTTCATCCAGAACTATGAAAGGATGAAAGACCAGATCGCCGCGCAGTTGCTGCAGCAGTTCGGCGAGCCGATCAAGCAGATGGTGGCCGATATGGTCGACCAGCTAAAGGAAGAGCTGGATGAAGACCCGATGCTCGCCACCCCGGATGAACCGGCTTCCCCGGCAGAAATACCGGTCATCACCGGGCAGAAAAAGACCGTGGAGGAGATCGATGAGATGCTTCGCAAACCGGGCCTCTCCGAAGAAGAGATCGACCGCCTGCTGGATGAGCGGAAGAAAGTGAAGAGTGAAGAGTGAAGAGTGAAGGGTGGAACTGGACAATGGACAATGGACAATGGACAATGGACAATGAATCTGGGGTAGGGTAAAAGGGGTGTTGTGCGGTTAAGGTTATATTTAAGTTCCTCGATAAATGAAAATCAAAAGCAACATAGCCCTGAGCGAGTCGGGCTTCATCTTCAATCCGAACACAGGCGAGTCGTTTACGCTGAATCCCACGGGGCAGCTTTTATTCGGTCTGATCCGCGAAGGGAAAGAGTTTCCGGAGATCAGGGAATATTTCCTGGAAAATTTTGAGACCGAAGAGGATGTCTTTGAGAAGGATTTCGAAGACTTCATTCACCTGCTGAACAGCTACCAAATGATGGAACCCGATGAGCAGGCGTAAGATCACCGTAGCCGTTACGGCGCTGAATGCGATCGACAGCCCCGGGCCGGGAGTGTCGGTCATCCGGGGGCTGAAAGAATCGAAGATTTACGACGTCCGGGTCGTCGGACTGGCTTACGAATCGCTCGAGCCGGGCATCTACATGCACGACATCGTCGACCGGGTATACCAGATACCGTATCCATCCGCCGGTGTCGAATCCCTTTTTGCGCGCCTGGAATACATCCATTCCCGGGAAAACCTGGAGGTGATCATCCCCAACTTCGATGCGGAGCTGTTTCCGTTCATCCGCCTCTCGGAAAGGTTCAAAAAGCTGGGCATCCGCATGCTTCTGCCAACGGAACACCAGTTCGAGGAGCGCCACAAGATCAACCTGCCGGAATTCGGCAAAAAGCACGGCATCAAGGTGCCCGGCAGCGTGCCGGCCTACCAGGGCGCAGAGATATTCAAAGCTGCCGAAACGATCGGCTTCCCGATGCTGGTCAAGGGGAAATATTACGATGCCCATGTGGCTTTCACCATCGAACATGCCCGGGAATACTTCAACAAGATCAGCGCAAAGTGGGGCCTGCCGATCATCCTCCAGAAATATGTGAAGGGGGTGGAATACAATGTGATCGGGCTGGGCGACGGAGAGGGCAACCGCATCGCCGCCGTGCCGATCCGCAAACAATATATAACCGACAAGGGAAAAGCGTGGGGCGGCATTTCGGTGAGCGACGAAACGATGCTCAAACTGACCGACCATTTCATCGAGTCGACGAAATGGCGCGGGCCGTTCGAGCTGGAGCTGATGAAGGACGAAAAGAACGAATTCTCGCTCCTGGAGATCAATCCCCGCATCCCGGCCTGGGTTTACCTGGCCATCGGCGTCGGGCAGAACATCCCCGAAGCGATCGTCAGCCTGGCCCTCGGCGAAAAGGTCGAGCCATTCAAATCATACGAGGTGGGCAAAATGTTCATCCGCTACTCGTGGGATATGATCGTCGACCTGAAGGAATACCAGCAGATATCGACGTATGGTGAACGGTGAAGGGTGAACGGTGAACAGTGAAGGGTGAACAGTGAAGGGTGAACGGTGAAGGGTGAACAGTGAAGGGTGAACAGTGAAGGGTGAACAGTGAAGGGTGAACGGTGAAGGGTGAACGGTGAAGGGTGAACGGTGAAGGGTGAACGGTGAAGGGTGAACGGTGAAGGGTGAACGGTGAAGGGTGAACGGTGAACAGTGAACGGTGAACAGTGAACGGTGAACAGTGAACAGGGAACAGGGAAAAAGGTAAAGGGAAACCTGGAACACTGGAACCTGGAACACTGGAACTTTGGAACACTGGAACTATGGAACATTAACTTTAAACTTTGAACTTTGAACTTTGAACTTTAATATGGTATGGGACAAAAACAGCGATACGAAAGGCCGGCCGTGAAGAGGCTGGAGACCCACATGCCCAATAAATTCGGTCTGCGGACGGCTTATGTGCCGGTGACGCATATCGACGGGGTGGCGGTGAAAGATCTGATCAAAGAACACGGTTCGCCCCTGTTTGTCATCTCCGAACAGTCGATCCGTGAAAAATACCGCGAAGCCAAGCAGGCATTCACCACACGCTACCCGAAGGTGCAGTTCGCCTGGTCGTACAAGACGAACTACCTGAATGCCGTCTGCAGCATTTTCCACCAGGAGGGATCGTGGGCGGAGGTGGTTTCGGGATTTGAATACGACAAGGCCATCGCCAACGGCGTCGACAGCCGCTATATCATTTTCAACGGACCCGACAAACACGAGGATGATCTCCGGAAAGCGATCCTGAACGATTCGCTGATCCATATCGACCACCTGGAAGAGCTTTATTCGATTATCAACCTGTCGACGGAGCTCCGGAAGAAGCCGCGCGTAGCCATTCGCGTCAATATGGACACCGGCGTTTTCCCGATCTGGGACCGCTTCGGGTTCAACTACGAGAACGGCCAGGCCTGGGATGCGCTGAATAAGATCATGCGCTCGGGCAAGCTGGAACTGGCCGGGCTGCACTGCCACATCGGCACTTTCATGCTGACCGCCTCCGCCTATGCCACGGCTGCCTACAAGCTCGCCGACCTGGCCATCGGCATCCACAAGCGCTACAACCACGAGATCAAATACATCGACCTGGGCGGAGGATTTCCTTCGGGAAACACGCTGAAAGGCTCATTCCTTCCGGGAGCCGACACCAATCCGGGATTCGACGTTATGGCCGAGGCCATCACCTCATCGCTGGTCAATGCCGCCTTCCCGGCGGGCAAGATGCCGCTGCTGATCCTTGAGACGGGCCGTGCGCTGGTCGATGAGGCGGGCTACCTCCTCGGAACCGTCATCTCCAACAAACGGTCATCCACCGGGAAACGGATCACGATCATCGACGTGGGGGTCAACCTGCTGTTCACCTCCTTCTGGTACGACCACAGGATCTCTCCTGCCCAGCCGTTCTCCAACTACACCGAAGAGACGATGCTTTACGGGCCTTTGTGCATGAACATCGACGTGGTGCGCGAAAATGCCGTGCTGCCGTTGCTCAACAAAGGCGACCATTTCGTGATACACCATGTGGGCGCTTACACCATGACCCAGTGGATGCAATTCATCACATTGCGCCCCAGGGTGGTGCTGATCGATACGGATGGACGGACACACATCATCCGCGAACGCGAAACCCTGGAGATTATTAACCGGAACGAATCGGTACCTGAACACCTGAAGAAATTTGAGCTCTGAAAGGTCGAAATATCTCACTTATTACCAAGGGATTACGAACAGTTACGCCCTGGTATTTTTTTCCAACAACCAGATCCTGGCCTGGATACTGATCGCCGTTACCTTTTTTGATTTCATTTCAGGGCTGGCCGGGCTCATCTCCATTATGATCGCCAACACCGTTGCCTGGCTCGCCGGCCTGAACGTCGATAAGATCCGCAAAGGCTATTACGGATTCAATGCTCTTTTAGTCGGACTGGGCCTAGGGCTCTTTTTTTCCGCCACCGGGGAGTTTTTCCTGGTACTGGTGTTCAGCGCCCTGCTGACGCTGTTCATCACCGTTGCCCTGGAGGGGATCATCGGCAAGTACAACCTGCCCTATCTCAGTCTGCCGTTCCTGTTCGCCATCTGGCTGACTTTCATGGCTTCGCGCGATTTCTTTGCCCTGCAGATCAGCAACCGGGGGATATACAGCATGAACGAAATGTACATCCTTGGCGGGATGCCCATGGTGCGAATCTGGGAATGGTTCAATAACCTGCAGCTGCCGCAGTCGCTGGTCATCTATCTCCGGTCGCTCGGGGCCATCTTTTTCCAGTACCATCTTTTTCCGGGCTTGCTGATCGCTGTCGGGCTGCTCATTTATTCCCGCATCGCCTTCAGCCTTTCGCTGGCCGGTTTTTACGCCGCTTACATCTTTTACCAGGTCGTCGGGGCCGATATGACAACCCTCAGTTACACCTTCATCGGCTTCAATTTTATCCTCACAGCCATTGCCATCGGCGGATTCTTTATTATCCCCTCATGGTACTCCTTCCTGTGGATCATTCTTCTGACGCCGATCACGGCCATCCTTCTCACCGCATTCAAGATGCTTTTTACCTTCAACCAGTTATCGATCTATTCGCTTCCCTTCAACATCATCGTCATCGTTTTTCTCTATGTTCTGAAATTCAGGGAACGGCATTTCGATAAACCGGAACTGGTTCTATACCAGCGATTTTCACCGGAGAACAACCTCTATTCACAGCGCAACAACAAGCTGAGGTTCGGCAGATTGCCCTGGTTCAGGGTGGCGCTTCCGTTCTGGGGCGAATGGTGTGTGACGCAGGCCCATAACGGCTCGATCACTCACAAGGATAACTGGCGCCATGCCTGGGATTTCGAGATCACCGATGAAAAAGGGAAATCGTACCGGAACGAGGGCGACCGGGTATCCGACTACTACTGCTACAACAAGCCCGTGCTCGCGCCTGCCGACGGCTGGATCGAAGAGGTGCTCGACGGGATCGACGACAATACGGTCGGAGAGGTGAACCTGGACCAGAACTGGGGCAATACCGTTGTGATCCGCCATTCTGAGCATCTCTACAGCGCCGTGAGCCATTTGAAGAAAGATTCGCTGAAAGGTTCGGCAGGTGATTTTGTCAAAAAAGGCGATATTATCGGACTGGTGGGTAATTCAGGACGATCGCCGGTGCCCCACCTCCATTTCCAGTTCCAGGCGACGCCGCAGATCGGAAGCGCCACGCTCGACCTGCCATTGCAGCATTACATCCTGAAAACGGAGGAGGGCTTTGTCCTTCGCTCCTCTGATTATCCCCGTAAGGATGAATGTGTCAGCAACATTGAGAATAATGACCTGCTGCGTAAATCCTACAACTTCATCCCCGGCCAGGAAATCATCTTCCGTAACGAAAAAATGGAGAAGATCACCGAAAGGGAAGTACGCTGGGAGGTGAAGGCCGATTATCTGAACAACACTTTTCTTTACTGTTCTGTAACAGGATCGCGCGCATTTTTTGTCAACGAAAGCGATCTGTTTTATTTCACTCATTTCGAAGGGGATAAAAAATCGTTGCTCTACCATTTTTACCTCGGAAGTTATAAGGTCATCTATGGTTTTTACCGTGGTTTGAAGGTGAAAGACCATTTTCCGCTCAACGTCCTGGCCAGTGGGGCTATGCGTTACCTGCAGGACTTTGTAGCCCCGTTCTGGCTCTTTGCCAGCTCTGTTTACCGGCTGGATTACACCCGTTCTGCCGATCCCCTTTCGGATCCGGAACTGCACCTGCATTCCGAAGCCTTTGTCAGGCTACCATTTAAAACCGACCGGAAATTGGCATTTGATATTTGCTTCCGTGACGACAGGCTCGAAAAATTCATCATCTTTGACGAACAGAAACCACCATCGGAATGGGTACGTCAAAAAGAAAACTTCTCCTGATCCTGCTATTTCTTATGCCTTTTGCGGCTGTTCCGCAGGAGCAGCGGCTTTCGTTCCGCGAAGCCGACAGCACAAGTTACGCCCTATATGCCGCGGGCGAGTGGAAGCAACTCACCCGTTACTGCAACCGGGCTTTTGCCGACAGCATCGATTATTATTACCTCAGGATGCGGGCCGGTATCGCCGCTTTTGAAACGGAGCGCTATATGCGGGCAGCCCTCCATTTCGGCAAGGCGCTTGAGTTCAATGCGAAAGACCCGGTGGCCGGAGAATACCTTTACGGATGTTATCTCCGGTTGAACCGGCCCGATGAAGCCCGTACCATCCTTGAAGATCTACCCCCTTCGGTCAGGGAAAAACTGGAGCCGGCGATGCCTTATTTTCACCGGGCGATCCTCGAAACCGGCCCCTTGATGAGCAACGAAATGACACGGTACGACACCGTGGATCTCGACGGGCCGGATGATCTTTACGGGGAGGCGGACATTACGCTCGACGGCTATTATTTGAATGCCGGCGTGGCCCGTGCGTTCAAAGGCGGTTATAATGTGTATCTTGGCTATACCCTGGTGAAGCTGAACAAGAACAAGATAGCCGAAACCGGCGATTCGCTGTCGGTGGATGACCAGTACCCGCTCTACCAGCACCAGTACTATGCCAGCGGCATCATCCCGGTAAGGAAAATTTACACGGTACAGGCCGCCTTCCATTACATCAGCAACAGCTATGAGACGGTAATGCCCCGCCTGGCAGCCGATTCGGTAAGTTATCTCTATCCCCGCCAAGCCTATACGAACAGTTCCTGGATCGGTTATCTTTCGGTGACCCGTGATCTGAAGATTCTGAAAGCCACACTGTTCGGGGCGATTTCGTCGATGAACGATGTTAACCAGTACCAGGGCGGATTCCAGCTCACCGCTTTCCCCTTCGGCAACCTGAATCTTTATACCTCTTCCAAACTGATCGATCATATCAATGACAACAACCACAATTTTATTTTTGAGCAGATGGCGGGCGTGAGGGTTTTCAGGCCACTTTGGCTGGAGGCTTCTGCCACGTTCGGGAATATGGAGAACTACCATGAAAACAGCGGATTTGTCGTTTATAATATTGCCGATAAGATGACTTTCAAAGGTGGCGCCCGGCTCATCTATGCTTTTCATCCGCGTTGGACGGCCACGGCAGGATATTCTTTCCTGATGAGGGAAAGCAGCTATGTGCAATATCTGCTTACAGATGATTTAAAAGTTGAAAGGATGGTAAAAACAGAGGATTTTCAAAGCCAGGTCATTCTGTTAGGTCTTGATTTTAATTTTTAAGAAGATGAAAAGAAGTGTTTTTATGCTGATGATTATGATGGCCGTGTCCGGGATAAGACTTTCGGGCCAGGACCTTACGGCGGTCAGGGAGGCATTTGCCCGAAGCTTTTCGTATGAGAAAGAGAGCAAGTATGAAGAGGCGGCGGATGAACTGATGAAAATCTATTCCGATGATTCGTACGAAATTAATTTAAGGCTGGGATACCTGGCATACATGCAGGGGAATTACACAGAATCGATGGCGTTTTATGGAAAGAGCATCACCCTGCAACCGTATGCTATCGAGCCGCGGTTCGGTTATATTTTACCGGCATCGGCGGCCGGCAACTGGAGCCAGGTAGAGGAACAGTACAAAAAGATCATTGCCGTCGATCCGATGAATACGCAGGCCAACTACTGGCTCGGGATCATTTATTACAACCGGGAAGATTACGGCGCTGCCGCGAAAAATTTCGAAAAGATCGTCAATCTGTAT
>Ga0116157_10005960_pt1 | contig 11098 bp, 8 predicted proteins | sample AD_UKC048_MetaG_FD_89882 | JGI IMG/M metagenome (GOLD analysis project Ga0116157, IMG submission 89882) | Active sludge microbial communities of municipal wastewater-treating anaerobic digesters from USA - AD_UKC048_MetaG | ecosystem: Engineered > Bioreactor > Anaerobic > Digestate | place: USA... | reverse complement strand
TTGACTTATGTGACTAAAGTCACCTTTTGTGCAAGTAACACGATCTAATTTTGCACTCAACAAAAAATATATTATCATGAATATCGAACAAATTTATACAGGTTGTATTGCCGAAGCAGCCTATTATATCACCTCAAATGGCGAAGCCGCAATTGTTGATCCTTTACGTGAAGTACAACCTTATCTCGATCGCTTAGAACGAGATCAAGTTAAACTAAAGTACATATTTGAAACGCATTTTCATGCTGATTTTGTTTCGGGTCATGTTGACTTAGCCAAAAAAACAGGAGCTACTATAGTTTATGGTCCAACTACAATGAAGACTGGTTTTGAAGCCCATATTGGTACCGATAATGAAATCTTTGAACTAGGTGATTCAGAAATCAAATTGATTCATACGCCCGGACATACAATGGAAAGCTCATGTTATTTACTCATTGATGAAAATAAAAAAGAACAAGGTTTAATTACAGGTGATACCTTATTTATTGGTGATGTTGGCAGACCAGATTTAGCTCAACATGTGATTGCAGAATTAACGGAACAAAAATTGGCCGGACATTTATTTGAATCACTTCGCAACAAAATCATGCCATTGAGTGACGATTTAATTATTTATCCTAACCATGGTGCCGGTTCTGCTTGTGGTAAAAATATGAGTAAAGAAACCACCGATACGCTAGGAAATCAAAAGAAAGTGAATTACGCTTTAGATCCTAAATTATCGAAAGAAGAATTTATTAAAGTATTGCTAGAAGGTCTTACACCGCCTCCAGGATATTTTCCTCAAAACGTTTTAATGAATATTAATGGTTATGAAAGTATTGATTCAATTAAAGAAAAAGGTGCAATTGCATTAAGTCCAGCAGAATTTGAAGCGGCTGCTAATGAAACACGATGTGTAGTTTTAGATACACGATCTAATCAAGAATTTGCAAAAGGTTTTGTTCCTAAATCAATCAATATTGGTATTGAGGGCGACTTCGCACCTTGGGTGGGTACCATTATTGTGGATGTTAAACAACCAATTTTATTAATCACAGATTTAGGTAAAGAAGAAGAATCTGTGACTCGCTTAAGTAGAGTTGGATTTGATAATATTCTTGGACATTTAAAAGGAGGTTTCGATGCTTGGAAAAATGAAGGTAGAGAAATTGATACTGTAAATCGAATCACAGCAACACAATTTGCACAGGAAGTTAAGATAGGTGAAAGTCAAGTAATTGATATTCGAAAAGATAGTGAGTATTCTGCTGAACATGTTGAGGAAGCTTATAATAAACCATTAGCCTATATTAATAATTGGATAAAAGATATTAATCCTGATCAACACTTTTATTTGCATTGTGCAGGTGGGTATCGAAGTATGATAGCGGCTTCTATTTTGCAATCAAGAGGATATAGAAATTTTTCTGAAATTGAAGGCGGCTTTAATGAGATTGCAAAAACCAATTTACCATTGACTGATTTTGTTTGTCAGTCGAAAGTGTTGAAATAAATATTAGTTTAAGTAAAAAATACAATCACAATAAATGATTTAGTTAGGTCCATGGAAATGGCGTTTAGCTAAGTCATTTTTTATTTAATTCGTGGTCACTAAATTTCAACAGACTCTTTTGAAGCTATTCCCGCTATTCGCTTCTGCTACTCGCTATGGGGTAACCGCTTCATTAACACAATACCTACTACATCTTTTTATTAATGACTAAAACTGAATGCATTGTCGGTATTTTTCATATTTGGTCTTACATTCGCAACTTTTAAAAATTGAATAGTATGATTGAGTTTTCATCCACAATTAGTAGCAAACTAAATATTGCTACAAAACAAGTTACGAGTGTATTGCAATTATTGTCTGAAGGTTCCACGATTCCTTTCATTGCCCGATATCGAAAAGATATGACAGGTGATTTAGATGAGGTTCAAATTCAACTTATACAAGATGAAGCGAAGTTTCAAAAAGAATTTTCCGAACGTAAAACCTTAGTGATTAAAACAATTACAGAGGCCGGAAAAATGACTGATGAATTGCAATTGGCAATTGATAATTGCATTACTTTTTCACAATTAGAAGATATTTATTTACCTTATAAACCTAAACGAAAAACGCGAGCCACCATTGCAAAAGAAAAAGGTTTAGAGCCTCTTGCTCATATTTTGATGAATCAAAATACAAATCAAATTGAAGATGAGGCGCGCAAATTTGTAAATGATGAAGTAGCAACTTGGGAGGAGGCCATAATAGGTGCACGTGATATTATTGCAGAAGATATTAATGAAAATGCAAGCATTCGTACACAAATCAGAAATTTATTTCAAAAAGAGGCAACAGTTCAGAGCAAAGTAGTGACAGGTAAAGAAGAGGAAGGCGCCAAGTATAAAGATTATTTTGAGTTTGATGAATTTGTTGCAAAAATTCCATCGCACCGAACCCTCGCCATCCTTAGAGGTTTTATGGAGGGTTATTTACGCATGGGCATCGAACCACAAGAAGAAAATGCCATCCAACTCATTGAGAAAGAAATTATTATTGCGAATAATGAAGCGGCTAATCAAGTTAAAAAAGCCATTAAAGAATCGTATAAAAGATTGCTTCAACCCAGTATGGAATCTGAATTTCGAACAGCACTTAAACAAAAAGCAGATGAAGAAGCAATTGATGTATTTGCCGAAAATTTGCGACAACTTCTTTTATCTTCTCCTTTAGGGAGTAAAAGAATTTTAGCTATTGATCCGGGTTATCGTTCAGGATGCAAAGTAGTTTGTTTAGATGAAAATGGAAATCTAGTTGCCACCGACTTAATTTATATTCATGAAAAAAACTTCAAATTACAAGAGGCTGAACATATCATAAGAACTCTTGTTCAAACACATCATACTCAATCATTTGCTATTGGCGATGGTACAGCAGGACGAGAAACACAGCAATTTATTGCATCATTACAATTAAATATTCCCATCTTTTTAGTGAATGAAGATGGTGCTTCAATTTATTCTGCATCAGAAATTGGACGTGCCGAATTTCCTGATTACGATATAACGGTGAGAGGGTCTGTAAGTATCGGTAGGAGGCTAATGGATCCTTTGGCTGAACTTGTAAAAATTGATCCAAAAAGTATTGGCGTCGGACAATACCAACATGATGTTTCACAAGTAAGATTGAAAGAACGATTAGATCAAACAGTAGTAAGCTGTGTAAATTTAGTTGGCGTAAATGTAAATACAGCAAGCAAACATTTACTCAGTTATGTAAGTGGTATTGGACCCGTTATTGCTGAAAATATTGTTCATTACCGATTAGAGAACGGCAATTTCACTAACCGAAAACAATTACTCAAAGTACCTCGATTGGGGCAAAAAGTATATGAACAGTGCGCAGGATTTTTAAAGGTTCCTCAAAGTGATAATTTGTTAGATCATAGTACCGTGCATCCTGAAGCCTATGAAATTGTTGAGGCTATGGCAAAAGATCTAGGTATCGAATTAAAGACATTGGTTAGAAACGAAACGATTCTCAACCAAATAAAACCAGAATCATATGCCAGTGATAAGTTAGGAGTATTAACTATAAAAGATATTTTAAAAGAACTAAAAAAACCTGGATTGGATCCTCGCCCTGAAGCGCAGACTTTTGAATTTGCGAATATTTTTAAAATAGAAGACGTGATGCCGGAAATGATTATTCCTGGTCAAGTAACAAATATTACTCGCTTTGGTGCATTTGTTGATATTGGTGTTAAACAAGATGGTATGGTTCATGTTTCAGAAATTGCCAATCGCTATATTTCTGATCCAAAGGAAGTACTCAAGCTAAATGATAAAGTAATGGTAAAAGTTTTAGATGTTGATATTCAACGTAAGCGAATTAATTTGTCAATTAAACAGGCACAAGAAAATTACAAAGCAAAACCAAATCCCAAACCATTGATGAAACAACCCATTCAGCAAGCTCCTCCTAAAAAAGTAGAGAGTTTTACAGATGCATTATCAACATTGAAAACTAAGTTCAAAAACTAGAATCTTGTTATTATTTCTCTTGATGAGGTAAACAGTGCAAAGTTCTTCGAAGCGTCCTTCGCTTCGAAGTTTCATTTTGTTGCTTGTAGCAACTGAGAAAAATATTCAATGAATGAAATTAATAGTGACGACTTCCTAGCCCCGATAGAATTAGAATTGGTATAACATGCGAACCTTTCAGGTTCGAATTCACTGATGTCTTGATTTCTATAGACATTGAATCCCTTCAGGATTCATGGCGTTTTTTATCGCAAGGCTGGCGCAGGTTTGTAACCTGTGCCAAAAATAGTTTATAAAAATTCTCTAGCGCAACAATGATTAAATCAATGTTGATATTCGAAGCGTCCCTCGCTTCGAAGATTCATTTTGTTACTTGTGGCAACTGAAAAAATATTCAATGAATGAAATTAATAGTGACGACTTCCTAGCCCCGATAGAATTAAAATTGATATTACATGCGAACCTTTCAGGTTCGAATTCATTGATGTATTGATTGCTATAGACATTGAATCCCTTCAGGATTAATATCGTTACTTTATAGTAGAGTTCTTCACGGCTGGCGCAGGTTTGTAACCTGTGCCAAAAATAGTTTATAAAAATTCTCTAGCGCAACAATGATTAAATCAATGTTGTTCTTCGAAGCGTCCTTCGCTTCGAAGTTTCATTTTGTTGCTTGTAGCAACGTAGAAAAATATTCAATGAATGGAATTTTTAGCAACGACTTCCTAGCCCCGATAGAAGCGGTTACCCCGCAGCAAGGAGGAACGACGAAGCGAGGAGTAAAAGCGGATAGCGGGAATAGCTACAAAAAAGTATTGCCAACTAAATTAAAAATTTGACTTCTATTTCCCAATATAAAAACCAAAAGCAGTTGCCAATAAACAAAATACAATACTGCTCAGTGTATACAAAATAAATTGCGTCCACTGTTGTTGTTGTATCATTAAAAACCCTTCTTTACTAAAAGTAGAAAATGTTGTAAAGCCGCCGCATAGACCCGTTGTTAGTAATAGAAATAATGACGAACTAAGGGCAGATGATGAATTGGAAAGGGATAAAAATAAGCCTATTAAAAACGAACCTACTATATTCACAATGAATGTGGCATATGGGAAACTAGTCTGCGGAATGAGCATAAATAAAAGATAACGAAGTGCACTACCGACACCTCCACCTAAAAATACATAGAGCATATTTTTCATGAAGGTAAAGATAGTTTTGATTTTCAGATTTTTATTCACAGGTTTAAAAACTATCTTTGCTAGCTTATGATTAGTAGAGAACATTTAATAGATATGGCCAATGAATTTGGCACACCCTTATATATTTACCAACGTGAAAAAATTGAAGGTCAATATAAAAAATTGACAACCGCATTTAAAGAAACGAAAACAAAATTCTTTTATGCTTGTAAGGCATTGTCAAATATTAATGTCTTGAAAATTGTACAGAAAATGGGCGCTGGTTTGGATACAGTTTCTATTAATGAAGTAAGATTAGGTTTGAAGGCGGGTTTTGCACCAAGTCAGATTTTATTTACACCTAATTGTGTAAACTTTTCCGAAATTGAAGAGGCTAAAGATTTAGGGGTTCATATTAATATTGATACAATTTCGATATTAGAACAATTTGGAAATAAATATGGCAATTCGTATCCCATTATGATTCGGTTGAATCCGCATATTATGGCGGGTGGTAATTTAAAAATTTCAACAGGACATATTGATAGTAAGTTTGGTATTTCGGTTCATCAATTGCGACATATCGAACGAGTTGTAAAAACAACCCAGTTAAATGTTGAAGGTTTGCACATGCATACTGGTAGTGAAATAAAAGATATCTCTGTTTTTTTACAAGCGCTTGATGTGATGCTTGACCTAGCCACTCATTTTCCAGAAATAAAATATTTAGATTTAGGTAGTGGATTTAAAGTGCCTTATAAACCAGATGAAAAAGCAACTGATGTTGATTTGTTAGGTATCAAATTGAAGGAAGCGCTTTCTGTTTTTAAAAATGAAACTGGAAAAGATTTAGAAGTATGGTTTGAACCAGGCAAATATTTGGTTAGTGAGAGTGGATATTTTGTGGCCAAAGTAAATGTAATTAAACAAACACCTGCTACCGTTTTTGTTGGAATTAATACAGGATTTAATCATTTAATTCGCCCTATGTTTTATGATTCCTATCATCAAATAATAAATATTTCAAATCCTAAAGCCACTGAACGAATTTATACTGTGGTCGGCAATTTATGTGAGACAGATACTTTTTGTTGGGATCGAGTTTTGAATGAAGTTCGCGAAGGTGATTTAGTTGTATTTAAAAATGCAGGTGCTTATGGTTTTGAGATGGCATCAAGTTTTAATTCACGTGCGCGTCCTGCTGAAGTATTATTTGCAAAAGGCAAAGCGCATTTAATTCGTAAGCGTGAGGATTTAGATGATTTATTAAGGAATCAGGTTGAGGTGATATAGGCGAGAGGTGTTGGCAATAAAATTGCGAATAAGAATTAGGAATGGTCGAATTGGTTATATCTATCATTATTATACTCTCGGCATTATTTGCAGACATTGTCGATTAAGAACAGCAATATCAAAATAGAATGAATATGAATCATATTTACAGACAAAATATACTTTGGGTAAGCATCATTATCCTCTTAGTTTCATTTGCTTTGCCATCAGTTGTAAATGCCCAGTCAGAAATTAATCTTAAGGATTCAAAACCAGCTGAGAGAATAAATGAAGAAAGCTTTATATTGATTAATGGTATCGAACAATGGGTAACTATAAGAGGTGCAAGTTCGAAGCCTATTATTCTTTTTCTCCATGGTGGTCCTGGTAGTCCATTAAGCCCATATTCGGATAAGCTTTATAAGGATTTCGAAAAAGATTTTATAATTGTGCAATGGGATCAAAGAGGAACAGGAAGAACTTTTGGAAAAAATGCGCCTCAAGAGCTAACACCTGAATATTTGAAAGAAAATCCTTTATCACTTGAACGTATGACAAACGATGGAATTGCATTATCTGAATATCTTTTAAAACATTTAAACAAACAAAAAATCATACTATTTGGTACTTCATGGGGTTCTGCACTTGGGGTTAAGATGGCATCGAAGCGACCAGAACTTTATTATGCATACGTTGGGCACTCACAAATAGTTAATCCAACAATTGATAGCAATTTATACAATAGAATTTACAAGATTGCAAGGAAGAAAAATGACAAAGATGCTTTAGATATATTAGATGCAAATGGCAAACCTCCATATGAGAGGGCAAAAAAGGTAGGTCAGTTATTTAGGATATTAAAAAAATATGAGAATGGTAATTCAACTCCAGCTCCTGAAAATTGGTTTGTTCCCTCTTCTGAATATGAGAATGAACAAGACAATCAGAATCGAATGGATGGAGACGACTATTCGTTTGTAAATTTTGTTGGAGACAACAAATTAGGTGTGCAATCTATGAGCGGTGACATTGATTTATTCAATACCAATTTAAATTTTCAAATTCCTATTTATATTATACAAGGCAATGAAGATATTCTAACACCAAAAGAAGAATCGAAAAAATATTTCGATAAAATTAAAGCGCCAAAAAAGAAATATTATTTATTACCTAAGACTGCACATGGATTTAATTTGTCTGTTTTAGATACCCAATATAAAATTTTCAAAAGTATTTTAGTTTTGTAAAGTAGAGTAAGAAACTGAAAAGTGTAGTAACAAGTTTACTAAGGATTGATTTCGATTCCTCAGTATAAGAACAGTTTTGAAATTGTCTTCCTTGATTAGGCTTGGTTAATGAAGTCCAACTAATTCGGGGCAATTTTGGCTTTTAATAAAAATACTTTTTGTAATATTTTGCTTGACTAATCCTTATAAATGAAATTGGACTTTAGCTAGCCTTAAGAGAAGCCCTTTCCTGTCACCAAATAATTCTATCCATGTGCAAATTTCCCGAGTTATACAAAATATTCCCGAGTTGTCATTTTTCTCTTTTTATTAAAACAAGATGTTTTAACTTGCTATTCGAAAGAAGGAAATTTAAATGCATTTAATTCAACTACTTGATTTAACAGACCTAAAAACATAATTCAAAAGCAAAGAACATTAAACAGACTTAAGACCGAAACAGAATAAGGCAAGTCGATTAAATGCAAAATGCATATAACCCTTTGCATATAAAATTAAACAAATGAAAAAAATATCCCCCACAGAGGGATTTAAACAAAAGCAATCTTACCTCTATAATAATTAGAGCGCGACCTACTAAAAATGAAAAAAATAATATTGGCGATTGCTTCTATTTGCATTTTAGCATTAGCCTGCAACAAAACAAAAACTGATTTAAAACAAGAAACCAATTTAGGTATAAAGAACACTAGAAACACTGTAACGATTCAATTTAATAGTATTGATTATCATATTATCGATGGAATATTAAATTTTGAAACATTTGAGAAGTATGAAAATATTGTAAACAGTGACAAGAGAGAAGAGTTAATAAAATTTGCTAATTCTGTTTATAAATCAAATGGCATTAAAACATATTATGATAAGGTGAATGAAAAGGAAAAAGATCAATTTGATTTTATAGGGAAGCTTATAAACAAAGATGGGTTTATTAAAATTGATGCTTATTTGATTTTAATTGACTTCGAGAACTCACTCGTGTACGCTCAAAAAAATGGAAACACAAATGATATTACAAGCGCTAAAAATGGAAGTCTAGTAGCTAGCGTAATTAAGTTCTCCATTATGGATGATGTGATTGAAGAATTAAAAATTAATGGAACCAGAGGATTATTTTGCAATGCCCTTTGGCAACAATACTTTGAAAAATTTCCTCAAGATGGAGCTTTACAAACTAGTCTATCAAGCGTTCAATATACCCCAGGCGGTAATGTGACCTTACCAGTACAAATTAATACAAGTGTAAAATATTGGCCTGCAGGTATTTATTTTGAATTGAATTCAAGGGTGGTTGTTACACCTGCTGGTAATCCATTGGCAACTGCTCCATTTAGTTATGTTACAACATATTCATGCAAAAGACGATGTGGAAATACATTTAGTGGATCAAATACTCGCAGCTTCAGCAATGCTTCTAACGATAAAAATATCATGTATTGGAATTCTCGAGCATTGACCCAAGGCTATACATCTATAAGTTCGAAGGTGAGTTCATCAGCATCGGTTCCTGTTGGTGCAACTCGAACAGCAATTTACTAAAACAAAATTTGTGACACTTATAAGTTTAAGTGTCACAGTTTTAATAAAAACTAAAATGAAAAAGATATTATTAATTCTATTAACGATTAGCAATTTTTCGAATGCACAAAAATTATATTTCACAGCTTCTTTAGGTTGGGGCTATGGCTTATTTGAAAAGGGCTATTATACTGAAGAAAATAGTTCGGGAAATACTTCTGTTCAATATCAATCTAAACTAAGTTTAAGTAATTTTTTTGCTGAACCTCAAACTGGCTATTTTTTAGAGTACAAAATAAACTCAAAGCATACAATTGGAATTGGCAGAATGTCGGGAAAGACCGAACATAGAATATCATTAAAAATAGGTGATAGAAATGGATATACGATTTTCGGGGGTTTATATAGAAAACTTGGAATAACCTATGCTTATAATCTAAATAGATGGAATTTTCAATTGGGCATGTTTGCGGCCAATAATGGAATTTCAACACTCCCAATTGGTGGAACTGAATTAATTTCATCAACACAAGATAGTTTTGGTTATACTAGTGATAGTAGTTACACAAGTGATTTTAGAGTTAGAAAATGGGGTGCTACCACATCATTGGCTATAGGTTATGCCATCATGAATCAGAAAAAGAATAGAGAGCGATTCAGGATTAATTTATTGCTTGATATAGGATGGTTTCGATTGAAAGGGGTAAAGGATTTCGCGATGTATGACTATAATAGAACACTAACAAGTTACTCTTATTCAAATGGAAGTCAGATAAAAATATATATTAGTAAACCAATTTTACTTTATGATTTTAAGAAGGATAAGTATAAGATATTTAAGTCTAGAGCCTAAGGTAGACTGATTCCATTCTGCAGACATAATAGCACGAAAAATCAACCAGATTTTTCATGCGCCGAATTGCGAGAAATTCATCCTTTATTCACTCAAAGAAAAAGAAAGGACGTATCGATACGATACAAAAAATGGATTTTGTATCTCAACAGGGGTATGCGAAAACCTGTAGAAAAGAGTAGCGAAACTATAAAAATAAATAACTACAATATTATGATACAAATAAAAATGGGAATTATTTCCATAGTTCTCTCTATGTCATTCATCATCATTTTACAAAGCTGTGAGAAGAAAACAATGACAAATTCAGAAACTATAAAAACAACAAAATCTTCAAGAGGAAATACTTCAGGTATCCTATTTACAAAAGGCGTCATGGTATTTAGCACGCTAGAGAATTTCAATTTAAAAATTCAAGAATTAAAAGAAATGAATGAATCGCAACTTGATAATTATAATCAAAGCAATATCAATTTCAAAAGTTTATACAAACAGTATCAAATCATGGATGAATTAGCTGAAAATGGAATCAGTTCATCAGCCCAAGAAGCAATTGATTTAAAATTGATTCCTCATATTCCAGATAATTATTTTGCAAGTGTGGTAAATAAGAATGGTTTGCTTGCTGTTGAGCAAACAATATATAAATATGGATCTGAAGGATTTCAAACGGCGCCGATTTCAAACCTCCAAAATATAGAGTTATATAATTGGAGTAGTCAAACAATTTTGCCGTACGCAAAGAAACTTGGTAATAGTGGCGACCAGCAATGGGCTTCCTTCCCTCCAGTCTCTAAGTTTTTCGAGAAATATAATGGAACAAATGATTGGCCAAAATCAAATGGACGACCAGTTCGTGCCATACATACGAAATGGTGTTCATGGTTTGGAGTATATAGTAGTGCAGGCGCTAAAATTAAGATGGAAAAAAAATCGCTTCTCGCTGGATGGGTTAATATCGATCATTCAAAAGCATCAAATACCTCGTCGTCAAAGTTTCGATATTTTAC
>Ga0116157_10005952_pt1 | contig 11112 bp, 6 predicted proteins | sample AD_UKC048_MetaG_FD_89882 | JGI IMG/M metagenome (GOLD analysis project Ga0116157, IMG submission 89882) | Active sludge microbial communities of municipal wastewater-treating anaerobic digesters from USA - AD_UKC048_MetaG | ecosystem: Engineered > Bioreactor > Anaerobic > Digestate | place: USA... | reverse complement strand
GGCAATTGGCAAAGATGTGCGCAGAGGAACATTTTCTGGATTGGGACTACTTCCAGGAGTTGTGCCAAAGTCAACATAAGTGGAAATTGAGCTTGCCTGTTTTCCCAAAATAAATTAAGCTATGCTTAGCACAATTTTCCCTTGATTCAGATTTCCTTCCATGTGCAAATGGGCCTGAGCTACTTCCTTCCAAGGGAAAACTTTATCCACGACGGGGAACAAATTGCCACTCGCGAAATGCGCCCAAGTCAATTCCATAAAATCGTGAGTCAATGCAGTTTTGTATTGAAGGGTACGGGCACGCAAAGTTGATCCATGCAAACTTAATCTTTTCATCAGGATCAGCCCTAAATTGATTCCCGGAGCTTGTGCTCCCCCCATCAGGGCGAGCAAGACCATGCGCCCATCCATTCCCAGCGCTTTGAGGTTGCGCTCCAGATAGGATGCGCCTAAAAAATCCAGCACAACATCCACTCCCCTACCCTCCGTCCAGGTATGTATTCTATCGGCAAAATCTTCATTTTTGTAATCAATACAACGCTCGGCACCCAATGAAAGGCATAGTTTGTGTTTTTCTGCCGAAGCGGTAACGTATGCTTTGGCCCCGATCAGCCGTGCCACTTGTAGTGCCGCAGTACCTACCCCACTGGCTCCGGCGTGGATCAACAGGGTTTCAGCGGGTTGTAATTTGGCAATCCAAACCAATGCTTGGAACGCAGTCAGAAAAGCTTCCGGAATGGCCGCCGCGGCTACAAAATCCAAGTTGGCTGGAATGGGCATAGCCATATCTTCGTGGATCACCACATACTCAGCGTAAGCGCCTCCGGCCAAAAGTCCACAAACCCGGTCGCCGATTTTCCATTTGTTGACTTTTGCGCCCAATTTTTCAACTTCGCCCGCCATTTCCAAACCCATAATGGGGCTCTCCCCTGGCGGTGGAGGATATTTTCCTTCACGTTGCAACAAATCTGCCCGGTTGAGCGCGGTGGCTTTGACTTTGACCCGTATTTCGTAATCTGTAGGTTCTGGAGTAGGGAATTCAGCCAGGTAAAGCTCTTTGACAGAACCATATTGATGGAGTTGAATGGCGCGCATGGTGAATTTTATAACATATGCCCCATAAAATCCTGCTTCGTACGCAGGTATTCTCGGTTATCGGCATTGGGTTCAATGATGATGGGGATACGTTTAATCACTTTGACCTTTGAATCTTCAAAGGCTTCAATTTTGTCTGGATTATTGGTCAACAAGTTGATTTCGTGTACGCCCAGGTCTTCCAACATTTCAATAGCGATTCCATAATCGCGGGCATCTGCTTCAAAGCCTAGATGAATGTTGGCGTCAATGGTATTGAAGCCCATGTCCTGAAGATTATAGGCCTTGAGTTTGTTGATGATGCCAATTCCACGGCCTTCTTGCCGCAAGTACAGCACAATTCCCCCCTCTTTTGCTGCTTTGTACAGTGCAAAAGCCAATTGCTCCCCACAATCACATCGTTTGGAGCCAAATAAATCACCCGTGATGCACTCAGAGTGCAAGCGGGTGAGCACTGGAGCATTCAAATCACAGTTTTCGCTGACGAGTGCCAGGTGGGGCATCCAATCTTCTGCATCCTCCGCATATGCGCCCATCCGGAAGTTACCCCAGGGGGTAGGTATCAATGCTTCCGCCTGCCGAAGCAGCCGTTTCTCCTTTATCTTCATGAATAACAATTCCTCCTCAACTTTCGCCATTTCCTCGACATTTTGTGGAAATCGAGATCAATTCAAGTTTGACCAAAGAACAACCCTCAAACACATAAGGTTCAAGCGTACAAAGATAAGGGTATTGTAGCGTGAATACTGCTTTTTTGCTTTTTGCCGACAAAATAATCTAGCGCGTCAATGCAGTAAATATTGATAGCATTGCTTTCTTTTGTACAAAATTTGTTTTGTATGAAAAAACTCTCACTAGTGTTCATGCTGCTGCTGAGCGGCCTGGCTTCATTGCTGGCCCAGCGCACCATCACCGGAAAGGTGATTGACCAAGGCACCAAAGATCCGCTCATTGGTGCTACAATTCTCGCGAAAGGAACTTCTGCCGGTACAGTTACCGATGTGGATGGAAGTTATTCCTTAAGTGCTCCTGCAAATACTACTTCATTGATCATCAGTTACACAGGGTTCGTAACCCGTGAAATTGAACTGGGTAGTTCCAACGTCGTAGACGTAGAGTTGGAATCTGACATCCTTAACATCAACGAAGTGGTCGTAGTGGGTTATGGCACCCAACAACGACGGGACATTACCGGCACCATTTCTTCGATCAAGGGGTCGGATCTGGCTGCTTCGCCGGTACAAAGTTTTGACCAGGCCCTGCAAGGCCGCGCCGCTGGGGTCAACGTAAGTTTACCCAACGGTGTACTCAACAATCCACCCGTATTCCGCATCCGAGGGATCAACTCGATCAACCTGAGTTCTTTCCCCTTGATCGTTCTGGATGGGGTACCCACTTTTACTGGGGATCAAAGTGGCAACAATGCCGCCAATAACGTGTTGTCTAACATCAACCCGAACGACATTGAGAGCATCGAAATCCTGAAAGATGCTGCTGCTGCTGCCATCTACGGTTCTCGCGCCAGTGCTGGGGTTGTGTTGATTACCACCAAACGGGGTAAAGAGGGCAAAACCAAAATAAGTTACGATGGTTGGGCTGGTTTTACTTCTGCCGCCAGACGTTTCGACCTCTTGAATGCAGAGCAGTATGTTGCATACAAAAACGAAGCGGCGCGCAATGCAAATTTACCCGATCAGTTTTTCCTGGAAACAATTGACGGCAAATTGGTAGATACCGACTGGTATGACTACATCCTGCAAACGGGAAAGTCGCAAAACCACGGTTTGAGCTTCTCTGGAGGAAATGCAGGAACGACTTATTTCCTCTCTCTGGGTTACTCCAATCAAGAGGGGATGATTGTCAGCAATACCTTTGAGCGCCTTTCGGGCCGTTTGAGTCTCGATCACAAGTTGGGTAAAAAAGTAAAAGTTGGTGCCAACCTGGGTTACACAACCAACTCTAACGCCGCCCCAAGCACAGGTTCACTCCCAGGGCAAGCCTTCGGTACTTCTGGCCTTGGCCGGATTCCATTGGTTACTGCGCCCAATATCCCTGCTTACAATGCCGATGGCTCTTACAACATTGCGTCGAATAACCAGCCTGGTCGTTACCGCAATCTACAACAAGTAGGTTTTGTTAACCCGGTTACGATCATCGACCTGAATTCATTCACTTCCGAAGCTGACCAACTCCAAGCAGCTGTTTTTGTAGATGTTAACCTGTTCAAAGGGTTGACTTACCGTACTCAGTATGGCATTGATCAGCTCAGTGTGGAGAATATTTCTTTCCAAACTCCTGTTCACGGGGACGGTTTTGGCACCAATGGTGCTGCAACCAATACGGTCAGCAGCCTGGAGCGCTGGAACTGGCAGCATTTGTTGACTTATGATTTCTCCCTGGCCGAGAAGCACAACTTCTCTTTCTTGGTGGGTAATGAGCAGCAGCGCACCGTTTCGTCAAGCTGGGGTGCCCAACGTACCGTGATTGGCGATCCATTCTTTACTTCCTACCAAGGAAACTTTACCACCATTGTACCTGCGGGTAATGGTCAAGGTGAAAACTACTTGTTGTCTTACTTTGGTCGTTTGAACTACGACTTCAAAAAAGTATTCCTGATGACTGCCAACTTGCGCCAGGATGAATATTCTGCTTTTGCTCCTGGCAAAAAAGCAGGTATTTTCTGGGGGGCTTCAGCAGGTTTGACGCTTTCAGAAATGGGCTTTTGGAAAAACTCCTTGGGCAATGCCATCAACTTCTTCCGCGTGCGGGGTAGCTATGGTGAAGTAGGCAACAATAATGGTATTGGTGACTTTGCCTCACTGTCTACTTATGGCTCTGGCTTGTATGGAACTAACGCCACTACTGGCTTCAACCAGGCCGGTAACACCAACCTATCCTGGGAAACCAGCCGCAAAACGGACATTGGGATCAACTTTGGCTTGCTGGAAGACCGTTTGACTGGTGAAATTACTTACTTCAAGAATGACATTGATGGGCTGATCTTGAACGCTCCACAGGCGCCTTCCAAAGGTATCCCTGGCAGCTCGATCCAAACCAACATTGGTGCGATGCAGAACACTGGTTGGGAATTTGGGGTGAGTGGAACGATCGTCAAGAAGGCAAAATTCAGCTGGACTTCCAACGTCAACATTACCTTCATGCAAAATGAAGTAACTGCACTGGCTGCAGGTAACACCGATATTTTCACCGCCACTGCTGGTTTGGAAACTGCAAACATCATCCGCGTAGGCCAGTCTATTGGTAGTTTGTATGTCGTACCTACGGATGGGGTAGATCCTGCCACTGGTCGTCGGGTGTTCATCAACGCCAAGGGTGAAAGAATCCTTTACAGCCACGTGGTACCAAGTGGGCAATCCCGTTGGACGGTTCAGGGCACTGGGGCAACTTCTCCTGCGGTAACCGTAGCTGCCGACGGTAAAATTTTTGGCCCAGTATTGCCTACTTACTTTGGAGCATGGGACAACACCTTTAGATTCCATGGTATTGACTTCAATGTTCAAGTACAGTATTCTGGTGGCAATTATGTCTATAATGGTACCAAAGCTGGCTTGCGCGATCAGCGTTTTTGGAACAATGAGGTTGAGATACTGACCCGCTGGCAAAAAGATGGCGATGTGACCAATATCCCTCGTCCAGTATTGGGCGACAACGTTTCCAATGGCTCATCATTCCCTATCTCCGAAAACGTGGAGAAAGGTGACTTTGTGCGGATTCGTAACATCACGCTGGGCTATACGCTCCCTAAAAACTTGACCAGCAAAATCAATGTAAACAATGTAAGGGTTTACGGTACCGTGAACAACGCCTTCTTGTTTACCCAGTACACGGGGACTGACCCAGAAGTATCTACCAACGGAAACAGCAACGGCGCTCCTGGGGTAGACCGCAACTCGGTGCCCATGGCACGTACCATTTCGGTAGGTTTGAATGTTGGTTTCTAATTTGGGGATTTCAAAATTAAAGGACAATCATGAACAACTCTATAAAGTTTATTCAAAAAACAAGTGTTGCGCTGGCCTTCATCGGTGGAACCTTTATGTTCTCGGCTTGTAATTCGGAAGAATTGCTTAACCCGGTTCCAATTACGACCATCAGTGATGCGTCTGCGTTTGCTACGCCAGCCCGTATCCTGAACCAGGTCAATGGTTTGTACAACAACATCCAAAGTGGTCAGGTTTATGGCGGTCGCTTCCAGGTGTATCACGATATCCGCGGTGAGGAGTTTTTGAACGAAACCACCAATGGGGTAACTGGTTTGCAGACCTGGAACCACACCCTGGTTGCCAGTACCAACGAGGTAAACAACCTCTGGAACCAGGTTTATTTTACCATCAATAACTGCAACCTTTTTATTGAGGGTATGGAGGCCAACAAAGCGGTGCTTGGCAACGATGCACTGGCCAGTAACTACATTGCCGAAGCGCGTTTCATTCGGGGTTTGTGTTATTATACCTTGCTGACCTTGTACAGCCGCCCATTTGCCGATGGTAACGGTTCCAAACTGGGTGTTCCTCTACGTTTGAAAGGAGAAAAATCGGATGGTGGTAATGATTTGGCCCGTGCTACGGTCGCTGAAACTTATGCTCAGGTGCTGGAAGACCTGAACTTTGCCGAAACGAACCTGCCAGCCAGCTACTCCAGCGCTTTGTTGAACACGACCCGTGCCCACAAAAACACGGCGATTGCCCTCAAAACGCGGGTTTATCTCTCCATGCAGCGCTACAACGACGTCATTACCGAAGCCAACAAACTGGTGCCTACTGCTGCTCCTTTCAAAGCGGCAAGTGGTGTAGCGCATGAGTTGCAAGCAGATATTGCCAAGGTATTTGGACCACCGCACACCACTACCGAGAGCATTTTATCGATGCCTTTCACCGAGAATGACCTACCTGGTACGCAGAATGGTTTGGGTAGTTACTACAACCCTGGCCCACGTGGTATTGGTGATTTCTCTTTGAATCTAACTGGAGCTGGCATCATCAACAATGCAGCCTTCAATGCTGGGGATGCGCGGAAAAAGTTCACCACTACGGTAGGTACTAAAACCTACCTGAACAAATTCCCATTGGGCCCTCAGCACTTGGACTACGCACCAGTTATCCGTTATGCAGAAGTACTTCTGAATGCCGCAGAGGCCATTGCCCGTACCAGTGGCGTGAATGAGCGTGCCATTGCGCTGTTGAACGCTATACGTACCCGCTCGGATGCCAGCAAAACCTTTACTGCGGCCGATTTTGCCGACACCAACGCGTTCATCAGCGCCTTGTTACTGGAGCGTCGCATGGAGTTTCTGGGTGAAGGTTTGCGCTCTTTGGATTGTACGCGTTTGCTGTTGCCGATTCCTGGCAAGGCCAACGTAGCTACGATTTTACCGACGCAGCCAGATTACATTTGGCCAATTCCACAAGGTGAATTGATCGCCAACAAACTCTGTGTACCCAACAATTAATCTGTTATTATTTTTTCATACTAATCCGATCTGGGGCTGAACTTTGTTCAGCCCCTTTTTTATGTAGTGGAACTATGTTAAAATCAAAATTATCTACGCAAGTTAGCTGACATTCGACGTAGATTCCATTTTGATCTATGAACAATCGTTCGCTATCTTTGTTTAAAGTGATGCTACTGTAATACATATTGATACATCTTCCCACTTTAGTTATACTACTCTCCGCGTGAAGTAAAGCGATTTTATGCATTTGGTTGTCTTCAAGTTCAATTTTTAACATAAAACCAAATTTTTTCATGAAACAACTCTCACTAGTCTTTGCACTCCTGTTATTGGGTAGTGCCGCGCTATGGGCGCAAAAAACCATCACCGGTAAAGTGACTGACGACAATGGAGAAGCCTTGATTGGTGCTTCCATTTTGGTCAAAGGCACCGTCAAAGGGACCATTACCGACATCGAGGGAAGTTTTTCCCTAGAAATCCCAGATGGTGCAAGCAGCCTGCAAATATCTTATACCGGTTTCAAAGCCAAAGAAGTTGTGCTGGGATCTGAAACCAATTTAACCATCATCATGGAAACTGACGCCATCGGGCTAGACGAAACCGTGGTCGTGGGGTATGGTACCCAAAGCAATCGCTTCCGGGTACAAAGTGTAGGAACCGTTACGGAGCAATCCATCAAAAATCAACCCTTATTGGGGCCACAACAACTCTTGCAAGGCCAAGTAGCTGGGGTTCAGATGACCAACATGTCGGGGATACTTGGTTCCTCTGCGGCCATCCGCGTAAGGGGTCCCTCTTCCATCAACGCGGGTGGTAACCCCTTGTTTGTGATTGATGGGGTACCGCTCAACGACCGCGATTACGCTGCTGGACAAGGCACTCCTGGGGGTGGCTTGAACCCCTTGAACGACATCAACCCGAATGACATCGCTTCGATGACGGTACTGAAAGACGCAGCGGCGACGGCTATCTACGGTTCACGTGGTGCCAATGGCGTGATTTTGATTACCACCAAAAAGGGTAAAGCTGGAACCAATACCGTCAACTTCGACTATTTCACGGGTACCACTGAGCCCACTTTTGTCCTGGACATGATGAATGCCCAGGAATACCGCGACTACCGCAAGGCTTATTCCAATGTAACCGTACCCGGCGAAGGGGGCTTTGACTGGCCAGGTGCCGTACGCCAAACCGGAAAAATCAGCAACTATACCTTGAATTTGTCCGGAGGAAACGATAAAACCCAATATTACCTATCAGGTAGCTTTCTTACCCAGAGCAACTATGCCATTGGCAACGACCTTGATCGTATGAATGGCCGCTTGAATTTCAATCATGCGTTTTCCAATAAATTCCGTTTTGGGGCCAATATTGGTATCTCCCGGATTGTCAATGATCGCGTTGGTTCCGACAACAACACCTTTGCCCCATTGACCTCCGCATTTCTGCAACTGCCAACGGTGCTGCCGTACGATGCAGCAGGAAATTTTGTAAATACAGGTTTCATTACCAACGTTTTGGCTTTGGAGGCCTTAGGTACTAACGACCTGGTCACTTTGCGTTCTTACGCCAATACTTACTTCAAACTGGATCTTTTACCTGGTTTGTTTGTGCAATCAGATTGGGGGATTGATTTGGTGGACATTCAAGAAACGACCCGCCAGGCCAACATCAACACCCCTGGAGGGTTTGCGTCTAATCGCCTGAGTACTGATAACAAATGGTTGACGACCAATACCCTCAACCTCGATCGCCAGTTTGGTAAACTTGCAGTAGGTGCCGTGGCTGGTTTTAGCTTTGAAACGGCGCTGTTTGACTTTACCTATGTAGAAGGGCGCAACTTTTCCTCTGACGCCTTGCGCAACGTTACATCCGCAGCTACACCAACTTCTACCCAGAACAACCGCAGCCAATGGGCGCTGAATAGTCAATTCGTGCGTACCAACTTCCGCTTCAATGATCGTTATGTACTGGAAGGTTCACTCAGACGTGATGGGTCCTCCCGCTTTGGATCAGAAAACCGCTACGGTACTTTCTGGGCAGTATCCGGGGGCTGGATCGTTTCAGAAGAAAGTTTCTTGAAAAATGTAGGCTTCATCAACCAGTTGAAACTGACCGCCAGCTACGGTACCAATGGTAACGACCGGATTGGTGACTTCCCTTCTCCAGGCCTCTTCGGTAGCGGCGTATTATCGGATTACTCCGGTGGTGCTGGTTTGCGCCCAATCCAGATTGCCAACCCGGATTTGAAATGGGAAACCAGCAGTCAGTTGGATTTCGGCATCTCCTTGGCCGTGTTAAACAGCCGGGTAAGTTTGGATGTCAACTATTATGTCAAAAACACCAAAGACTTATTGCTGAACATTCCTCTTCCTGAATTGAATGGCTTTAACAGCATTACCCGCAACGCGGGCGAAATGGAAAACCGGGGGGTAGACATTACCCTGAATACCGTCAACGTCAAGACCAAAAAATTTGAATGGAGAACCAATTTCAACATTGGTTTCCTGAAAAATGAGGTTTTGAGCCTACCCGATGCAACCAAAGACTTGCAAGGCCGCCAATTTGTGGGCACTGCACTGCAACGTGCGATTGTAGGTAATTCCATCAGTACGTTCTATATGGTCCGTTACAAGGGCATCAACCCCGACAACGGCAATGCCGAATGGTTGGACAGAAATGACAATGTAATCAACACAGTAAACCCCAATGAGCGGGTCATCGTAGGGGATGCTATTCCTGACTTTACGGGTGGTTTCTCCAATACTTTTAACTACGGTGGCTTTGATTTGAACGTATTTTTGAATTTCACATACGGAAACTCGATTTACTTGGGTGACCTGACCTTTACGGAGAACCCCATTGGTGGTTTCAATTATTCCCGCCAATTGTTGGACTTCTGGACCGAGAACAACCGGGATGCGGTTTCACCAGCACCAACCAGTGCTACGCGCAACGTTTTTTCCCAGACTTCTTCTCGTCACCTTTTGGATGGCTCTTTCTTGCGCTTGCGCAACGTTTCACTGGGGTATACCTTAAAGGCCAGTGCCTTGAAAACCAAAGTATTCCAAAATGCTCGTTTTTACGTGATGGGCCAAAACCTGTGGACTTTACGCGCCAAAGAGTGGGAAGGACGTGGCCAAGATCCAGAAATTGCTGATGCAGGTAACAATAACCTGCGCCAGGGGCAGTCATTCTTTACACCTCCACAGGCCAAGATGGTTACCGCTGGACTAAACGTCACGTTTTAATTTCAACGTTCAAAATCAAGAAACATGAAAATACTTTTTAAATATATTTCACTGATCGCCCTGTTTTTTGCCATCAGTGCCTGCGATAGTGAGCTGGACATTCAACCAGAACAATCACTTTCTCCGGAAGTCACCTTTAGCAACGAAGCCGGTGCTCAAGCTGCACTATTGGGTGCCTACAGTGCCGCCCAAAGTCTTGATGCCTTTGGTGGCTTGGCCATTGCAATCAATGATTATATGGCCGATAATGTGCGTTTTGTAGGTTCGTTTCCTACCCTACAGGAACTCAACAACTATGTGACCATTGCCAGTAATGGCAGTATTCAAACCATGTGGGCCGCACATTATTTTACAATCCTTGCCGCCAATGCCGTGATTGACAACATTCCTGCAGTAGTCGATCCGGGTTTTACCGATGCTGAACGCAAACAATTAATTGGTGAAGCGAAATTCATCCGGGCTTTGACTTATTTCCAAATGGTTAATTTGTGGGGACAGCCCTATCAGGTGAGCAATGGCAACACCCCCGGTGTACCGCTCTTACTTACGGCTGGTGCCTTGGTGGGAGACATCGTCAAGCCTGCCCGCAACACGGTGGCGGAGGTATATGCACAAGTGGAAAAAGACCTTACGGAAGCATTACCTGACGTACTCAACAATTTCTCGGCAGCTGATCAAACCCGAGGTAGAGCAACCAAAGGTGCGGTGAATGCGCTGCTGAGTCGGGTGAGTTTGTACAAAGGCGATTGGGCTAAGGCTTCCCAATACGCGGATGCTATTCTGACTGGCAATAGCCTTTATGCTTTGGCTTCAGATTTCACTTTTTATGATGCGAATACTTCTGAAGACATCTTCAGCATTCAAATGACCGCTACGGACAATTCTCGTACCGGATCAGGTGGTTTAGGTGGCTACTTTCTGCCCGCAGCGCGCGGTGGTCGTGGCGATGCACCGATGTCTGCCAGTATTATTGCAGCATACGGCACAGGCGACAAACGTTTCACCAGCTTATCGTTCACCGGGGTTGACGCAACTACGGTTAGTTCAACTTTTAGCAACAAGTACAAGGACGGTGCAACCAACGCGGACAATGCTCCAATCTTGCGTGTAACTGAAATGGTACTCAATAAAGCCGAAGCTTTGGTGAAAAGCACCAATAGTGTAAACGCTGAGGCCATTACCTTGGTTAACCGCTTGCGGACTCGGGCAGGACTTGCTCCTTTTGAAGCTGCTCAGTTTGCGGATGCTGCTGCACTGCTTACAGCGATTCTGAATGAGCGTCGCCTGGAACTG
>Ga0116157_10005946_pt1 | contig 11125 bp, 8 predicted proteins | sample AD_UKC048_MetaG_FD_89882 | JGI IMG/M metagenome (GOLD analysis project Ga0116157, IMG submission 89882) | Active sludge microbial communities of municipal wastewater-treating anaerobic digesters from USA - AD_UKC048_MetaG | ecosystem: Engineered > Bioreactor > Anaerobic > Digestate | place: USA... | reverse complement strand
TCTTTCCTTTCCAAAGCCGATCATGAGAAAAACAACATCTTTCAATTCTCTGCATTTTTGAGCAACCATAAGCAACTCTTTCAAATCCTGAGAAGAAGTCATATTTCCACCGTAAAGGCAGACTGTTTTGCCATTTAATCCGAGCTTGTCCTTGAAATTTACTGAATGTGTCGGCTCAATGTCCGGATTTTTAAAATTATAGATGACTGAAACTTTTTCAGGCGGGATGCCGGGATTGTTTTTTAATATAAATTCTCTGTTTGCCGGAGATTGAGGAGCAATAACATCTGAAATTTCATAAAGTTTTTTCTCAAGATATCTGAAACGGGCATAAACAATTCCACCCGGTTTATAAATTCCAAGATCCACTCCAGTCTGGGGATGGATGTCTCTTAAAAGAAGATAAACTGGACAGTTATTTATTTTTTTTAATTTTTTAACCATTGAACAGATCGATAACGGAGGAAGATGAGCAACTATCAGATCAAACTTCTCATTTTTGAGATAGTTCAGTGATTTCCGGGTTGCGATAAAAGGAATAAGTTCTTCAGTAATGCCTCTTCTAAAATAACCGACACCTCGTTGTTTAGGAATTTTCACACGGATCACATCATATCCGTTCTCTTCAAACCTTCCTGTTGTGATGTGCTTGAATTCATTGTGATTTTCAATGAAAGTCACAACTGAAACTTCATGCCCGTTCTCAACAAATGTTACGGCCAGATCTTTCATTATCCTTGCAGAAGCACGAATTAAAGGGGGAAATGTTTCTGATATTATAAGTACTTTCATAATCTCATCTCAAAAACAACTCAAAGCATTAAAATACCTGATGATTATAAAAAAAGGGAGAAGGAATGCAAGAAATGGGTGAAGCGTGATGCGTGATGCGTGATGCGTGACGGGTGATGCGTGATGGGTGACGGGTGACGGGTGTAGGGGCGTGATTTATCGCGCCCGTGGAACCACCTTCGCTAAAGCTATGGCGGTCAAGATGGTGGAATGGCTAAGCAAACACCGTCATTCAGACGGTTTATCTTTCAATTATTTCCCAGTGACCATTACTTGGAGACCCGATCCATTCAAGTAGGCCGTTTTTTCGCAACTTCTTAATATGATATGAGACCCCATCTCTTGTTATTCCCATTAAATCAGCTATTTCCTGTTTTGAAATCCTGTTATTTTTATTGATATATTCAAGAATTGTTTCTTCTGGTGTAGTAGCTGGGGTAGTGGCTGGGGTAGTGGCTGGGGTTTTGTCCTTATTTACTTCCTCATTTACAGTTCCATCGTTTTTTTCGACATCAATTTTTCTCTGAATTGTCACCATTATTCCACCCATTTTCACTTCAAAAACAGGTGCCGGAAACCCTGCATCAACAAATCCATTTGTAATCTTAGATATTCCCCGTCCCCATGCTTCAATAAATCCGGCTTTAAAGAAAATGTCAGCGATATTTTTGTTGTGCGGTCTTGATGGATGTTTTTCAAAAAGTGTTTCAACTCCCCAATTTTCGGGAAGTCGTCCTTCGTTCCATAAAATAAGTTTGTCATTATAGACACTTAACTGAATCGGGGCGCCGGTATAATCTTTGTGAATAATTGAATTGAAAATTGCTTCTCTTAAAGATTCTTCAGGCATTTCAAGTTCTTCTATTCTCTGCAATCCTTCGTATCTTATCGGCGAGATAAGATATTTTGACTTAAGTATATCCATTATAGTGTCTGCCATTTGCAGAACATTTCCCTCCACAACATCCTGAAAGCGAAGGTCGTGATCTCCATTTATGAATCTTCCGATCTTAAAAGACACGCAAGGGAAAAATTTTGCCGGTTTTTTGCCGAAAAGAAGTAATGCGGCATTTTTCAAGTTCCCGGAATCGGTTAAGAGGTTTAAGTTTTCAAGTGTGGTTTTCAGATCATCATTTTTTGCATCTTCCGAAATGCGATTGATTCTGGAAGCTTTTCTGAAAAAATAGTCAACAGCGCCACTATCTATGTCGTTTAAAGTGGCGTTTTCGCAATTCAGATCATCCCATGTCTTACCGACCTTTTTTAAAAGAAACTGTTGAAGGGAGCTTCCATTAAGCTCCTGTTTTGTTGATCCGCTCCGGTAATGGAACACACCTTTATATGAAATAGGAACACTGCTGGGATTAACTACTATTTCAAGGTGTTTTTTTCCATTCTCTTCAAAAAGATTTATATCGCAGACAATTCCAAGAAAATTCACTATCTTGTTTGGAATGTCAACCAGCAACCTTTTTGCATCTTCAATTCCTGTAATTTCTCCGGAATCATTTACTCCAATGTATATTTTTCCACCTTGAGCATTTGCAAATCCGCAAATCCATTTCAAGTACTCATCACGCCAGGATTCCTTAAACTCAACAGTTTCACTTTCACCATTTGCGATCAGTTTTTTAAGTTCTTCAATCATGTTTTTCAATGAAACCTCATCCCAAAGCATTAAAATACCTGATGATTATAAAAAAAGGGAGAAGGAATGCAAGAAATGGGTGAGGCGTGACGGGTGAAGCGTGATGCGTGATGCGTGATGCGTGATGTGTGATGCGTGATGGGTGTAGGGGCACGATTTATCGCGCCCGTGGAACCTCCTTCGCTGAAGCTACGGCGGTCAAGATGGTGGAATGGCTAAGCAAACACCGTCATTCAGACGGTTTATCTTTCAATTATTTCCCAGTGACCGGATTTTCTTCCGCCGACTCGTTTCAGAAGTCCATTTTCTACGAGCTTTTTCATATTTCTGTATATCGTTGCCCGATCTTTCTGTAGTTTTTCTGAAAGTTCATCGTATGTAATGTTGTTATCTTTCTGAATTTCACTCAATATATCATTTGATAAGGAAGAAAAAGAAGGGTCGGGTTTTTTAGTTGCATCTTTAGTTGCATCTTTAGTTGCATCTTTAGTTGCATTTACTCCCTCATTTACTTTTCCTGCAAAGACTCTTACCAAAACACCTCCGGGAATGCTTTTGTATTCAGGTATTTGAAGGCCTGCCTTTTCAAAGGCTTCATTAACTCTTCTTATCCCAGCACCATATTTTTCGATCCAACCGATTCTTTTAACAATATCTGCAATTTTTTTGTTTCTCGGCATGGAAGAATAGTCATTATTCAACAACTTTTCGGCGGTCAATCCTTCAGGAAATCCACCCGGATTGAAAAAATCTATCCTGTTATCGAAGACTTTGACAACAGAGTCATAGGAACTGGCATAATCTCTATGGATAACCATGTTTAAAACAAGCTCTCTTATGGCATCAAGAGGATAGTCCCAAATTTCAATGTTCTGTATTGACCCGTCAAACTCGATTCTTTTATTGATGTGTTTTTTAATAAAATCCATCACTCCTTCAACTTCACTCAGAACATCACCCTGTAATCTATGCGAATCTTTGATAACAGTTTCTGTCTGGAATCTTCCAAGCTCTATTGTTGTAAGAATTGAAAAATCTTTGAGAAACAGCAGATAGCATCCCTTTGTAGGTTTTCCGTCTTTTATAAGGTCAAGTTTCTTTAAAAATTCAATAGGGGTTTCCTTAATATCCATGCTTCTTTCTTTCAAAGTTGTCATAACTTTCTCAATTTTTCCAAAAGAAATGTCATCGAGAGAGTGTTCTTCATCAACATAATAGTCCCAGCTCGAATTAAAGGTTTTTAAATACATGTCTGAAATCTCGCCAAGATTCATCTGATGATTTGAGTTTTTAACTCTTTTGTAATAACGCCCCTGATAAGAAACGGGCTTGATAGGGAACTCATCAATCTTAAAGCAGAAAATCTTTTTTCCATTTAGTTGAATCTCTTCAATATCCGGGAAAAGTGAAGGTGAAGTCTTTGTTTTTATTTCATTTAACCATCTCTGCGCTGATTCCTTGTCAGTATTTATTCCGGAAACAATTCCTTTATCATCCACACCGATAAGAACCGACCCGCCGGATCTGTTTGCAAAAGCTACAAGAGAAATTATCACACCTTCAGAAAATGATTCCTTAAACTCAACAGTTTCGCTTTCACCATTTGCGATTAGTTTTTTAAGTTCTTCAATCATGTTTTTCAATGAAACCTCATCCCAAAGCATTAAAATACCTGATGATTATAAAAAAAGGGAGAAGGAATGCAAGGGAAAGGGCAAAACATTTTTGCCCGTGTAAGTGTGGAAATGTGGAAATGAGACCTTTCCCCCAGCCCCTTACAATCAAGGCAAGGGGAGAAAAGCCCTTCCCCTTCAGGGGCAAGGGTTTGGGATGGGGTCTGAGAGGGATTTAGGGTGAAGCGTGACAGGTGATGCGTGAACAGCGGGAGAAATGGCCACCGACTTCGTACACCGACTAAGACAGAAAACATTGTTTTAATGATAAAGACCCGGTGATCGAGCAAAAGCGAGTGGTGGCTTATGATTTGGGGAAGAATCCTTGTCGTTTTAAAGGGTTGGGAAAATATGACTTTAGCCCGTCAATGTGTTCATTTAAGTCTTCGGCAATGTGGTTCCACATGGGATCTAGTACAAAATCAACTCCTTCTCTTCGTGCTAACTTTGCTGCTGGAACAAAGTCGCTGTCTCCTGCTACAAGAATGATTTTTTTAACGAGCTTTTTGTATGCCAGAGATGCAATATCTATTCCGATTTTCATATCGATGCTTTTTTGCTTGATGCTGTGGAGAATGTCTTCTTCGGTCAAATCATCAATCGTGATCTCTTTTTTTAAAAGTTTTTTCAGTCTGTTTTTTTCAATAACCCAGCTTTCATCTTTTAAGTGTCCCAGCCGTAATGCCAGTTTTCTTTTCTTTTTCAGTTCATTATGAAGTTCTTTTCTGAAAGATACAAGCTCTGTTTTGCTGTAATCAATGTTTCTGCCAGTTAGAGGGTGTCGAACTTTCTTTTCAAGCGGAGGACAGTCATAAAAGAATATTCTGTACAAAGAATAAGTACCTTCAATGTCGCGAAAAGAATAAAGATGATTGAGAAGTGTCGCATAAAGATTGTCAGCAATTACATTTGGCGGATGAACTTTTGAAACGATCGCAAAATATCTTTTTAAAAAGAACGCACCGTCAACCAGAATTGCTGCTTCTTTCATTTAATATTCCCCTTTTCAAAAAAAAAGCCCTCGAGCTCGGCTGTCATCCAATGTCGAATGAAGCTTACTGTCGAGGGCACTATATAAAAACAAAATAGTCATAACCAGCCAGAATGTCAAGTTTGTTTTTAAAAAGCCCATCGTTGCGCCCGATTGCACATTTACATTGATTCATTGTGAAAGTCAAACTATTATTTTTAAAATATGAACAAATGCAAAAGAACATTTGGGCGATGGGTAGGGGAAAACCCGTGATGCGTGACGGGTGATGCGTGATGCGTGATGCGTGACGGGTGACGGGTGAACCACCTTCGCTAAAGCTATGGCGGTCAAGATGGTGTGAATGTGTAGGGGCACGATTTATCGCGCCCGTGGAACCTCCTTCGCTGAAGCTACGGCGGTCAAGATGGTGTGAATGGCTAAGCAAACACCGTCATCAGACGGCTGATTTGCGGGCTGAAAGTCTCCCCGGCCCGTTGGGCACGGGCTAAGCAAACACCGTCCTTCAGACGGCTGATTTGCGGGCTGAAAGTCCGCGTTATCTTAGCCCACGCTAGAATGGCTGGGCTTTCCCCCGGGCTGACTCCCCTCTTGACTAAATCCCTTTCTCCCTTATAATTTTAGGAAGTTATTTTAGGACTGGAGGGTTTGAATTATGCGGAAAATCAAGATCTTTTCGATCGTTTCTGTGCTGACTGTTTCAACGGTTTTTCTTTTTGCGGGCGGTTTCTGGCCTGAGGTGCAGAACAACTCGTTCAGGACCGGTCGTGCGGAGATGAGCGGGGCGGTGAAAGAGCCGGGAATCTTATGGAAATATTACCGCGGCGGGAATTTGAGTCCAAATAATGTTGCAGTTGATGAAAACGGGAACATCTTTTTTTCGATCAATGGGGTGGTGAAAGCGGTTGATAAGAACTTGAATTTGTTATGGGTTAGTGAAAATTTCGGAGCTTCAAGAATATTTAAGATCATTGATCTAAACAATGACGGGACAAAAGAACTGGTGGTTGCAGGGAATCTCGGAATCCGGATAATAAACAAAGAAAACGGTTCAATTCATTCAATTATTCCGACAGAATCACCAACTTTTGCAAAGTTTGCTGATGTTAATGAAGATGGGTTTGTTGATTTGGTTGTCAGAGGAAGATGGAACACAAAAGATGTAAGAGCTTATGATTTTTCAAGTGGTGTGACAACTCCGCAAATGATCTGGCAGATAACTGAAAACATTGAAGGTTACGGATTTGAGCTCACATTTGGAGATCTGAATAATGATGGTGAAAAAGAACTCATAACAGATAGAATAAGTGGCGGTCTTATTTCTGTTTTTAAGGCGATTGACGGAACGCTCATTCGTGACAAAGCGAGAGTTCTTGATGGAAATTATGCTTACGGGTTTAATCAGATCATCAATGTTGACAATGACGATCAGAATGAATTCATTTTTACCGGCAGAACTTCTTCAGAATCTGACAAGGGGTCTTATTCAATCACAGTTTATGATTTCGCTGAGGATGCTGTGCAATGGCAGTATGAATATGGTTTCAACACTGTGAATAAGGGTTTCAGGATGGTTCCGGGTTCAGTTGCCGATTTCAATGGTGACGGGGTGATTGATGTTGTCGTTTCAGTTTTTAATAACACTCTTGAGGGGGCAACCGATCTTGATGGGGTAAACGCTCCTGACATCTGGACAACTCTTATCTATCGCGGAGACAACGGGTTGTTTCAAGCCCGTCTTGATAACACATATCTTGAAGGAGTTGCAGACTTAAACGGGGATGGAGTGAAAGAATTTATAATAAAAAGTGCTCCCGATTCTTCAAAAAAATTAAGGATTTATTCAACAATTTCTGCATATAGTTTTGATGGTGATTTTCAAAACCTGTGGTCCAAGGACAAAGTGAGAGTTGTGACAAAAACGCCAGTTGACAGCGAAGATGTCGGAGTTATTTATGCAGGCGATGTTCCTGCAATTGTTAGAGTTGGATCAAATGATGCGGTTTTGCTCATTGAAGACATTAACAGAGATGGAGTTGGAGACAAACTCATCTCTTTTTCAGGTGTTGCATCAACTCCGGTTGTGAGTGACACGGCATATTTAAAAGATGGAAAAAGTTATGGATTCATTGATTCAACTGATTTTCACCTTTATCTCACAGGCAATGATGGATTCATCCACATTTTTGACCGCGGAGCAACATTAAGCAATGAATTGGTAATAGAAACAGGGACTTTCAGTGGTGATTCACAATTCATAAATTCATCAACTGGCGGGAAAATTCTTTCAACAATTTCAACAAACAGTCATGTTCTTCTTAATTCAGAAAATTCAGATCTTGAAAATCCGCCAACTGTTGAATGGACTCAGACCAATCAGTCAGCTCAGCCACTCTTTGCTTTTGACAGTAACGGCAACGGAAGGCACGAATTCATTTCTCTTTTTACTGACAGTGAGGGCTACACAGACATATATCTCCACTCTTCAAATGGAGGACTGCTTTGGGGCTGGACTGTTGGAAAAGTTGTGACAAATCCTGCAAATTTCATTGCGGGTGATTTTGACGGGGATGGATTAAAAGACATCGCTTTCACATTCACAACTGAAGAAGAAGGGGCGATGCTTTATGCTTTGAGGGGAATTGACGGAAGCGAGATCGGAAGCCACGATCCTCAAGTTGACATTACCGGATATTACAACAATACAACAGTTCTGCTTGGTGACATAAATGATGATGGATCTGATGATCTTTTTCTGGGACATTCTTTCACATCTGAATTTATAAATGGAAACATGACAAGAATTCTTAAGTTTTCTTTTTCTTCCTGGCCGAACAATTCGATTGCTGCGGACTTAAACGGAAATGAAACTGCTGAAATATTTGGAAATCATAGAACCGGATCATTTAAAAGAACGATTGACAATTCTGGAAATGAGCTTTGGACAATTGACATAAGTTGGGATCAGGATTCGCTTTTTCAGTATTCTGCGTTGTACCCCGGCATTGCAAAAATTGACAGTGATGAAGGTTTTGACATTGTGCTTGGGGGGAAATTCGGGGATGTTTCTGCTTATTCTGGTGCTGACGGGAGTGTGCTCTGGAGAAAGTGCCTGAATAACGGGACTGTTACAGATATTTCAGTGAGTGTGATCCCCACTTCAACGCTTTGCGGCGGAACAAATCTTTCAAACATTGTGACTGGGGACATTGACGGGAACGGGGGTGATGATTTTGTGGTCGGTGATAAACTTGGGAATTTGTATGTTGTTGATATTAATGGAGAACTTGTCTGGACAATGAAGTTTGACGGGGTAATCGGGAATCCGATACTTGCTGATGTGAACGGTGACGGAAAGATCGAAATATTAATCGGAGCGGGGGATGGATTTCTTTATGCGATCGGGCAGAAAGTTGCAGTTCCCGCCCCGGCATTTGTGAGAGATGTGGCAGTAATTGATGGAGAAATTGCATCAAACACCGATATTGATGAAATGTTGACTGGAGAAAGTTACGGCGGATTATGGGAAGGAGTTCCAAGTGCCGCAAAATATCATGTCAAACTCACCGATCAGGATGAAACAGTTTTAAAAGAAACAATGGTGACAGGGGCAAATCAGGTTGTTTTCGACAATCTTGAAGTTGAGATCGGCGACACAATATATCTCAATGTAAAAGTAATAAATTCAGGCGGTTATGAAAGTGGATGGACAACATCTGACGGTGTAACGATCGTTGAAGAAGACATGTCCGACGAAGTTTCAACGGAGTCGGATGAAGAAACAGACGATGATGAGGCCACCGACGACCTGTCCGACGAAGCCTTGGCGGAGTCGGACGACGATCTCACGACTGACGAAGATGATGCCGCCACCGACGACTTGTCCGACGAAGCCTTGGCGGAGTCGGAAGAAGCCACCGATGACGACACCGACTTGTCCGACGAAGCCTTGGCGGAGTCGGATGAAGACGACGAAGAAATTCCAAGCAAAAATGAATCTGGGTGTGGATGTTCAATTTTGTAGTGAACGATGATGAAAAAAACTTGATTTGGATGGAAATATGAGTACTTTATGATTCGTTAATTTGATCTGTTATATATCCGCTACGCCCGTAGGCGGGCATATTTCCTGGCTGGGAGCAATCCCGGCCATTTTTTTGGAGGTTAGCATAATGAGCATTAAAACTTCTATACTGATTGATGGTGGATACTTAAGAGAAATTCTTAATAGAAAAAGAGGTCATCGGTATTATCCAAAACCGGAAGAAGTTCTGAATTTCTGTAACTCACTAATAAAAGATGAAGAAGTGCTTTACAGGATATTTTTTTATGATGCAAAACCGGATAACGATAATAATTCAGATTATTTCTTTAACAAAATTGAGAGTCAGCCATTTTTTGCTTTGCGGATGGGAAGGTTGGTAAATCACACTCCGAAGGGCGGTCCTTTAAATTATGTTCAAAAGGGTGTTGACATGAAAATCGGCTTAGACATTGCATCAATGGCTTACAAAAAGCTCGTTGAAAGAATAGTTCTGATAACCAATGACACCGATCTTATTCCTGCAATAAAACTCGCAAGGATTAACGGCATACAAGTCAGGATAATAAATCTTGATTCCATTCATTCTCTTTTCCAGGCACACTCTGATATGTGGGAAAAAATAGAAATAGAAGACCATTTTTCAGAAAGTTTAAAAAAAGGGAAAAAACAATGAAGTGCGATATTTTTTATGATACGAGCAAGTTGTCGCATTCTGAACAGGAAGCTTTGTTGAAAAAAGCACATTTCATTTGCGAGAACTGGTGGTTTGACAAGTTGGACTGTTCAATCAGTTTTGCAAGAGAGCAAGTTAAGAACATATCATTCGAAGAAGCGATGGAACATTTCGTTGAAGGTGCTTTAATGAATGTTATTGAGCGAAATCAGATACTGTTAGATAAACCTTGTTTGGAAGTTGGTTTCCGCTCAATGGAAAGTCCTGTTGACTATTTTCTCTGGATTATTGTCCCGTTAGAAAATGCGGATGATATTGTGAAAGGAATGGTTAAAGAAAAAAGTGATGATGGAATCAATGAAAGTGTTCCCGATGTTATTCTTAATGATGTGTTGATCGAAGATCTTGAATTTCAGCCCGATTTTGATGGAGACAAAGAGCAATGTCGCAAAAAAGAGAATTCCCGAAACTTGGGGAAGTGTTCAAAATAAAAATAAATTTATTAGACAGAAAAGTGTTTAAAAGATCTTATGGTTTTGTCAGACCATCTGACATAAAACAAATTCTTGTTAATCTAAGCGAAATGTTTCAAGCTCATTTTTAAAAGGAGCCCGATTTTTTCATGAAGCAGATACACGAACTTTATTCAGATGACAAACCGCGGGAGAAGATGCTCTCAAAGGGCTCTGCGGCTTTAAAGAACAGAGAACTGATAGCGCTTATTCTCGGCAGCGGACAGAAAGGGATGCCGGTGATGACGATTTCAAGAAATATTGAAAATATGCTGGAAAAAGAGGGGGTTGGCGGAATTGCTCTTGAAAAACTTACAAACATTGAAGGTGTCGGAAATGCAAAGGCGTGTCAGATCGCGGCGGCTTTTGAGCTTGCAAAAAGATTCTATGTCGAATCTGAGAAAGTGAACATCAAAGTTTCGCGTGATGTTGCCGATCTTCTTGACGGATATGCTTCAAAACAGCAGGAACATTTCATTCTGATAACTCTTGACGGGGCGAACAATGTGATCAAAGTGCGGGTCATTTTCATCGGGACACTCAATAAATCAATGGTTCACCCAAGAGAAGTTTTTGCACCGGCACTCGCTGACAGGGCGGCTTCGATCGTGATAGCCCACAACCATCCTTCCGGAAACCCGGAACCATCCGTTGAAGACTTGCTGATGACCCGTAAACTCAAGGAAGCCGGTGAGATAATCGGGATCGAAATAATTGACCATGTGATCATAACCAAGAAGAATCATTACTCTTTTCAGGGAAATGGAAAGATGTGACCCTTCGATGAACTC
>Ga0116157_10005942_pt1 | contig 11132 bp, 10 predicted proteins | sample AD_UKC048_MetaG_FD_89882 | JGI IMG/M metagenome (GOLD analysis project Ga0116157, IMG submission 89882) | Active sludge microbial communities of municipal wastewater-treating anaerobic digesters from USA - AD_UKC048_MetaG | ecosystem: Engineered > Bioreactor > Anaerobic > Digestate | place: USA... | reverse complement strand
TTCCCTGACGGCTTCTTTCAAAAAGGGTCTCCTCTTTAAGTTTGAGATCTCTCATTCCTGGGTAACTCATGATCTACCTCCTGTAACTTTTTTCAGAGCCGACACAAATCTGTCAAGTTCCTCATAAGAGTGAATTTCTGTTGTGTTTACAATTATCGCATTTTCAAGCTCGGGATGGTATTTCGCAACAGGAATTCCTCCAAGTATGCCGAAAGATTCAAGTTTTTTGAGTGTTTCCGCCCCTGTTCCGGGAACAAGTATGGTAAATTCGTTGTAGGTGTGTCCTGAAAAAGCTATTTTGCAATTTGTTTCTTCAGCGACCTTTTTCTTTAAATATTCGCAGCGGTTGAGGTTCATCAAAGCAACTTCTCTAAGTCCGCTTTTTCCCATCGTTGCAAGGTACATTGCGGCCGCAGTAGCCATCAGACCCTGATTGGAGCAGATGTTTGAAGTCGCTTTTTCTCTTTTTATATGCTGCTCTCTTGCCGCAAGGGTGAGGACATAACATTTATTCCCGTTTCTGTCGACAGTCTGGCCGACAAGCCGTCCGGGCATTTTTCTTACATGTTTTTCTTTAACTGTGAAAAGTCCCACACCGGGTCCGCCGAAATTCAAAGGAATTCCGAGAGCCTGTCCTTCTCCGACTGCAATGTCCGCATCAAGGTCGCCGGGAGTTGCAAGGATCCCAAGAGATGTAGCTTCAGCAACGACAGGAATAAGAAGTGTTCCCGCTTCCTTCGTTTTTGCCGCGATCTTGTGAAGATCTTCTATCACACCGAAATAATTAGGATACTGGAACAGAACACAAATTGTTTCGGCATCTATTTTTTCAAGCTCATTATCGTCAATACGACCGGTTGAGGCGTTCATCTGGAGCATATCGACTTTGTCAACGAGAAACTCAATATATGTTTTTACAGTCTGGATGTAGTGGGGGTGCATTGTCGAAGCGATCAGCACTTTTGTCCCTTTTTTAGAGATCTTTGAAGCCATCATTACAGCTTCTGCGGCGGCTGTTGCACCGTCATACATCGAAGCGTTTGCGGCATCCATTTTAAAAAGGTTGGAAACCATTGTCTGAAATTCAAATATGACCTGGAGCGTTCCCTGGCTCACTTCGGGCTGATACGGGGTATAAGCTGTGTAAAATTCACTTCTTAAAAGCAGCTGGTCGATTATGGCAGGGCTGTAGTGGCGATAACATCCGCCGCCCAGAAAAGAGAGCATTTCCGAGCCCTTGTTCATTGTTCCAAGCTCAGCCATGTGTTTTTCTATCTCCATTTCGCTTTTTGCGGCAGGGAGATCGAGCTCTTTTTTAAGAAGAACATTTTTCGGAAGAGGTGAAAAAAGGTCGGCAACGCTTTTTGCACCGATCCTGTCAAGCATCTCTTTCCTTTCTTTATCGGTAATGGGAAGGTATCTCATTTTTACCTCCAAAAGTTCATAAAAAAAGGGGAACGACTTATCGCTCCCCGGTATTCATTCAAAGTTTTGGACAAGATCAGTTTTCCTGCTCTGAAAGAAATTTCTCATATTCTTCAGCTGTCATGAGCGAAGTAAAGTCGTCATCGCTGTCAGCTTTGATGTCATAAAGCCAGCCGTCACCGTAACAGTCGGAATTAATTATTTCCGGGGTTTCCTGAAGAGCATCATTGACAACGGCAATATGACCGGCTATCTGATTGAAGATGTCTTCAGAACTTTTCACTGTTTCAATTGTGCAGTCAACAGATTCCTTATCAACTTCTGAACCCACTTCGGGAAGTTCGACATATGTGACATCGCCTATATGCTGAGCCGCATAATCTGTAATTCCTGTGCGGTATCTGTTTCCGCCCATGTCTCTTACCCATTCGTGATTTTCAGAATACCTGAGTTCGCTCGGTACATTGTAATTAGCCATTTTTCTCCTCCATACTTAAGTAAAAGTGTTATAACATTGATGACATTTTCTTTCTGCTGGTTCCTTTAACCATTGGATTTTCTTTAACAAATGCTTTAAATGACTGGCCTTTGGGATTGACGACCGATATTTCCGTATCCATTCCGAGCTCTTTATTTACACGGATGAATCCTGCCGGTTTCATTCCCAGAGTCACAGCAAGGATCTCGCTTGTGACATCTCCGATCTCTGTTCCGTTGAGAACAACTTTGGAGTGATGTCCCGGTTTTCTTCTTCCTTCAATTTCTATCGCATAAACGAACAATTTTCCTTTGTTTGCTTCAAGAGCCGCTTTTCCGATGAACTCGTGATCGTATGAAATTGCAAATTCCCACGGTGTTCCCACTGCCGGAACATCAGGTCCGACTTCACTGCCGGAAAGGGGAAGGCCTGCTTCCAGACGAAGAGTGTCTCTTGCTCCCAGCCCAGCAGGGGTAATTCCGTATTTTGCCCCTTTTTCAATGAGAATGTCCCAGAGTTTCGCTGTTTCATTTATATCGCAGTAAAGCTCAAAACCAATCTCTCCGGTGTATCCTGTTCTGCTCACAAGTACTTTTATTCCGCCGATCATGACATTGTCGGCAAAACGGAAGAATTTAAGCTCTTCGATCGCTTCCCTTCCTGCAAGTTCCGCAATAAGTTTCGGAGCTGTCGGACCCTGAAGATCAAGCTTTCCTGTGTTGTCGCTGATGTTTTTGATCCTGACATCACCGCTTGCGTTCTTTTTAAGCCACTCATAGTCACCAAGCTGAGTGCCTGCGTTTACTACAAGCATCCATTTTTCGTCGTTGAAGCGGTAAACGATGCAGTCATCGATCACACCCCCTTTTTCATTGAGCATGAAATTGTACTGTGCCTGTCCGTCAACAATGTTTGCGACATTGTTTGTCAGAACTTTCTGCCAGAAAGCAAAAGAATCTTTACCTGTCACAATGAATTCACCCATGTGGCAGATATCAAAAATTCCGCAGTTCTCTCTGGTCGCTTTGTGTTCAGCGATCTGTCCTGTCTTGTACCACAGCGGCATGTTCCATCCGCCGAAATCACCCATTGTAGCACCGAGTGCCACATGCTTTTCAAATAACGGTGTCTTATTCATTTTTTCATCTCCCGGAACTAAAACATATAAAATTAACAACCTGCGCCGCGAAAGTTTATAGTAAAAAAAATACTCAATGCAAGGAAAAACATGTCTGAAAAAAAGAATATTTATTTTCCGCAGAAAAGGGAATAAGCCGGAATGATTTTAACAGAATCCATCTCCAGAAATTCTTCTCCCAGATAAAACAGATATCCTTTAGCGTTCCCATGATATTTTACAAACTCGGAAAGATTTGAAATGTCTTTTAATGACGGTGACTTAACTGATTTTATTTCAACTGCGTAAAGAGTGTTTTCAGATTCAAACACAAGGTCTATTTCTTTTCCTGCCGCACTTTTATAGTAATAGAACTGTTCACAATTTATAAATCCAAGCTTTCTTCGTTTCTCAAGTTCTGAAATAACAAAGTTTTCAAATAGTTGTCCCATGCTCACTTTGCTGTTGAATGACTCAATTAAGCCGTTGTCTGCAAAGTATGTTTTTGCCGCTTTGATATATCTTTTTGCCGGTCCGTACTGATATCCGTAAAGTTTGAAAGCAAGTTCTGACTGGTAAAGCGTATTAAGATATTTTTTTGTGGTGGGAACGCTCAGCGCCGATTCTCTTGCAAAATTGCTCACTTCAAGATGAGAGCCGATAGAGCGGCACACATTGAGAAATATTGCGTTAAGTCCGTCAAGATTTTCTATGTTCGACAGTTGCAGAATATCTTTTGTGAAATAAGTATTTTTGTAGTTGGTGAGCAGTTCTTTTTTCTTGTCCGCCCCGCTTGCAGTGACAATTTCGGGAAAAAGTCCGAAAGTGTGCGCTTCGTCAAATGAACGGATCCCGTTTTTAAAGGTTATTTCGTCGGGTTTTTCTGAAAAAACAGAATGAGTCGGACTTGAAGAACTTTCTCCCCAGCAGGCGGTTGTCATGTTGTAAATGTTGATTCTTCCGGCAAGCGTGTCGGAAGACGAATCCATCAGTCCGATCGAGCTTGATCCAGTCATTATTATGTGAGCATTTTCATTGTCTATTGAATATTTTACAGCAATTGTAAGTTTCGGAACTCTTTGAATTTCATCAATAATACAGTTTTTCCCAAGATGCTGGACAAACCCTTTCGGGTCTTTGTTCGCCCAGTCATAATAATCAAAATCATCAAGAGTCGCATATTTATAATCAGGAAACCTGTTTTTAAGGTAAGTGGTTTTTCCGCTTCGCCTCGGACCGATTATAAGAGCACTTTTTGTTGTGTCGATCTCCAGCCATCTTTTAAACATTTTTGCCTCCGTCAACAATCTTAACTTTCATTTTAGCGTGGATAAACTGAAAGTCAACTTTCATTTTAGCGTGGATAAACTGAAAGTCAGTGGCAACAGAAATACCTTCAGGGGGATATTGACAAATTATACCTTGCGGGGTATAGCGTGTTGTTTATACCTTGAGGGGGAAAATAGAATGAAAAAGTCAGTTTTTATCATTTTTCTGATCTTTGTGTTCTTACAGATATCCGGAGATGAAAAGTCGTACAACTTCGATCTTTATACTCTTGATGATGTTCTGTATTCCACAGAAAAAGAGCTGAAAAATGAAGATGCGGAAATTCTTGCAGTTGATTTCTTTTCCATCCACTGTGAGCCGTGCAGAAAAGCACTGCCGGAGTGGGAGGCGACATACCGTAAATATTTGAAAAAAGGACTGAAATTTGTTGTTGTCGTTCTTCCAGTCGAAGAGGATAGAGTTGCAGAACTGAAAAAAATAAAGGAATTCTTTCAAAAAGGGAAATTCTCATTCCCGGTTGTGTTTGATAAGTATTCAATAACAGGAAAGAAATTCGGTGTTGTTGATAACACAGGTTCAGCTTCCATCCCGATGATGTTCATGCTCGACAAATCGGGTAAAATTGTGTTTAAAACCGAAAAACACACTGAATTCATTAAGAAAATCGAAAAAACTCTTGAAAAGAAATAGAAAATCAGAAAAAGTGACAAAAAACAGTTCGGATTTTCAAATTTTTCCTAAATTTGCCAGCATTAAAAGTTTAATGTATAATCGGGCTTAAGATTTTTGGCTGTTGTTTTTATCCTGAGAGGTTGAACATGAAAAGTCGGATTTTATTGATGTTTTCTTTTGTTTTTATCATTACGGCATTTACACATTTAGAAGGTGAGGAAAAGCTTAAACTTGCCATTATGGAATTTGAGGACAGATCTGAGACACTTGATCAGACGATGCTTTCAAATGCAGCTGAATATTTGAGGAGTGAGTTTGTAGGAAGTGATCAGTTTGTAATAATTGCAAAAGAAAGGCAGGAAAAAGCACTTATAAAGGAAATGAAGAAGGAAAGTTACCAGATATGTAAAGATAAAAGTTGTCAGATTCCTCTTGGACAGGCACTTTCAGCAGATACAATACTTCGAACCACGATAAATTATTTTGGGGGTGTTTATACAATAACAACTGAACTGATTGATCTTGCCAAAGAAGCGACTGTGAAAGGGGCAAAATTTCAGTTTGACGGTTCGGAACCCGGCATGGTAAAGGCCATGGATAGAATTGTTATTCAAATTGCCGGCAGAAAAAGTCTGTTAGGTCCAGCAACTTACAAAAGTGAAGAGGTCAAAGGTGTTGTGCTCGGTGGAGTTGAGCTGTTGGCTTTGCCGACTGTTGATATCTCTGAGAAAGTCTTTGAAGAGATTTCTTCAGATATAATTGATAAATTTACAACCGATGCGGCTCTTTCTATGGAAGCTGACGCAGATGTTCTTGTTGCCTATGATCAAGCTGTGGAGTCAGACAACAACGGAAAAAACAATCCTGAACAAGCTTTGAACAATTGGAAAAAACTTGGAATGATAGAGGGAAACAACCCATTTAAAGAAAAGGCAAAAGAGCGGTATCTGGTCTGGAAGAAATATATAAATATGAAAAATTTGAATTTTGTGTTTGAAAAAGCAAAAACTATTGATAAATATGGGAAACTTTTTCCAGACAATGCCATTAAAGCTTGGCAGAAGCTTACTGAGATTAAGAATGACAACCCATATTATGAAATTGCAAAAGAAAGAATTAAAAGCTGGAATCAGTTTAAAGATCAAATTATTTTATACAGAGAAATGAAACAGAAATTTGAAAAGCAGCGAATAGAAGATCAGGAAAAGTTGATAAAAGTGCTCCCTTTGAAAGTTGTGACTGATGCACAAAAAAGAGCCCTGATGGTTAAGTACCTCGAGATTTATGCGCCTTTTTACGGCATAGATGATATTGAAAATGTTTTTCTTAGATTCAAGAAAAAGGTTGTTAAGCACGAAGTTAAGAAAGGGGAAAGTGCCTGGGATGTTTATAGTAAAAACAGCAGGGATATTAATTCCTCTGATAATTTATCCAAACAATTGCTGGTTTTGTTATACGATGAGAGTCTTAAAAAGGAAATGGAAGAAAAATGTGAGATGGGTAAGGGAAGCGGCTGTTATATTTCAGCAGCTCTAACTGAAATAGAAAATCCTGAAAAATCGCTTGCATTCTTTGAAAAGGCTTGTGTAGGTGGTGTTGTAAGTGCCTGCATTAAAGCAGGAAATATTTGGTACGAAAGAAAAGATGAAAAAGCCACACAATTTTTTTCAGATGCCTGTGCTTGGGAGTCTCCTGAGGGATGTCACCTTACCGCTTTTTTAACTGAAATAGGTTTCGGAGTGGAAAAACAGAAAATTGTTGCAGAAAAACTATATGAGAAAGCTTGTGTCGATGGGTATCAAATAAGCTGTATAATGTTAAAGAACTTAAAGACTTATGGTTATTCAAGTGATCAGGTTAAAAATCTGGTTGAGAAGGATAATTTTAACAAAAAGATTGTTGCTGCTGTTGGATCTGATGGTGAAGACCTCGTAAAGCAGGTATCAAAAAAAGTAAATATTTCTGACACAAGTGTCACTGTAAAAGTTAAGGAAAAATATTATCCTTATAAATGGGCAGGAATAAGTATGGTCATTGTAGGTGCCGGAATTCTTATCGGCGGAACTACAGGTTTTGCTGTTGCATCAGACAGCAATTATGATAAATACACGAAATGGACTACAGATGAAAAGATCCTTGAATCAATAGCTGGCGGAGTTTCTGAAGAAAAGTATCTGGACTCAGTTAATAAGTATAAAGATAAAGGAGATCTGTACAGAACTCTTTCAATAGTCAGTGGAGTTGCAGGTGGAACAATTATGATAACGGGAATAATTATCGCGGCTATCCCGAAAGAAAGGGAAGTTTTAAAAAAGGTCAGCTTTATAACAGACGGAAAAGGATTTTATGCCGGCATCGGTTTTGATTTTTAGGAGAAAGCCATGAAAAATAAAATAATAACTTACTTCTTTGTTCTCTTCGTTTTAACTTCATGCAATGTTCCAAAGGACAGGACAGACTTCATAAAAGAGCAGTATAAAAATCATGAAGAAGCGGAATGCGGAAAAATATATATCAAGGATCAATATAAAGACCTCGGTGAATGTGAAGATGGCTTAGAATGTATTAACAACAAATGCATTAACGAAGAGGATGATACATCAGACACAGGGAATACAGGAAACTCAGGAAACAGTGGAGATAGTGGAGATAGTGGAAACACCGGCGATACTGGCAATACGGGTGACACAGATACAGATGACCCTATTTTTGATAATGAGCCGGATGAAGATGGAGATATTCTGACCGATGAAGACGTAATTCTTCACTTTTGCGGAAACGATATATTGGAAGAAGGGGAGATCTGTGACGGTAATTCCAAGACATGTTATTCTCTCGGAATAGGCAGCTCAGGAACAGCTGAATGTAAAGAAGATTGCAGCGGCTGGATAACTTCCGGAGTATGTCAGAGAACATTCACCTGTTCAGATAAACCGGAGAATTCCGAATGGAACACAGTTTCTGAATATACCCAGACCTGGAGCGGTTCAACATGGTTGCCCGCTGATAGTGCAGCAAGTTATGATCTTTCTCCGAGCACGACAAGTTGCCAATATAAATGTGCAACAAACTATACCTGGGATTCAGAAAACAGTTTGTGTGCTCCAGATACTAGAATACACTCATGTAGCGGGTTGCCCTCGAATGCTTCGTGGAATACCGTCTCATACATTGCTCAGACATGGAATGGTTCAACATGGATTCCTTCATCAACAGGAACCTACAATATAGTTCCAAGCACCTCAGAATGTAGATTTAGCTGTATAGAAAACCATGTTTGGAATGGCACTCAGTGTGTTGAAGGAAGGATAGCAGTCTGCACTGCCAAACCTGCAAACACTGAGTGGAACGACGGTGATAAAAATGGAACTTACATTCAAACATGGAACGGAAGCTCCTGGCAGCCGGAAATAGTGACAACATACAACACAACAGAAGGAGACTGCCAATATGTCTGTTTAATTGGATACTATTGGGAAGACAATCTCTGTAGGGAACTTCAGTGGTCTTTAAAAGCCCCCTCAGAAAAAACCTGGAGTCAGGCAATTTCTTACTGCAATAACCTTGTAGAAAGTGGCCATTCAGATTGGCGGCTTCCCACCATTTCAGAGCTTAGAACTTTAATCCAAAACTGTCCTGCAACAGAAACCAGCGGAGAATGTACAGTGACAGATGAGTGTCTTTATTATAGCAGTTGCCGGCACACTGCTTGTGATGGATGTTCGCCATCCGGATCTGACGGCAGATATTCCAAACTTGGAGATACCGAATGGTTCTGGTCGTCGTCAACTCAGCCAGATATTTCAACCAATGCATGGTATGTGCTTTTCAGGGATGGCAAAGTGAGCTTTCACCCCAAGGCCAACAGCCTCAGCGGTATGCGTTGTGTGCGTTAGGACAAAAAAAATGATAGTGATAAATAACTGTTGAAGTGAATTTGAGGATTCAACTTTTAATATAAAATTTGATAGAGATGTTTTATGTGTGAAAATTCAAGAAAAGATTTAGTTTCATTATTGCCGGTGACAAGTTTTGAGAAAGAATTCAATGCAAAAATTAATCCAGGATGGCTTGTAATTTCATATAGATGGGCGTCAGAAGACACAAAATCTGAAAGAAGAAGGAAGTATGGACGCTGGTATGAGATAAAGAGCGAGAATGGTCGAATTTTTCGTGTTATGAGTTTTTCTGGCAGTATTGAAGGAAACTATGTTAATGAAAAAAAATGTTTTATAGGCGATATTGTTGTTGATTGGGCTGGCTGGATAGAGCTCACAGGTTATTCAGGCGAAGAAAAAAAACAGATAGAAGTTCAGATTAGACAAATAAGAAAATGGCAATATATTTTGTGTGCATTTTCTCATCCTGATCCAAATTATAGACTATCTGCTCTATTAGGTTTGTTGTCTTTGTTTCTTGGGTTGCTATCTCTTGTTTTTGCGATTATTCCTTTTATAAAAATATAATTTGAAAAGTATCATTAAATATAGCAAAGATCCTGATTTCAGAGAGCTGTATAAACAATTAATTAAGGAGAAATGGTTATGGAGAAATTCGATTTAAAGAAGGTTCTTAAATCGTTGTCGAAAAAAAGACCCGTTTTCCATTCTGAAGCTGATTTCCAATTTGCTTTAGCATGGGAAATAAAAGAGGAATACAAGAGTGCTGAAATCAGGTTGGAAAAAAGGTTTGAAACCGGTAAGAAGAACAATTACTTTGACATTTTTTTTGAGCTGGATGGAAAAAAATATGCAATTGAATTAAAATATAAAACTGCTAAATTGGAGGATAAATTATATGATGAAGAATACAATCTAAAAGGTCAATCAGCTCAAGATTGTGGAAGATACGATTTTTTAAAAGATGTTCAAAGACTAGAAAAATTAAAAGAATCAAAAAAGATAAATCAGGGTTTTGCAATCTTTTTGACAAATGATCACTATTATTGGAGTGCCGGTAGAAAGGAAAATTCTGTAGATGCTAAATTCAGAATTAATGAAGATCGAAAGATTGAAAAAGATTCCACATTAGAATGGACTTCAGATGCTGCCGATGGAACTAAAAAAGGTAGAACAGATCCTATTAAATTAAAAAAAGATTATACCTGCAAATGGTTTAAATATAGTGCCTTATTCCAATACCTGTTGTTTGAGATTTAAAACAGCAAAAGACCAACAAAAGAAATCCCCTTTCCCACACATGTTTTTTCTCCTTTAATCCTTCCCAACTCATCAAATTAACTCCTTTTTCCTTTGTTTTTCGTTGACTTAAATGATCTTGTTCTTTTCCTTGACAATGCGGAGATTAAGCGGTATATTCTCCGCAGATTGTGCGGAGAATGGGCATGTTTATCTACGAAAACAAAAACTGGCCTGAATTTTTCTGGGATAGTGAAAAACTGCTTCCTTTAATTTCAGAGGTCAGAAATTTTCAGGGTCAGATCGTTGGGAAAATGGGGTCTTTCGGGTTTGATCTTAAAAATCAGGCAAATCTTGAGATGCTTTCACTCGATGTTATTAAATCAACGGAAATTGAAGGGGAGATACTTAATAAAGATCAGGTCCGTTCATCCATAGCAAAAAGACTGGGGATTGAGATCTCAGGACTTACCGAAACAGACAGACATGTTGACGGTGTAGTTGATATGATGCTTGATGCGACAGGAAACGGTGAAAAATTGACTGCAGAGCGACTTTTCGGATGGCACAACTCGCTTTTTCCTACCGGATACAGCGGTTTAAGAAAAATCATTGTTGCAAAATGGCGTGATGACTCAAAAGGTCCGATGCAGGTGGTTTCAGGGCTTGTTGGCAATGAAAAGATCCATTTTCAGGCACCAATTGCTGAATCTCTGAATAAGGAGATGGAGAGATTTATAAAGTGGATAAACAGCGAAGATGAAACGGATCCCGTTCTGAAAGCGGGGATAACCCATCTGTGGTTTGTCACACTGCACCCTTTTGAAGACGGGAACGGCAGAATAGCACGGGCACTGACCGACATGATGCTGGCAAGATCAGATAAACAGCGGTATCGTTTTTACAGTATGTCCACTCAAATCCGCAAAGAAAGAACAAAATATTATCAGATACTTGAAAAAACCCAGAAAGGAACGCTCGACATCACCGGCTGGCTTGATTGGTTCCTTAA
>Ga0116157_10005936_pt1 | contig 11144 bp, 12 predicted proteins | sample AD_UKC048_MetaG_FD_89882 | JGI IMG/M metagenome (GOLD analysis project Ga0116157, IMG submission 89882) | Active sludge microbial communities of municipal wastewater-treating anaerobic digesters from USA - AD_UKC048_MetaG | ecosystem: Engineered > Bioreactor > Anaerobic > Digestate | place: USA... | reverse complement strand
TTAAAGCAAAAGTAAAGACTAAATCCGGCGAAAGATTGATTATAGTTGAAATCCAAAAGTCAAAAATATTTGCAACACCAATGCGCTTCAGAACCTATTTGGGGCACCAATTGACAAAGAAGGAATATTATTTACCCGTTAAAGTAGGTGGTAAATTCTTTAAAGCGGGACTTCCTATCATCAGCATTTACTTACTTGGAGAGCTGATAAATCCAGCTTTTGCTCAAATTCCCATGATAAAAATTTCAAAAAAGATTACAGATGCGTACACCGGAAATCAATTAGTGGTCGATGATTTCTTTATCAATTCACTTTACCATGAGGGAATTATTGTCAATATTCCAGCGTTAAAACAAAAAGGAAGAGACGATATCGAAAAATTATTAAGTATCTTTGATCAAGACAATATTGGCTCAAGCACACATATTATGAATGTAAAAGAAGTAGATTTTCCATTAAAGTACAGACCAGTTATTCGCAGATTGCAAAATGCAGTGCAGGTAGGTGAAATTGCTGAGGTTATGCAAAGAGAGGATGATTTTCAAGCTGAGCTGGATGCTTATTTTGATGCATTTCAGACGGAGAGAGTATTAAAGGAGGAAGCATTGCTAAAACAACAAGAGGCATTGGAGGGACAACAGAAAGCATTACATATGGTAGAAGAAACCGAGAAATTATTATCAGATGCGATTGAGTTGTTACTAGGAGCTGGGATGGCTGAGCAAGAAATAGCCAAAAAGCTGCAAATTTCTGAAACTACTTTAGTTGAGTTACTGAAAAATCAGCTTAAAAAATGAAAGTAAAAATTACACTTTTCTATGATTGATATTCATAATAAATAAAGAGAGCCATTGGAAGAAATAGCGAACACTCAGGATAAGAAGTTCATAGCCAGAGCAATAACTCTGGCCCAAATTGGTGTCAATGCCAATGCTGGCGGCCCTTTTGGCGCAGTGATTGTCAAAAATGGCGTCGTCATTGCTGAGGCACACAATGAAGTTCTTCAGACCAATGACCCCACTGCTCATGCCGAAGTGACTGCCATCAGACGAGCTTGTCAATCGCTCCAGTCCTTTCAATTGGATGATTGCATTTTGTACACTTCTTGCGAACCTTGCCCTATGTGTCTGGGAGCAATTTATTGGGCGAGACCCAAAAAGGTATTTTATGCATGCTCAAAGAAAGATGCGGCTGCCGTAGGATTTGACGATGATTTCATTTATCAAGAACTGGATTTAAATACAGAGGATCGTTCCATCCCCATGGTACATATACACGATGAAGAAGCTATGAAGCCATTTAAATTGTGGGATGATAAAGAGGATAAAAAAGTCTACTAAATTCGGCTGTTAACCAAATGATATAGGCCCTCTTCAAAACATATACTTAAAAATTTTCAAAAAAAACGAAAAAGGCTTGTGGACTTTGAATTTCAATTCGCAGAAAGAGAATGCTCAACAGGACGTTGTCGAAACTAGTATTGATGAAATTTATTCCGCTAAAGAAAATCCTGTTAACCATTTCATTTAGGCGCTTTTAGAAGACTATAAAGGGCAACCCAAAATATATTTTTATGGATTCTTTGAGAGCGTTGTTAAGATCAAAAATTATTGTAATTTTACATATTAAAATCATTTATAACAGGAATCGTAGGATTGTTATGAAACACTTTGACGGTTGCCACAAATAAACTTCACATGAAATTTCATAAAATCCTTTCTATTATCCTGTTTTCTGCAGTCATGTCTTTATATGCATGCAACAACAATTCAGACAAAAAAGAAACTGACATTTCTACTGCACCTGTTGATGTAAACGCAGCTCCACAAGAGGCACCAATTCAGAGCCCTAACGTTCCTATACCAGCTCCAAATGCAGCACAACAAGGAGTGGTTAATCAAAGCCCAAATCCACCAGAACCAGCGCAAAATGCAGCGGGCCTATGGCATTATACCTGTAGCAAAGGATGTGCGGGAGGCGCTGGAGCGGCTGGAAACTGTAGCGTTTGTGGCAATCCACTCACTCATAATGCAGCTTATCACGCTTCCGCAACACCAGCAGCTGGTGCAAATGCAGCAGCACCTAAGCCTGTAGATCCTCCACAAAATGCAAAAGGTGTGTGGCATTATACCTGCGGTAAAGGTTGCGCAGGAGGAGCAGGTGCGGCAGGAAACTGCAGTGTTTGCGGTGGGCCATTAGCTCACAATGCTACTTATCACTTATAAATTTTCTTCGTTTTTGACAAATTATCCTTCAAAGAAATTTGAGAGAAGGAATGGTTTACTCGTCGTGAAAGGAATTACTTTCTGATTATCACCACGCAAGTGGTTTTAAATTGAGCAATTATCATAAGCAATTAGTGAATTTTATAAGTTGAAGTTTCTTGAAAATAAGTGAGCAAAAGCTCTGTAGATTGTATACTTCAGTTCGCACAGAGGTAATCATAAGGCAGATTTATTTGACACTTCCCAAAAGATAGGGGTAATAAAGCCATTAAAACAGGAAAAGCACTGTGAACTTTAGCCCGCAGAAAAACAGTCCACTTACCTGATAAAATTTCTGTTGGTACTGTGCTTATTTCCCCTATTTTTTAGCATAAATATGTCTATCCGTCAACCACTTCCTCACCGGTATATCATAAAATTTTAAACAAATATATGCCAACAAAATGGAAGAAATAACCACCAGCAATCCATAAGGCCAAGCTTCAGAAAGTGAAACCTTATTGTCTTTCACCCATGCCGTGTAAGTGTAGATAATAGGATAGTGGGTGATGTAAATTGGATAAGAAATATCACCTAAAAACTTACCTAAACCCTTAGCAGTTTTTCCCTCAAGTGTACCACTTGCCCCCATATAGACAATCGCTGGAAAAACAACGATGATGATGATTGATTCATAAATGCCATTCATCCACGCAGTTGTATCATCGCCTATCCTTGGAATAGAAAGGCTGAGGATGACCAAAAGGCTGCACCATAAAAAAGCCTGGTTGATTTGTGTTGGTTTGGTAATTCGAGACAAAAGTAAACCCCCAAAAAATGGAAATAACAGCCTCAGAAAGCCGATGTGGACTTGCGTAGGCGTTAAAGACCAACCACCGATGACATCCCCATTTGGCCCTGTCACCAGAAAGTGGATGAGCGCAATTCCAGTCACAAAAACCAAAATCGACAATGCCACATTCGAAAATTTCCGCACAAATACGGCGTATAAAATATTGCCTATGTATTCGTAAAACAAGGACCAGGCGGGCCCGTCCAAAGGATGCATTTCTGTCCAACCCCTGATTTCCATGGAAGGGGTCAAGGGCAATAATGTAAAACCAAAAAGCATGACCAGCAACATTTTCCACACAGGAGTTTGCCCTATAATTGGCCAGAGTTCACTGACTTGGAAGTAATATAAAACAGCACCCACAATCATACCCATGATGATCATCGGATGCAGCCTGATCAGACGTCGCGTAAAAAATTGCTTCAAACTCATTTTACCCCAACGATCATCGTAGGCATAGCCAATAACAAACCCAGACAATAGAAAGAAGAAGTCCACAGCCAGGTAACCATGGTTCATGATTTGGTCAAACCTACTGGTGTTATGCGTTTCGAAAACATGGAAAATGACCACCATGATGGCCGCCACTCCTCGCAGCGCATCCAGAATTTCATAATGTTTTTTAGAATCGGGGAAAGCCGTAGTAGAAATAGTAGCAGACATATAAGCGGTTTGAAGTTATAAAAATAATATTTCCATTTTGTTATGGAAATTTATTTTTATGGGGGTGTGGATCAGTGCAAAAAAGAAGGTTAATCAGCAGTTATTACACCTGATATCTCTTTTTGCTGGACGCGAATCATCTCGCAATAAATTTGTCAATTTTGATAATTTCTTCCTTGTTAATCCTCCAATAACAAGCCTGTATCATATTCTCTTCAAATGCACTTGTCTGATATTTATCATTAAAATTTAAATCAAAAACGCGCTGCCAACTTTGTTCTATTTCCTCTTTTAATGTTATGGGTAACTTTTCAAATAATTCTAATTCTAAGTTTTACTTTTTTAACAGATGCTCAAACCTGTCTGAGTCTTTTTCATTTTTTCCAATGTAACCTTTATAACATAATGGAAAATGCCATAACTCGAAATCTGAAAGTAATACGTCTTTCTTATCTTTCAAAAATTCTATTCGTATACCTTTTGTTCCTCTTGATAAATGTGCTATTCTCCTCAAGTCTGGCCTTCTATGGTTTGAGTCATGATGTTGATACCAGGACCAAATTGGATATTTTTCTTCTTTCTTAGGTTCACCTATATTAACAATCATTTGTTTGGCCATCCATTTATATTCCTCCTCCCATTCTGGAGAATTGTGATTTGTTGTTGATATTAAATATCCTTTTTCTTCTAGCTCATCGAGTTTTTGTTGATTTTGAATTGTCCAGAGTTTTATTTTCATTTAATAAAATACTATAAAGTCCAATTAAATCAATTTTGAAGTCTTATTTTATCGTTTTATAAAGGTCAAAGTCAACCTCAGTGCCAGTTTTCCCCAAAAAGTCAATTGTTCTTTCATTAAGACCAAAAAATGGTAAAGACGCATTTAGGGAGATATCGATTGATATTACAAATTGTAATCTTGTTTTTAAATTTAATTTTACTTTAAGTTGGTTTATTTCTAGGACTTTCTTTTCAAAAATGTCAATGAGCTTTTCTATATGTAATTCTAAATTGATGTCCTCCCTAGCATCAATTTGATATTTCCACGAGGTCGATTTGGGCACTGGTTTTTTCTTGATCATCACCGATGTTGGATTAATATTTAACTCACTAGTCACGAGGTTTAGATCAAAAAAATCAGCATCAAAAGCAAAATACAAATAGTTGTTGCTTTTATCACCAACGTAGGTTAGTTTTTGGTAAGACATATTTTTTGTTATTGGTTAGCATATTACGTAATTCTTTTATTTTATCACCAATTTTGCAGTTTCTTCTGCAATGCCTATGGTTGCAATGGCACCACTATTAAACTTCAAAAAGTCTTTTTCTATCCCGTCACTAAATACCACTCCTCCAATTGGCATAAGGGATTCAATCGTTAAATGATTTTGATTTTTGATAATGCCTGCAGTAATTCCCGTTTGGGTTCTGATACTTTCAAAGGGTTCACGCACAACAAATAGTAATTCATTGTCTTTGAGTTTGGGTCTTTTTGGTTTCAATTTTTTTTCAAACATGCCCGTTACACCATAAGCCATGTTGAAAATTGAACTGAGCCACCCTGTTGATCCTGCCGGGGTTGAAATGATGAGTCCACTAGAAGATTGTTCTTCTGTATTCTGATTGAATGAGATTTTATAACGCGCTGAAATATGAGAAGCTGCACCAATAAAAAGGTCATTAAATGCCAAAAGCCTTTGCCCATCATTGAGTTTTGCCTCTGCAAATCGCATTGTTTTTGATTCATAGTTGTTTTCTAGTACTTTTTCAACTCCACCAACAAAATCAAAAGTATCAAATGGAAGTAAAACCCCATCATATCGCTCTTTGTCAGGATTTACCGCAATGATAGGACAACCCTTTGAGTATTTTGCTGTGTTTGCTACAAGCCCATCTTGACCAATTACAACAATCAAATTCTTTTCTGAAAAAATGAAGGAGGGCAGATAAACTCTTTCAACCGTTTTGTTTTTTACCAATCCTGAAAGTTTGGTTTGCAAAGAATTGAGTGATGTTTGAAAAATTTCATGCTCTAACTCGTAATCATCAAAATTTCCTCCTAGGCTTTCAATGTAAAATTTTGCTTGAGCTTTGGTATTGAAACGCTCAATCAGCGCTTCAAGTCGGGTTTTATTTTTGACTATGATGGCGTATTCGATACTCACTATTTATATTCTCTTTTCTCATTAAGCAGCGTATCTAGTAATTCAGGGCTGATATTCAGATTACCAATTTTACCTGCATTTTCAGCCAATTCTCTAAAAGCCAGTGTAATATTAAATTTTGGGTCTGGGTTATTATTTAGCGCAGTTAAGGTTTTCCAATCAATGTCTTTATATGGTTTAAGCGTTGTCTCTATCACAAAGCCTTGTGTTTCAGCTTCTTTTATGTCATTTGCTGTCTTTTGTTCTATAAGTAGTTTTCTCTGATTTTCTACACCAATGTCTGCAGCCAGTTTCATTTCTCGCAGTTTACGGTCATTGTCAGCTTTTTGAACTTCTGACTCCATTTTCTTCTCTGCGATTTGTTTTTGTTTTTCTTCAACCGCGATTTCTGTATTGAGTTCAGTTTCTTTTATCCTTCTCTCTTGCTCAACAGCAAAATTTCTTCGTTCATAAATGGCTTGGTCAGCTTCTTGTTGAAGTTTTTCTCTCGTTTCGGTTTCTAAAGCTCTCAACATTTCCGGAGTAGGTTGTATAGCCAATATATTGGTTCCCAGAATATCTATTCCCAACATGCCTATTGCTTCTGACTTTTTTAACCCTGCAAGAATTCTATCTTCAATTGATTTTGCAGATCGAATAGCATCTTTCAGTTTTATTTCGTGGATAAAGGAAGAAGTTGCAGTTTGGGCTTCATTTATGATTCTTTGATTCAATTTCTCAATATCATTTTTTTTATATAGTCCATTGTCGTCTACAGTAAAGTCCAAAACATCTGCAAGCGTTTTAGGATTACTGATTTTATAACTTATTTGACCTTGTATATTTACTGTTTGATAATCGTTGGTAGACTCATTAAATATAAAAGGCAAATCATTACTTCCCATTGGAATTGCTGCAATAGGACTGTTTGGAGCAAAGTAAAAAAATGATAATCCCCGACCTTCTCTTTTGATTGTTCCGTTTTTGAAATGCAAAACGTACGTCATAGAGTCAAACTTGATATGCTTTATACCGAACATGTTACTTTGAAATTTAATACTTGATTAAAGATATGTCGTATTTTAAATGTACTTTCTTTTCCAAAACTAATAAAAGTTGTTGAGTAAAGATGGGGTTTGTGTTGCTAAAATCTTTTTCCCCTTAAATATTTATCGTCTGAACTAAATTATTCAGACCTTACTTATTCAATTTTTAGGAATTGTTTTCAACTTCATTTTTACATTGTAAAGTTTATTTGCTGGTTTGATTTCATCCTGGCAATTGCATCATCTTTCACCCCACATGATCATATGCAACCTTTATCCAATCAAACAATTCTTTGTCAATGTCCTTTACATCAGAAAGTGGAAATCATAATTTGTTTTTTGAGAGTTTTATGATTGTGGGGTTAGTTACATAATTTATTATGAGATTTATATGTAGGTGTTTACTTTGAACAAACACAAAAATTGAACTTAGTACTACTTTTTATGATCCCACTAATTTTGGATGATGGTCGAATTTGCTACAAAAGTTAAGTCTCCTTTATAATAATTTCTCCTCTTTTCCCAAATACTCTCCTGCCGTCAAAACTGGAATTTTTGAATTTTTGAAATCCTTTTTGTTTCTAGTGATTATAGTATCGACTTCATTATCCATTGCAACAAAATATTGCAGTCCATCTTCAAAATCCTCAAAATCAGACGCTAAAGACAGTTCAATAGCTTTGTCATCAAGTGATAAGACCGAAACCAGCACTTTAAATTTTGATAGATACTTTTTTGCATCAATTGCTTTGTGATGTTTGGCAATTGAGTAGTAAGCATTCGCAAATGATAGTGAAGAAATACATAGTTGAATTTCTTTTTTATCACCCAAAGTAAATAAGTCCTGAGCTTCTTTGTAAAAAGGTTCACGCTTAGATAAAAGATCAATAATGACGTTTGTGTCTACGAAAACTTTTTCCATCATGAATATTTTTTATCAATGTATTCACGGTAATCTTTTTTCTCATCGTAATCACTCGGAATTATTCCAGTCAAACTTTCAACTAAAGGAGTAACAGATGACTTTTTTTTGGTTTGCCTAGTTAGAGCATTTAGATAATTTTCAATAAGTTTGGAAAGGCTAACTCTTTGACTTTTAGCATAGGTTTTTGCCTCGTCAATGATCTCTTTATCTAGGTTTAAAGTGAGTTTAGTATTCATAATACGATTATTTACGTGTAAAATTACAAAAAAATCACGTAACATATTTCATATTTCTTTGAAAACACATAAACAAATTTGTAATTAAGAAACTGCCAATCTATCTAGAGTCTTAAAATGAAATCACCATTTCCTCTCATCCCGCATGATCATAAGCTGCCTTTATCCATTCAAACACTTCTTTGTCAATGTCCTTTACATCTGAAATCGAGATTTTATGGGAACACATTGCATTTGGTTTTTCTGCTTCTAATTTTCCTTTGGGTTCTTGGCCTTTTAAAATTATTCCAATTTCAAATCGAGTTTTTGTCACAGGATTCAAGAGGGCGAATTGTTTCTTCCGCCTCAAACTCACGTAGGTGTTTTTCGGAGCAATTTCAATGTCACTTCCATAGGTTTGGATTTCTGCTATCAAAAGGTCATAAATGGGTTTGAGGTGTTCCTTTCCTTGGTATTGTTTTACGATTAAGTCGTCCTGATTTTCTGCCGAACCTGAATCAGAACCTTTTGTTTTGTGGGCTATCAAATTTGCAAAACCGTGAGTCAGTCCATGTTTTTCTTTTAAAAATTTAATGATTTCTCCATGTTTTGCAATGTTTTCTTTTTTAACTATTTCTATCCAATTTTCTAAAGTTATACCTGTGTTTTTGTGCAGGTTATCAATCATCGACTGAATTGCTTTGTCTATTTCCATAACTTTAATATTTGTAGCTTAAAATTTAGTTTTCAAAATGCTACTCAAATATAAATTGTCTGATTAGGAAGATCATGCAGATCGCATCATAGCCTTGGTAACAAATTGATTATCAAATATATTTTGCTTTTTGAATATTACCAAATGTATTTTATATGAGTCAAAAAAATTGAGTAGGGAATAAGATTAGCCAGTTAATTTCTATAAAAAAAATGACGTCTTCTGAGAAATAAGGGGTATCCAATAAATCTCCCAGACATTTACATTGAATGCAAAATGCTCACCCATTTAGTGTGCTCTAAATCTTTCAAAAGATTGCCAATATTTATCCTTGTATAAATCGTATTCAATTTCAAATTGATCGGAATAGTTTTGTTGGAATTTAAAAAACACTTTTGATGGTTTGCGAAAATCTTTACAGGCAAAGAAAATAGTACGTTCATTATTGGCCGTTTGTCTGCCGATGTTTAAGTAACCTTCATTATCATTAAGCTCTAAAAGTAATGCTTCTTCTATTTGATCCAATGTTTCATAGTCTTCATCATCTGGCATACCGTTGTGCGCATTTCCGTCATAGGCCAAAATTAATGCAGCTATCCAAGGGTGGGAAGCTTTTCTATCCCAATTAAGAAGTTGGTTATTTATTACTGCAATTAATTTATTCCCGTTTTCTAATGATGCTTCCATAAGTGAATGTTCATCTTCATTTGTATCATATCTAGTTCCTTCATACTTTTCCGTAAATTCTTTTGCTCTCCATTTAAGAAAATCTTTGAGCTTTGAAATTGGAACGAGTTCCTTTTCAGCTTGGTGTTTCCCGATGATTTCAAAATGATCGATAGTATTCACAAAGTCTAATTCGCCCAAATAATTCTCTAAATAAATTTGGACACCAATTGATATCTGTCCTTCATTTTCTTCACTGAGATCATTGTGCACAACACAAATATCAATTTCATCTGGATAGTCGATATGGTCGTTGAAATAAAAAAATAAATTTTCATTATCAAAAGTATAACCGCCCATATTAATAGCAAACTCATTGATGTCTGAAGCGGGTTTAAGGGCAGTAAATTTCCAGCCAGCGATTACTGGCGCTGCAATCACCAAATCTTCTACAAAAGCTATATTGTTTAAATTTCCGTCAGCAGTTAAAACCAATTCTGCAGTGTTTTCATCAAGCATGCCCGTTAGATAGAAATAACCATTTTTTAATTCATCGAGTTTTTCGGAAAGTTTATCAAAAAATCCTTTTTCAAGGTCGTGGTTGTTTTTGACGTGCTTATAAAAAGTTTTTTCATGGATTTGAAACCACTTCCAAAAATCTGCGTAACTTTTGATCGGTTCGTCTTTTTTGCCAAATATACTTTTAAAAAAATTCATACATCCCTATTTTTAATAAGGACATAACGTACCATTTATGGGCTCTTATTTTACCATTGCTGAAAAATAATACACACTTGGTGATCCCTCAATGCAAATTCTTTAGCGCCCCATGGTCGAAGGGTAACTCTACTAAGATTTGGATGCAAATACTCAGGATGTGAATCACTAATTTTCGCGTAAATCGCATCAATTTCATCTGTTACAATTCTAAATTCTGGATTATGTTCCTTTGCCAAGGCCTCGTGTTGGAAAAGGAAAATGTTTAATGTTTGTTTTTCTAGAACGCAGAATGGATTTTCTGAATGTAATTCTTGATGGCCAATGGTAAATCCTAGACAGTCTACAAATAATTTTATTCCATCGTTAATATTGATGTAATAGACATTAGGAATTAATTTGGCGTAATTCATGATTGATTGGATTTAGATTTGCTTTTATAAACTGGTCTTTTGGCAAAGATATCGTTTATTCCGATCTCTCATGCTTGATCGAAATCAAGAAATTTGGAGCATTACACAACCTAGTTTTAAATACCAATTATGAATTACTCTTGACTCCTCGATCCCCATTATTCATTGATCCTTAGCCAATACGAACCACCATGTTTTTCAACTCCTGCCATATTTGCATGTTGCCAAATGGGTGTAAGCAAATCAGCTAGTTCTTTGTCTTCTGAAATGAAATAATTGGGAAAAATGGTTTCAAATTTTGTAGGGTTTGCCAATAAATACATGGCCAATCCATATTGCTCTGAATAAAACCGATCGCACATAAATTGTGGGTAATCGTAAGGCAGGTAAATGTCGTGAATATGTACGATCACTCCTTTTTTCAGTCGGGGCAATATTTCCAAAAAGAATACCATGGAATCTGAATTTGGTAAAATCCGGTGTGAATTATCGACAAAAAGGATGTCGTTTGCATCGAGTGCTTCCAAAATATCATAATTGATATTCTCAAAAGGTTCTCTGATCACCTTGGTAGCCAAGTCAT
>Ga0116157_10005932_pt1 | contig 11149 bp, 4 predicted proteins | sample AD_UKC048_MetaG_FD_89882 | JGI IMG/M metagenome (GOLD analysis project Ga0116157, IMG submission 89882) | Active sludge microbial communities of municipal wastewater-treating anaerobic digesters from USA - AD_UKC048_MetaG | ecosystem: Engineered > Bioreactor > Anaerobic > Digestate | place: USA... | reverse complement strand
GATGTAAATTGATTGCTCGTATGTATGCTGTTGTTAAGCAAAATAGACCATTTGAAAAAAATTATGCACATTCTTTGGAAGGTAAAGTATCTTAGAATACACAGATAATTAGAAAAAATATTCTTCATATGTTATCAATTTGATTGAATTTTCGGTGGATTCTGTGTTATCTATGAGACAATGGCTTGCTAAACAATCAAACAGAGTTAAAGCTATTTGACTCATTAAAGAAGAATTAAAATGGTACTCAACAACGGATTATCAAACAAATTATGAATCATACAAGTTGGGTTATTTCAATTCGATCAATGCCTAATATCTAAAAAGGTCACAAACATGCTTTAGAAAACAGGTTGAGAATAATGGAAAGTTCTCATTCTTTTGAATTTGCTAAATTGGTATAGATTGTTTTTCAAACTCATTCTTATCTTGTAATTTGTATTCAAATTATTTGAACTATGTCTTACCAAGATCAGTATTTACAAAGCATCACAAATAAGGAAGAATTTTGGCGAGCCCGTGCCAATGAAATAGATTGGATTCAATCACCCACTAAAATATTGAGCGAAACCAAACCTCATTTTTACGAATGGTTTCAAGATGGTATAACCAATATGAGTTACTTATGTTTAACTAAACATATTAATGAAGGAAGAGGTAATCAAATCGCTTTAATTTATGATAGTCCGGTTACACAAACCACTAATACACTTACGTATTTCGAACTCGAAAAATTAGTTTCAAAATTTGCGGGGGCATTACAAAACTTGGGCATTAACCAAGGTGATACTGTAATTATTTATATGCCTATGGTGCCTGAAGCCATTGTTTCGATGTTGGCTTGTGCTCATATTGGTGCCATTCATTCAGTTGTTTTTGGTGGCTTTGCCCCACACGAATTAGCCTTACGAATAAATGATGCGAATCCGAAAGTTGTCATCACAGCTAGCTTTGGTATAGAGGGGAACAAAAAAATTAATTACAAACCAATGGTAGATAGAGCCATTGAAGAGGCCAATTTTAAACCTCCTCATACAATTCTATTTCAACGTGAAGACAAAATTGAATTGACAGAGAACGAATATGATTTTTACACCTTACTGAATCAATCAAAAGAAATTAATTTTACGCCTGTCAAAAGCACACATCCGTTATATATTTTGTATACGAGTGGTACCACTGGCAAACCAAAAGGTATAGTGCGCGACACAGGTGGATATGCAACCGCGTTGAAGTATAGCATGACATCAATTTACAATATAAATCAAGGCGATGTTTTTTGGGCAGCGAGTGATGTGGGTTGGGTGGTAGGACATTCATACATCGTTTATGGTCCATTGATTCAAGGATGCACCACCGTTTTGTATGAAGGCAAACCAGTGGGAACACCTGATGCGGGGGCTTTTTGGAGAATGATAGAGCAATACCAAGTAAAAACTTTGTTTACAGCACCTACAGCATTGAGAGCCATTAAAAAAGAAGATCATGATGGTTTACTACTTCAACAATATAATCTTTCATGCTTGCAAAGTATATTTCTTGCAGGTGAAAGATGCGATCCTGCCACTTTAAATTGGATTGAAGATTTAATTCAAAAGCCAATTATTGATCATTGGTGGCAAACAGAAAGTGGATGGCCCATGTTAGCGATTCCAATGGGAATTGAAATTAAACCAATTAAATTAGGCAGCGCTGGATTTCCAATGTGTGGATATGATATTCAAATTTTTGATGAAGAAGGTGTGATGAAAGAAAAAAATAGCGAAGGTAATGTGGTTATCAAACTCCCATTACCACCTGGTTGTTTGCCAACACTTTGGAAAAATGATGATCGATATGAAAAAGAATATCTTTCAACCTACGAAGGATATTATCTTACAGGAGATGGAGGATATACAGATGAAGATGGATACTTTTTTATCATGGGTCGAATTGATGATGTAATTAATGTAAGTGGACATCGTTTAAGTACAGGTGAAATGGAAGAAATTGTTGCTTCTTACAATGCCATTGCAGAGTGCGCAGTTGTTGGCATTAAAGATGCATTAAGAGGACAACGCCCAATTGCATTTGTGGTTTTGAAAGATGGCGTACAAAAATTAAAGACAGAAATTGAAGAAGATATTATCGCATTAATACGTGATAAAATAGGCGCTATTGCATTTTTAAAAAATGTTTATATTGTACAACGACTGCCAAAAACACGAAGTGGTAAAATCCTTCGAAAAACAATACGCTCAATTGTTGATCATGTACCTCATTCTGTTCCTTCTACCATTGAAGATCTTAGTTCGTTGGATGAAATCAATGCCTTATTTTCGATATAGCATCGTATAAAAATTATCTACTCATTGTTCAATGCGGCTTTATAAGTCATTAAACATTTCTCACGCGCAATTTCATGAACCACAATAGGTTTAGGATAATTAAATTCTTCAAATTCAGGCACCCATTTTCGAATATAAATAAGTTGTGGATCGAATTTTAAAGTTTGTAAATACGGATTGAAAATACGAAAATAGGGAGCCGCATCAACACCGCTTCCTGCAGCCCATTGCCATCCACCATTATTAGAGGCCAAATCAAAATCTAAGAGTTTTTTTGCGAAATAAGTTTCACCCCAGCGCCAATCAATTAATAAATGCTTAGTTAGAAAAGAAGCGACTACCATTCTTACTCGATTATGCATCCAACCTGTTGCATTCAACTGACGCATACCGGCATCTACAATTGGATATCCAGTCTGTCCTTCACACCAAGCTTTAAACATCTTTTCATCATTGACCCATTTAATTTTATCATAAGCAGGTTTAAAAGCTTGATTAACTACATGCGGAAAATGCCATAATATTTGTTGATAAAAATCGCGCCATATTAATTCATTCAAGAATTTTTCATTAAGTGATATAGCTTGTCTCGTTAATTCACGAATACTAATTGTACCAAAACGCAAATGAACACTTAAATGAGAAGTGCCTTCAATTGAGGGAATATCTCTTTGCAAATGATAATTCGCAATTGTTTTATCTAGCACTTTCTTATCAGGAAAATTCAAATTGGATGTCTCGAAACCTAAATCATTCAAGCTTGGAAATAAAAATGGATGCTTAACCTTCATAAAATTAGTAGCATGACCTAAGGTATCATACGAATTCAAGTCCGATGTTTGCAATCTTGCCTTCCACTTTTTCGAATAAGGCGTAAATACCGTATAAGGCAATCCATCATCTTTTACAACTTCAGCCTTTTCAAAAACAACTTGATCTTTATAGGTATTAAATTCGATCCCGTGACCATTTAAATAGTTCTTTATTTCTTCATCACGTTGCCTGGCGTAAGGTTCATAGTCGTGATTTGTAAACACAGTATGGATATCAAACTCTTTCACTAACTCTTTAAACGCTTGTATCGGAGAATTATGAAACACCCTAATGCTGGAGCCAAATGAAACGAGTTGTTCTTGTAATTGCTCAATTGCCAAATAAATAAACTCAACACGAGCATCATTGCGATCGAGTTCATTTAAAATATCCGTGTCAAAAATAAATATTGGCAATACTGGTATCCCTGCTTTCAATGCATGATAGAGGGCGGTATTATCTGATAGTCGTAAATCGCGGCGAAACCAAAAGATATTTATTTTTTGCATTCGCCAAATTTAAGTCTGAAACTAAAATACATGTATAGAAATAATTGATTCCTATTTTTAGCACTATTTGAGAATGCCTTGCACTTTTATAATATTTGTATCTTTAGGATTTAGTTGATATGCTTTCGACCAAGCTTCTTTTGCCTTTACATAATCTTGTGCATTATAGGCAAATCCACCTAAATCATACCAATAATTAGCATTTGTAGGATTTAATTCAACTGCTTTTTGAATCAAATTTTTACCTTCATTCCACTTTTTATCAGTTCCAAATTTAAAACCTTCACGATAATAAACATCTGCCAACAAATTATAATAAATAGGTTTACTTGGATGATGAGGATAAATTTTAAAAGCAATATCCCAAACATATTTAGCACTATCGTACTTCTCGAGTTTTGCATACCCTAGTCCTAAATTAAGATAACCGTTCACAAATCCAGGATGCAATTTCACTGCTTTATTGCCATAAGAAATTGCTTTACGAATTAATTCTGGTGCTCGATCTTTATTTTTTGGCAATTCAGACATATCTAAATTTCTTGAACTTGCATTCCCATTCAAAGCAATACTTTCTGGCATGTTTTCTACATCAGTAAGTGCCAAAGTAATATCATTTTCCCATGCTTTATTTCTCGAAAAAGTTTTCATTGAATAAAGTACAAGAATCGGAAGTACTAGCACAATTGACATCTGCTTTAGATTTATTTTTTCACCAATCCACATCAAACCAAATCCTAATAACATACAATAACCTAATGATGAATGAAACACAAGACGCTCACCCATAGTTGCTCCAATATTGAAGACAAAATTTGTAACCAGTAAAATATTCAACATATAAAATGCAATGGCAAATGCCGTCCAGTTTCGTTTTTTGAATGCTAATAATCCTGCGCCAATTGAACCAAATAAAATGACAATGCCTATCCAAACTCTATAATCCGAATAATCTTTATAAGGTATACTGTTGTAACCATAATCTGAACTTAATGGATGAGGCAATACAAGTGTTACAAAATACTTTAAAAAGATAAAAAATTTAGTTGCGAGTTTTTGCGTTTCATCTGCCAATAAAAATGGATTATTCATAAGTTCTTGATCTTGTAAATTCGATTCACCAATCACAATGGTAGAACGAATACCGTAGTAAATTCCAAACGAAACGAGTAACCCTAAAACCAAACCGATATAATTTCCAATTTTAAATTTGTTTTCGTCAAATAAATACAAGGATAGCGGAATCAGAATGAGTAATACTACCCCATATTCTTTTGATAATAAAGCACAAAAAAAGGTAAGACAAGTGAGTATCAAATATTTGAGGGTTCGTTGGGTTGCATATTGATGAGCCAAAAAGAGAGAGAGCATCATAAAAAGAAATGAAAAAATTTCATCCCTACTTTTTACATTGGCAACAACTTCGGTATGGATAGGATGAAACAAAAATAAGAGTGAAATAACGAATGCTAATAAAGGATTTTCTTTAAATACAATTTTACTTAAAAATAAAAACAGCATACAAACTGCCAGTCCATAAAATAGCGTATTATTTATATGACGCATTCCAAAGCCTTTTGACTTTATATCCTTATCATTATAGTTACCATCTTTATTAATATCTTCTTCAATATCTTGTTTACCGTTATGATTTAAGTCCCACCCATTTGCCTCAAAATTTGCATCCTGACGAGTGCCTATAAACTCTTGTTCAATAGCGAAACTTGCAACCGCTAGTGGACGATAACGCCCTCCTGCTAATTGAGCAGTTGTATTCATTTGAGTATAAAAACTTTCAAATAAGTCTTTACTAAAAATATCAGGCATTCCGGCAATTCCGCGTAATACATATTCATTTTTTGAAATAATAATTTCGTCGTCTAAGGCATATTGATGTTTAAAAGTATTCGCATACAATGCAATACTGCAAAGCATCATGATGATATAAGGTGTATACCCTTTCAATATTTTGTCAAGAACAGAAATTTTTTCGTTTGTATTAAGAGAGACAGTTGGTGGCGTTTTTACCTTAGCATCAACCTTTACAGGCTCTTGTACGCGCTGATTTTTAGTTTGTTTACTCATATTGAATTAATAAATAAGGGATAAATATACTACTTCGCTTAAAAGTTTTTGTGATAAAATTATTTCTTGATATAATATTTTTAATCGAAATCTTAAACCAAAATTAATTTACGATTTCAATTCATTTTTAAAATTTGAAACATAGGAATAAATATCTGCCATTATAAAAAAACTACCTGTTACTAAAATCATATCATCATGTTCTGCAAACTCGAATGCAGATTGCAACGCCTGGTTGACAGTTGGATAGGAATCACCATTTAAGGAAAAGGTATTTGCTAATTCTTTTAATTCATAATATGGTAGAGCCCTTGGTATATCAGCTTGCGTAAAATAATATTTTGCAGATTGAGGAAAAATTTTCAATGCAGTCTCAACATCCTTATCTTTTACAAAACCAAGAATGATATGAAGTTGCTTAAAATTCATAGCATTAATTTGATTAAAGACCTCGGTTAAACCGGCTTCATTATGCGCTACATCGGCAATGAGAATAGGTGATTTTAATAAAATATCGAACCGTCCTTTTAATCCAGTTTGTAATTTAACATTTTTTAATCCATACAAAATATCTTTCAATTGAATATTCCACCCTGCTTGTTTTAAAACGTCGAGTGATTTAATAACCGTTGTACAATTTTTTAATTGATACTGACCAACTAAATCTAATTCAATTTGAAAACGCTCTTGAGTTAAATTATTTTCCAAACTGATTATTTGAAAACCATGATTTAATTGATGAGAAATTAGGCTATAAGATTGATCGGCAAAGAAAATTTCACTTTCGCATTGAGTTGCTTTCTCGATGAAAACAGTATCTATTTCATTTTGAGATTGACCAACCACAACAGGAATTTTATGTTTAATGATGCCAGACTTTTGAAAAGCAATTTCGTGAAGGGTTGATCCTAATAAATTGGTATGATCAAAACTAATATTGGTGATAATTGAAAGTTCGGGAGTAATTATATTCGTGCTATCGAGTAAACCACCTAAACCTACCTCAATAATTGCAATATCAATATCTTTTTCGGCAAAGTATGAGAATGCCATGGCTACAGTGACTTCAAAAAAAGATGGTTGAATTTCTTCTATGATTGGTATTATTTTTTCTACGAACTCAATTACCCAAGATTCTTCAATTTCATCGCGATTAATTTTTATACGCTCTTTAAAATCAATTAGGTGAGGTGAAGTATATAGTCCAGTTTTATATCCAGCGCTTTGAAAAACCGAGGCGAGCATATGACTTACACTTCCCTTTCCATTGGTACCTGCTATATGAATACTTTTAAATTTTGTATGCGGATTATCTAAAGCCTTGCAAAGTTGAATTGTATTATTTAAATCAGCTTTATAAGCTGCCGCTCCAACACGAGTAAACATTGGTAATTTGGCAAATAAATAATCCAAAGTTTGGTGATAATTCATTTAATTAATTTCGCCAAAAGTAATTCAATGGATTACAAAATTATAAAAATCGCCTTCAAATTGGGGCAAGAAAAGATTTAATTTTTCATCTGTTATAGTACTTATTCAATAAAGTCATTATGGTCATTTATTCTATAAAATGATTTATAGGATCATCTCGGTTATCTGTCAATTTGCAAATAAAATATGGAATAATGTAATGTAATTTGGAGACTAGTTTTCAAGGTAAAAACTTAAATACCCTTTTTATTTTAGAGATAGAATGTAAACCGAGGAATTGGTTAAGAATCTATTTTAGGTTACCAAAAACCAAATATATACATATATAACTATAACATAATTCATAATAAATTTATTATCAATACGTAATGATTATATAAAAACTATATTCTATTTCTTTTCGTCGGATTTTTTTTTTGAAACGCTTGGATATTTGCTTTTAATGTGTAAATTTGGTCCACTTATTTTTTACAAACAAAGGAGAAACAAAGGGGCTTCTTGCAAAAAAATTAGGTTATTAAAATAATTTGAAAGAATTGAATTGGTTGTTTTATATGCTTGAAATTTCTGATTCAAAAGATCTTAAGTTTCAAAGTCCTCTACAAGAATAAACCAACAAGGTTCCTTTTTTAAAAAATGTCATCACTTTTCTCATCATACTAAAAAACAAAAATTAATATGTACACAACTAGACACAAGTATCACAAATGTCAACTGAAAAAGTTGTCGTTTAGTCTTTTACTGATTATTTCCACCTTATTCAACTTGGGGGTTTCAAAAGCACAAACGCCCATTTCAATAACCATTGGAAATTCAGCAGGACCAGGAAGTTGGTTTTATGGGCCTATCATGCGAAGTTCATCGAATGCCAACACTTTAAATTATTCGCGACATGCCTATATCTATACGGCTGCTGAATTAGGAATTCCTTCAGGTGCGCGAATTATAAAATTAGAATGGCTTAAAAAAGATGGAGGTACAATTGTGGTTCCAAATACATTTAATGTCTTTTTGACAAATACCAATGCTACCTCTTTTCCAACAACAGCGCAATGGTCAACATTAGTTAACGGTGCAACACAAACCTATGCAAATTCATCATTTCCAGTAACTATCGGAAATAATGCCTATTTATCTGCACCATTTAATATTCCAGGAAGTGATAGCTTTACTTATTCAGGATCAAATCTTCAAATATTAACAGATTGGTTTAAAGGTGGTTTACAAACAGGAAATGGAATTAATTTTTATTCCTATTCAACAGGATCAGCTGGAAAAGCAATTGGTATTGCAAGTGCCAGTCCGATTACTGGAAGTTTACCAGCATTACAAACAGCAACTTATGGCAATCAACGTCCAACAATACGCATAACCTATGTGCCAGTGCCTCCATGTTCAGGTGTACCAAGTACAGGTATGGCCATATCGAGTGCTTCAAGTGTATGTGCCAATGTTCCTTTTACTCTTTCAATACAAAATACAATTGCAGGCGGTGGGGTTTCATTTGTTTGGCAACGCGCCGATGATTTAGCTTTCACAACCAATGTTGCTAATGTAGGGGCAAGTGCAACATTAACCACCTCAATCACTAGTTCAAAATATTACAGATGTATTGCATCATGTAGTGGAAGCGGATTATCCGATACTTCCAATCCAGTTTTTGTTCCTATGAGTCAGCATTACGAATGTTACTGTAATACAAGTACAGCCATCTCTGCAGCAGATGAAGAAATTTTCAATTTCAAATTTGGCAGTTTAGACAATTCTTCTAATTGCACTACTACAGCTCCTGGACCAGGTTCATCAGCTCAATTATATTCAAATTATCAAGGATTAACACCACCAAATGTCGAAAAATTATCAGAAGTTCCATTCAGTATTGAAGTGGGAACTTGTTTAAATTTTTATCCTAACCGATCAGGTATTTTTATTGACTATAATCAGAATGGCGTTTATGAAGCCAGTGAGCAAGTATATAGTACACCCGCTCCAATAAGTGGACCTCATGTTGAATCTGGTATACTCACTATACCTTCAACCGCATTAACAGGTTTAACTGGATTACGTGTCATCACCATCGAACAAAGTGCTCCAGTCAATGACCCTTGCGTATCCTATTCATGGGGTGAGACAGAAGATTACTTAATTAATATTACACCAACTACAATTTGTAGCGGCCCACCAACTCCCGGCAATACCATATCAAATCTAACTTCAATTTGTCCTGGTAAAAATGTAGTGCTCTCTGTTCAATTTCTTACAATCGGACAAGGTGTTAGTTACCAATGGTATGATGGAAATGGACCTATTGCTGGCGCGACTGCTTCAACATATAATTCATATGCGTTTTCAACACCAACTACATTTTATTGCGCAGTTACCTGTAACACAACAAGTTCGGTTACCAATTCAACTCCTGTAAACATTGGCATCAATGGATTTGTTGATTGTTATTGTCCTTCAGAGGCTGGTAACGATGCCGATGAAGATATATTCTCATTCACATTTAATGGCAATATTTATGCTACTGATTGTAATACAGCGGCCCCTGGTCCAGGATCTATTTTAGGTCGATATTCAAATTTCCATCCATTAGGTAATATTGATACACTTGAATTAGGAGCTTCTATCCCATTTGATATTGAAGTAGATGATTGCGATCAAGCACCTTTCTATTCTTTTGGTACAGCTGTTTGGATTGACTTCAATCGAAATGGTGTCTATACAGACCCAGGAGAAAGAGTTGTATTTGAAGCATCTCCATTAATTGGACCACGACATATCATTGGAAATATTGACATTTCTTGTTTAGCAAGTGAAGGTCAAACTGGTATGCGTGTTACGATTGCAGAACAACATGCAGGTCCAACACTTACTTCTTGTTTACTTTATGGTTTTGGTGAAACAGAGGATTATCTTATCTACCTCAAACAACCTACCACTTGCACTGCTGCCCCAAATCCTGGAAATACAAATGCAACCGTCACTGCATTTTGCGATAGCACAATTACAACATTATCATTAGGAGAAAATTGTCTATTCGACAATTTCACCTATCAATGGTTTTCAGGTAATCCACCAACTGTACCTTATACACCGATACCTGGCGCTACAAGCAAAACATATACAACGCCTATGTTAACTTCAACAACAGCTTACTATTGTAAAGTTTCATGTGGATCGCTATTTAACAATTCAGCGTCTAGAACGATTCAGAAAGTAGTTGTAACAACAGCAGTTACTGCCTCTTCTCCTATTTATTGTGTGGGTGATACATTACCTGTTACACTCTCTGCAACAAGTACTTATCCTGGTCTGCCAACGACCATCACGTATAATTACCAACCTAACGATCCATTATACCTTACAATAAACAACAATCTTGCTTTTGCTAAACCACCTGTAACTACAACTTATACAATAACAGCGACAAGTGCCATTGGCTGTGTTGCCACCACTACAATTACCGTGAATGCACTATCATTATCTTGGTATTTAGATGCCGATAATGATGGATACTATGTAGGCTCGCCTATTGTAAGCTGTGTTTCACCAGGAGTAGGCTATTCAAATACCGCTATTGCTGCAGGTGATTGTGACGATAATAATAATTTAGTTCATGAAACCTTTCCTTTCTTCTTAGATAATGATGGAGATGGATATGGTGTAGGCTCAGCAATTAATTTATGCGCAGCCAACGCAAATGCAAATCCTAGTGGATATGCTTTAGTTGGTAATGATTGTGACGACAATAATAATTTAACTCACGACAGCTTTGCATTTTATTTAGATAATGATGGTGATGGATATGGTGTAGGAAGCGTTCAAAATATTTGTGCCATTGATGCTAATACACCACCATCAGGGTATTCGATATTATTGGGTGATTGTGATGATAATAACAACCTGATTCATGACAGTTATTCTTTCTATCTTGATAATGATAACGATGGTTATGGTATTGGAAGTTTACAATCAATTTGT
>Ga0116157_10005931_pt1 | contig 11149 bp, 10 predicted proteins | sample AD_UKC048_MetaG_FD_89882 | JGI IMG/M metagenome (GOLD analysis project Ga0116157, IMG submission 89882) | Active sludge microbial communities of municipal wastewater-treating anaerobic digesters from USA - AD_UKC048_MetaG | ecosystem: Engineered > Bioreactor > Anaerobic > Digestate | place: USA... | reverse complement strand
AGAAAAATGCCGTACGTGGATGAATGGTAGGGTAGGCGGGCGGGTTGAACCCGCACCTGTCCCAGAAAAAAATCATCCCTTCTTCTCCGATTGGGAGAGTGAGGGGGTTGGTTTTTCTGGGACATTCGTCACTGGGTTTGGAGAACCCGGAGATAGTGACGAAGAGAGCAAAAAGGAGATGTCCGGCTATTATAGCGGCGCCTCTTGCGGAAACGGTCCCGGGCGCCTCCTGGCGCTCGTGGAAAAAATTCTTGACAAGTCCGGGTTGTTGACGGACGAAGTCCTAATGGCCTTGAAAAAGGCCATGTTTGACTCATCCTCTGAGTCAAACACTCTCTCGTTTTCTGTGGCTGAAAAGCTACAGGAAGTTGTAGAGCGGCTAGATTAACTCTTGCCAACATGTCCTCCCCCCGAGGCGCACCTGTCACAAAAGCGCCTCAAAAATCTACGGTCGGGAGTTTGCACAAACTCTCGACTATTTTTCCAAGCTTTTCATAATTTTTTATGGAAGGTTTAGAAGAATAAAAAAAAATAAAAAATCATGACGTTAAAAGCGTTATAAAAATCGTTCTTTAAAATATTTAGTTGGTTCTTTTAGTTTGTTTGTCATCCTGAACTTGTTTCAGGATCTCTAATTCAAAGGAATTAAAAGAACCAACTAAAACTCCCGTTGAGCGGGACCGTACCGGACGGATTCCGGAAAAATCTTTTTGCCGAAAGGCAGAGGGAGGAAACATGGATTTTAATGAGTATATTTTAAAAAAAATTCAAAACATGGCCTTTTTTCAAAAGGCCAAAAAAAACAGGTGGGGCAATATCCCCACCACAATTAGGGAGTCCATCGCTCCAGAGTGGGCATGGGATCTTCCCAAGGTTGTGGAATTGGACTCTCTGGAAAAAATCCAAAAGAGTCTAAATGTCCCCTACGGAGGGGGGGAGTATAAATCATCTCTCCGATCTTGGGTGTATCCCAAGTGGGAGGGTGGATTTTGGGAGACCCCACCCACCGCGGAGGAAATGGCCCTTGCTGCGGAGCGGGGGATGAAAAGGTTTGAGGAAGCGATTGAAAAGTCGCTTCCAGAAAAATGGGAAGCATGCGATGCACTGTATGCGCGCATGCCAGAGTTGTTGTCCCACGTCGGAAAGTTCGACGGGGCAACCCCCGAATTTTGGGTGACCGTTTTTGAAGGAAACGGCCAAACCCAAACTTGCATTCTCAGCGCCGGGAAAGATATAAGTCTTCCATGGTATTCTGGGGATGCAGTTATCGGGTTTACTCACGGGGGAGATTTCCCTGCGAGTAAAATGTTCCACCCACAGGTTAAGTTTCCTGTGGTTGGAAGTCCGGGCAGTAATCATTTTACTTGTCCGAGCCCCGAGCAAGTTTTATGCGAGGGGGGGCTTGATAATATCAAGTCGATTATATTGCGTCATTGCTGGAGAAAAACATCATAATGATGCAATTTTTTAAGCAGGCTCGTTTTGTAATCCTGCTTGAGTCAGACAATTTGTAGCCAGTCTGACCTAAAGATAACCTCGGATCAAGCGAGGGCCAAACCAGTTAGGGATGAGCTGGAAAGGCTAAGCCGAGGCAGTTGGAATAACAGACTATAGATAAGGGGTAGTCTGCCAATTGAAACAGGGAAAACAAGGCGCCTCTAGAAAAAACGAGGAAACCTGAACTACGGCATTCATTTTGAATGCACCCCTGAAGCGCGAATAAGAACCGCGCCATTCCTACCACTCTAGGACAAATGATATTTAAATGTTGTCATTTGTCGGGTAAGGAAGAAAATATGTTCTTTTCTAAAAGCGCCAAAAGCACAGGCGCTATCAAGGCCAGAAGTGGCCAAGATAAAAGTTGTGCTAAACATTAAAAGAGAAAGGAGTTAAAGCACATTTAACTCCCAATTTCCTTGGTTTTAATATGAAGATATTGAGACCAGAGAGATTGAAAAATAGTTCTTTAACATTGCCTGGCGTGGAATAGGCATAGTGACCACGCATTCACTTTTTGTCTCCCTGTGAGAGACAAGGAGGAAATATGTTGTATGTAATGATTGAGTGGTCCAGGTATCACAACCTGGAAACTTGGATAGCTAAAGTGCTATCTGAGATGGAGTACCGGCAGTATCAAGCCGGGCGAGACGATGAAATCATCGTCTGCAGAACCATGGAGGCTGCACAGCAAGTTGCTGATGCCGCCAATATGATTTCTTCGTGTGACTGGGCACCGAATCAGTCACCGGAGGAAAGAAGCGAGAACTCCGATCTCGCAAATCAAAATCGGAGGTTACTTGCGTACGCAAGTACGCACCAACCCTTTAAGGGGTTGGGAAAAGGTTGGATAATTTATTTTTTCCACGGAGAGGAAATTGATTCTCTAGTGGGAAAAATCAGAGAGTTTAATGAGCTCTCTAAAAAGATAAAAGGTTATTTTTCCGAGGTAAAACTCTCGGATGATGACCTTGATGGCGGTCATATTGACTGCCCATTGTCCCAGTACCACTGGGACCTGACCCGTTTTATATGGGGTCAGGAACAAGCTGATCGTGATAAATACGATCGGTGGCATTGCCACATTTGTGGCGAGATACACGGGATTTAAAAAATGATTTAAGTCAAAGACCGTCCTCTGGTAACAGATGTTGGCGGGCAGGACTCGTATCCTGTGCGAGAAATACGAGTATACCTTGCTGTGTGGGTAACCGATCCAAATTTTATTTGGACCAGGACTGCCGCGTGCACACGGGAGGCGCGAGTCACTTTAGTGACCGAATCGCGTTATTAAATTACTGGCGTAGTGCTAAGCGTTGGTAATTGAGTGAATTTATTTCACACGCGAAAAGACATGGGTGTGTTCCTCATGAAGGAACAAATGGTAAAAATCGTCCAGCCTAAAAGGGCTTAATCCACGACCTAACGTGATTGTAGCACACGGGTCGATGGCCTTCGGGCCAAAAAAAACACAGCAGTGAAAAAGCACAAAAATTTTCACTGCTCATAAAGATTTAGAGGTTTAAGTGTAGCATGCACTTCCTCTCTATTCTGAGCCCCTCACAAAAAATGTGGAGGATTCAGAAGAGAAAAATAAAAATTGTTCTTTTAAAATATAAATTAGTTGGTCACCATTTTGTTAATAAATAATTGTTAATAAAATGGTGGCCTAGCTGATGTGATATCAGTAATCCACCAAGTTACCCGTGACGTAATGGTTAAGTTGCGGGAAGTTTTTAACTTTCACTGTGTAGTTGCCGTAATGGCGACAAAACAGTGACCGGGCCATAACACCGGAAACCTCGGAAGGAGGTTGTTATGGATTTTTTTAAAACAGAAGAAGAGATGGAATCCGCCGCTAAGGCGGAATTCATTAAAGAATACGGTCTTGTCGCTACAGAGGCAAGACCAGAAAGTATTTCTGTCCCAGCTAAAGCTGGGGCAGGGGAAGTAGATTATAAGGAGTACTCCACGGAGGAGTACTCCTTGATGGATAATTTCCCGGCCATTGAGCGGCCGGAAGAATATGTTAATGGCCACCCGAGTTATTGGGTGGACATTAACTTCAACCATTTCGGCCGGTACCGCATTTGCGGTACTGGCTGGGATGGGGGATACACCCCCGTGGCTCCCCCCACCTTTATGGTGGAGAGGGACATGCGGGCTCTTGAAGGGGGTATCGAGAGGGTTATGGTTGCCCTTGATGATACCCCGAGGGTTTGGGTGGAGGTTATCCCTGACGGAAGCCAAGCCGTCAGGGGTCAGGAGGCAGAGAGCCTTCTGAATGGTCTCAGTATTTCTGAGGCCACAAATCTGGCCAAGTGGGCGCGCGGTATCGCCGCCCACGGAGCCTGTGTCCCCTTCATTCGTGGGGACGGAGGTTTTCGGCGGGTCCCTCGCAAGAAATAGATAAGGAACCTGTCGCCCACCTCGGCAGAGGTGGGGTAACACATTTTTAAATGCACAGAGGAAGCGCTGTCGAGCTTCCTCAATTTTTCCGAGTTCTTAAATACAAATTTAAGGATTCAGAAAAGAAGAGAAAATAAAATAAAAAAATAACCGCCTATCGGCGATCTTATTAACCGCCCCCTCCGCCCCACTATCCACAAGGGGTGTGGGGCGAGAGGCCCCAGTGATTGGTGATACCTATCGGTATAACACCAATCCCGTCTTCGCTGTAAAAAGCAAAGCAGTTTGTTTTTTACGACGCTACGACTCTTAAAAATGCGGGGACTAAAAAATGCGTTTTTAAAACGCAAAAAATAAAAATAGATCTTTAAAAAATAAAATTAAACTTTTTTAGGCTAAGCTTTGTTTAAAAATTCCGCCGTAAAATTTGCCATATTGATTGCTTTGTGTTGCTTTAAGTAGTTCTTAGTAAATTCATTGCGAAAAGCACGGATTTTTTCCGCTACGGTTTTAGATTTTTTTTGTTTAGATATTTTTTTCATAAGTTTGTATTAATTCTTGAGGAGTTGTTAATTGGGGAATAAATAAATTATTTTTAGCATTAAATTCTGTTAAAGCCTTGCGACGATTGGGATTGGCCATATGAGTAATATTCCAAGTTATTAAAAAATAGATTTTATTAACCGTGGCGCAAGCAATATGCAAGGCGTCAATTGGATAATTTTTAGGAATTATTTCTGAATCTAAATAACTGGTAGCAATTTTTTGAACATCTTTATCAATTTTTAGTAAATGAAAATTTTTTACTAATTTTAAAATGTTTTCATGCTTTATTAAATCTTTGGTCCTTTCGATTTCCGCAATGGTTGCTTCGGAAATAAAGGGTTGATATTTTTTTAAATATTTTTGCCAAAAAAGTTTTGTTAACTTGGTTTGTTCTGGAGCCGTAGCATCATAATAACTGCTCGGGACAGAAGTATCAAAATAAATTTTTAATTTTTTAACCATAAAATTATTTATTTAACCACAATTCTAAAACTTCCGTGGCCTTTTCTTTAGCTTCTTCAAAACTTTTGCCAAAAGTTACACAGCCAGGAAAATTTGGAAAAGAAACATTATACCCGCCCTCAATCGCTGGTTCAAAAATTGCATTATAATTTAGTATTTTTTTAGAAGATAACATATTTTTAAACAATTAATTTCTTAAAATTATTATAGGTTAATTTATGTAAAATGTCAATTTTTTTCCGATTCCTTTCTTTTACTTAACATTAATTTATTTGATGTTAGATAAAAGAAAATAAAATTTAGAAATTTAATAAAGGAAAATATTTTCTAAAAGCCAGTCTTCTGGCGGTGAGTAGAATAGCACTAAACTCTCTTCTGTTATTCTAATTAAATCATCGCTGGAATATTGGCTTTTTTTATTTTTATTTTGTATAATTAAATATATTTATCTTTTGTCATTCCGACCGACCTTTATGGCCGTTAAGAGTGGAGGAATCTGTTTTTTTGGATCCCTCGACTAATCGCTCGGGATGACAGCCTCTTTATGACTAATCTTGATCAAAATGAATTAATCCAAACTTTAGACAAAGCTGATATGGCTAGCTACATTTTAGCTTTGCCTAGTCAAATTGAAGAATCTTTGCTCAAAATTAAGCAGATGACAATACCTGCTGATTGGAAAAAAATAGATAATATTTGTTTTGTGGGCATGGGTGGTTCTGCCACAGCTGGAGATTTAGTAGCCAACCTGCCAGCACTTGATCTTAAAATACCCTTAACAGTTGTCCGAGATTTCCAATTACCCAATTGGGTTAATAAAAATACTTTAGTAGTTATTGTCAGTCATTCGGGAAATACAGAAGAAACTTTGGCGGCTTTTAAATATGCGGCAGCCAAAGAAGCTAAAATGTTTGTAATAGCAGAAAGAGGCGATTTGGAACAGTTGGCTGAAAAAGAAAAAGCAGTGATTTTCGATTATGATACTTTGGCTCAACCAAGAGCGGCAATGGGTTTTCAATTGGGAGCTATTTTTGGCTTATTAAAAAAAATAAATATAATTTCCTATACTCTTGAGCCGAGCTTGCAAGTTTTGAAAAAATTAAATCAAGAATTAAATCCAGATGTGCAGACAGAAAATAATCTAGCTAAAAATTTAGCTTATTTTTGCTTTGATCATTTGCCGATTATTGTGGCTTCTGGTATTTTGAAAACCACTGCCTGGCGTTGGAAAACTCAATTTAATGAAAATGCCAAGACTTTTGCTTTTACAGAAAATTTGCCAGAGTGTATGCACAACAGCATTGAAGGCCTGGATTATCCTGCGCGCTTTCGTGATGATTTTGTCTATTTAATTTTAGCTAATGCTTTTGAGACACCAGAACTTTTGGAGAGACAAGAAAAATTAAAAAATATTTTGCAAGAAAAAAATATTGCTTATGAATTGGTTGAAGCAGTTGGCGAGGATGTTTTTTCGCAAAAACTTTCTTTGCTGTTGCTTGGCGATTGGCTGAGTTATTATTTAGCTCTTTTAAACAATGTTGACCCCACACCGGTTTTAACAATTGAAAAAGCCAAAAAACCTTGACTTTTCCGACTAACTTTGCTAAACTATAAAAGACTTGATAAACTCTTATTTTAAGCTAATTTTATGGAAAAAATACTTAATTACGGACAACTAATAGTTTCTATACTACTCATAGTTTTAATTCTTCTTCAACAACGCGGTTCCGGCCTCGGCAGCGCTTTTGGTGGTTCTGGTGATGTCTATTTAACCAAAAGAGGAGCTGAAAAAACCGTTTTTATTCTAACCATTATTCTGGCTGTTATTTTTTTAGCTCTGGGTTTGGTTAGGATTTTGTCATAATTTAAATATTAATTAATTGTCTTTAAGACAGTTAAGAACTCCTAAATATAGGAGAATGAAAGTTCTGCTTTCAATAATATTTAAAGTATTATTTTTTTATGTCTAATTTTTTAGACGTTTGCAAAAAGTTTTTGACTAAATTTAATTTTTTAAAAAACAAGAAACAAGATATTAAGAGTTTTTTTCTAGGTTTGTTCAACAAACAGAAGAGTCTAAAAAATGGACATGCCAATTTAGATCAAAAACTTTTTAATGAGCTTAATAAAAATCATAGATTTTGGCCCAAGTTGTCTCAATTTAAATATTTAGGACAATTTTTGAATGGTCAAGAAAAAAAGAAAGTTAAAGTGATTAGTCTTATTTTAGGCCTAACCATTTTAGCTTTGGGATTTAGTTTATATTTTTCTCATACTTTGATTGTTCCAGCCAATGGCGGTTCATATACCGGCGGTTTAGTCGGCCTACCTAAATTTATTAATCCTTTGTATAGTTCTTTAAATGAAGTTGATGGAGATTTAAGCCGTTTAATTTATTCTGGTTTAATTAAATTTGATAACAAACAAATTTTAGTTCCTGATTTAGCTGAAAATTGGGAAATTTCATCTGACAGCAAAACTTATACTTTTAATTTGAAAAAAAATATTAAATTCCATAACAGTGAAGAATTCCAAGCCGATGACGTGCTTTTTACTTTTAATGCCATTAAGGATGTTAATTTTAAAAGTCCTTTGTGGCGTAATTTTAAAGATGTTACCATTGAAAAAGTTGATGATTATCAAGTTAAATTTATTTTAAAAGAAGCTTATGCGCCATTTTTAGAAAATTTAACTGTAGGTATTTTGCCACAAAATGTTTGGGCGGAAATTAGTCCGAGTAATATGGCTTTAGCAGAATACAATTTAAAGCCTATTGGCACTGGACCATTTTGCTTTAAATCTTTAACTAAAGATAAATTGGGCAATCTTAAAACTTATATTTTAGAGCGTAATGACAATTATTATGATAAAACTAGCTATCTTGATGAATTAACCTTTAAATTTTACGCCGATTATGAAAGCGCAGTTGACGCTTTAGCTAATCATAATATTGATGGCTTGAATTATCTACCTAAATATTTACAGGAAAAATTAACCACAAGAAAAGATTTAAATTACCACGAATTAATTTTACCTCAATATTCGGCTTTATTTTTTAATACAGCCAACAATAGCAGTCTTAAAGATTTAAAAGTTCGTCAGGCCCTAGCCTATGCATTGGATCGCGCAGAAATAATTAAACAGGCATATGGCGGGGCGGCAGTAGAAGTTAATGGCCCCATTGCCAAAGGCATAATTGGTTATAACCCCAATATTAAAAAACATGATTATAACTTAAGTGAAGCTGAAAAACTTTTAGATAGTGTGGGGTTTGTAAAAAAAGAAGGAGAGGCTATTCGTAAAAAAGGCCAAACAGAATTAAAAATAGTTTTAACATCTTTTAATAAAGGCAATGACCTACTTTCAGCGCAAATCATTAGTAAGATGTGGCAAACTTTGGGGGTCAAGGTGGAACTTAATTTGTTGGATCCTAATACTATTATTAATGAAATAATTAAAAACAGATCTTTTGAAGTCTTACTTTTTGGAGAAATTTTAGGTATTGACCCTGACCCTTATTTATTTTGGCATTCCAGTCAAGCCGGGGCTAATGGTAATAATATTGCTAATTTTATTAATAAAGATGCTGATAAACTTTTGGAAGAAGCTAGAAAAACAATTGATCCCAATGTGCGCCACGAAAAATATGTACAATTTCAAAATATTTTAGTTGATAATTTGCCAGCTATATTTTTATACACTCCTAAATATATCTATCCAGTCTCTAATAAAATTTTAGGCATTGATACTCAAAATATTGTGGTCTCCAGTGATCGTTTTACCAATATTACTAATTGGTATATAAAGACCAAACGGGCCTTTAAATAATAGTAATTGAGAAATTGAGTAATTAAGAAATTAAGGGATAATTAAATCTCTAAACTTTTTATTTTTTTGCCATTTAATGTCTTGTGTTGGTTCAGGGCTCCCCGCCTTGCCGTCGAGGCAGGTGCCCTGAACCTTAATGCAAACAAACTTATTAAAGGAACAAGATGGTTCAAGGCAGGAGCCATTGAACCAACGATCTATTTTCTCTATTTTCCCATAAGCCGAAGTGGCGAAATTGGTAGACGCACTAGCTTCAGGTGCTAGCGATCGCAAGATTGTGGGAGTTCGACTCTCCCCTTCGGCAAATATAAAAATAGGAACAAGCCAACTGCTTGGCTTGTGACAGACTTGAACAGTCGAGCTTTGTCCCGCAAAAACGGGACAGCGAGACATTGAAAGTCTCCTCTTCGGCAAATATAATTTTTTGTCATTCCGACCGAAGTGAGACACAGTGAGCAAAGCGAACGAAGGCGAACGGAGTGGAGGAATCTAAAATTAATCAAAACAGATCCCTCTACTTCGCTTCGCTCCACTCGGGATGACAAAAACATTATTTATCCCTTGACTAAAAATGTTCAGGCTCGGGATGACAAAAAATAATTATTAAAATTAAAAATTGTTTTAAAATTTTAAATTTAGATTTATTTTAAAATTTAAAATTAAGAATTAAAAATTATAAAAAAATATGCAAACAAATCAAAATAAATCTAGAAGAACCTATTCTTTTAGTCCGCGGCATAGACCAACTCCGCGGTCAAAAAACTTGGTTACTAACAATCCAAAACCAGCAGATGCTTTATCTGAGGTGTTATTACAAAATATAGAGCCGTTAGCTAATTATCAAAAAAATAAACAGACTAATTTTAAGTCTAATGCTTACGCCCAGCCTAAAAATAACTCGCCTCGTCGGCAAGGCGTTGGTCGTTTTGTTAAAAACTTTATTAAAAAAAATATAGTGCCTAAAGGCAAGCAAGAAGAAACTTTACGCATCATTCCACTTGGTGGTTGTGAAGAAGTTGGTCGCAATATGACAGTTTTTGAATACTTGCCCACTGGCGATATTGTCATTGTGGATATGGGCATGCAATTTCCAGAAGAAGATATGCTTGGCGTGGATTATATTATTCCTAATACTGATTATTTAAAAGGCAAGGAAAAAAATATTCGTGCCGTTGTCTTTACTCATGGCCACTTGGATCATACTGGCGCCGCCACACTACTCATGGATAAAATTGGTAATCCCTTGATTATTGGCAGTCGTTTAACTGTCAGTATGCTTCAAGCCAGACAAGAAGATTATAAAAAAGGTTCAGCTAAAAATTTAAAAATTAAATTAGTGGAATCTTATGATAAAGTTATTCAATTGGGAGTTTTTAAGTTAAGATTATTTAAAGTTTCCCATAATATTATGGATTCTGCGGGTGTGATTTTAGAAACTCCAACTATGACAGTCATCCATCCAGGTGATTGGATGTTAGAAACTGATCCTGAACGTGAAGCTGTTAATTACAAAGCTTTAGCCCGTTTAAAAAAACCAACCATATTAATGTTGGAAAGTATTGGGGCTACTCATACTAAGGAAAGAGTACCAGAACGCGAGATGTATAAAAATATTGAAAAATTAGTTGGTGAAGCGCCAGGCCGTATTATTATTGGCACTTTTTCTTCCATGATTGAACGGGTTAAAGTAATTTTAGAAATGGCTGAAAAATATGGTAAAAAAGTGGCTCTTGATGGTTATAGCATGAAAACTAATATTGAAATTGCCAAAAAGCTCGGTTATATAAAATTTAATTTAAAAACCTTAATTGATATCAAACAAATTCACAATCTCCCAGATAATAAAGTGGTGGTTATTTGTACTGGAGCACAAGGCGAAGAGAATGCTGTTCTGGCACGCATTGCCAATGGTGAACATCGTCAAATTAAATTTAAAAAGCAAGACACAGTAATTTTTTCTTCCTCGGTTATTCCTGGCAACGAAAGAACAGTACAAAAATTAAAAGATTTAATTTATCGCCAAAGCGATAATGTTATTCATTCAGAAATTATGGATGTCCATTCTTCTGGGCATGCTTCAGTGGAAGATTTTAAAGAAGTTATCCGTCAAATTTCTCCCACTTATTTTGTGCCGGTTTATGCCAATCATTATATGTTGAAAGAAGCGGCCAAGTTGGCCAGAGAAGTCGGTTATACTAATGATAAAATTTTTGTACCAGATAATGGTTCTATTATTGAATGTAAAAAAACAGGTGTAAAAATCTTAGAAGAGAAAGCCGTGACTGATCCTGTTTTTGTAGATGGTCTGGGAGTTTCTGATTTACAAAATGTGGTTTTGCGCGATAGACAAATTTTATCAGAAGATGGTATGTTGGTTATTATTGCCACAGTTTCCAGACGCAAAGGT
>Ga0116157_10005928_pt1 | contig 11155 bp, 5 predicted proteins | sample AD_UKC048_MetaG_FD_89882 | JGI IMG/M metagenome (GOLD analysis project Ga0116157, IMG submission 89882) | Active sludge microbial communities of municipal wastewater-treating anaerobic digesters from USA - AD_UKC048_MetaG | ecosystem: Engineered > Bioreactor > Anaerobic > Digestate | place: USA... | reverse complement strand
TAAAATTAATTCTTGCCAGTCTTCTTTACTACGTCTTTTCATAAAGCCTCCTTTGCGTTGGAGGCTGTACGTTAGATTAAAATCGATTATTGAGACAGGGTGTGGTTGGGGCTGCGCTTACGTTATAGCTGCAGGCTTGGTAAGCAATTCAATGGTGAAAGAACGCCCTAAACTGTTTAAGTTAATTAGGTTGGCAACCAATAGAAGCTCCAGCTCAAGAATATTGTTTTATTGGAATTAAGATTATTTTTTATGTGTAGCCCTTATCTCATGACTAATAATTTGGAGTTCGTCATGAGAATAATTCGTTTGTCAGAAGTGCTATTGTTTACTGGATTAGCAAGATCTACTGTATATCGCTATATAGAAAAGGGACTTTTTCCTAAGCCTGTTTCTCTTGGTGATCGTGCGGTTGGCTGGGTTGATGAGGAGGTACAGGCGTGGGTGATGGATCGAGTGGGGGAGCGGGATCGAGGGGAAGAATTTAAAGTTTTCTAATTATAGTGAAGTAGGGGCTGAGGCCCCTACTTCACTATGTACTGTATGTTCAATGTTTGGAAATTTTGGAAAAAGAAAGTCTAGCTTTTTGGTCGAAAAATCGCCTGCGCTGATGTGGTTTTTAGATGTATTTGGTGTTGGTTGTTGTGGGGAATATTAATATACATTTAAACTTTCTAGCTGGTATTCAGTGTATGTGAGTACAATTAATTGCGTAGCGTAATTAATTAAAGGTAATCCCGGCATAAGAAAATATTCATAGTTAAATAATGTTTTACCTGTTCATCGAGATGTATGAATCAATCATAATCGGTGAACAAAAATGAAACACAAATCTAAATTAATACCGCCAAAGCGCGTGCCATATCAATATCATCTCTCATTATGGGCGCAGTCTTGGTACAAAGGTCTGCCCGTTCTTTGCAGAAAAGAAGGCTTGGTTTGCGAGTACTTAGATAAAATTCACTCTGTGCTTATTAAATCACTAGAACAGAGCTCGAAGGTATTTGTTGTCAGGGTTGATTTGAGTTTTCCGCAATATTTTTATGCAATAGGTGAGGAACAGTTATCGAATGCCTCTCTTAATTTATTTATTAAAAATTTTAGATATAGGCTTGGTCAATATGCAGCTAGAAAACGGCAGCTTGAGCATAGAGTTTATTCTGTTGATTTTGACTATGTATGGGCAAGAGAAAGCGGAGATGTGAATTGCCGACCCCATTATCATCTACTACTTCTTTTCAATGGGCACGAGTTCAATTCTCTTGGTAGGTTTTCTTGTCACAGAGAAAGCCTTTACAACAGGTTGGGAGATGCTTGGGGATATGCTTTAGGCTTGAGGGAAGGCGAGGGAGCTAAATATATCTATATACCGGATGGTGGGCAGTACATGATTGGATCAAGTGATCCGATTCAGATGGAACGTGTGTTCTACAGGGCCAGTTATTTGGCAAAAGTTGAAACTAAAGATTTTAAGAGTGGCTTTCATGTTTTTGGCGGCAGTAGAGTCTGATATATTCGACAGTTTAAGTTAGTTGGTTTCCCTTAGTGGTCGATATCTTCGGTATTTGGCATGGGTGCCCGTTTTTTAATCAATGGAGTATGAATTGTCCGTACCTTTATTAACCCCTCACCAAAGCCAATACATTGCTTGGCAGCTTACCCGCCGTGCAGCCAGTGATTCGGTGGAGTCACTGGCTTCTACTCTGATAGATTCTCAGGTTGATCTAAACCCTCACCAAGTGGAGGCAGCCTTGTTTGCCTGCCGTAACCCTTTGTCCAAAGGGGTGATATTGGCTGATGAGGTAGGTTTGGGCAAAACCATCGAAGCGGGATTGGTTATCTCCCAGCACTGGGCTGAACGTAAGCGCAAGATTCTTATCATTGCGCCAGCCAACCTGCGTAAGCAATGGCACCAAGAGCTGCAAGACAAGTTCAACCTCCAAGGTCTTATTATCGAGGCTAAGAATTACAGCGCTCTAAAAAAAGGAGGTAAAAACCAACCTTTTATTTATCCGAGTGGCCCAGTTATCTGTTCCTATCAGTTCGCTAAATCCAAAGCCGATGACTTGCGCCGTATACATTGGGATCTAGTGGTGATGGATGAAGCTCACCGCCTTAGAAATGTTTACAAAAAGGGCAATGTAATCGCTACCACCATTCGTGATGCGCTTGAGCATGTTGATGCCAAGGTGCTTCTAACTGCGACACCACTTCAAAACTCCCTCTTGGAACTTTACGGCTTGGTTAGCATGATTGATGAGCGTGTGTTTGGTGATTTGGAAAGTTTCCGCAGCCAGTTCACGGGCGTTCGTACCGAGCAATCCAATAACAGCTTGCGTGAGCGTCTGGCTCCTCTGTGTAAGCGAACCTTGCGCAGACAAGTTCAGCAATATGTACCTTATACAGCGCGTATCGCCATTGTTGAAGAATTTACTCCCAGTAGCGAGGAGCAAATGCTCTCGTCATTGGTGGGTAGTTATTTGCGAAGGCCAAACTTAAAAGCATTGCCGGAAGGTCAGCGCCAATTGATTTCACTTGTGCTCTGGAAGCTCTTGGCTTCTTCTTCCCACGCTATTGCAGGTGCATTAGGAACTATGGCTGATCGCTTGCAGCGCAAGCTGGATGAGTTGCCAGAAGCCGAAGAGCTTGCGGTCGTGTTGGATGAAGACTACGAAGCACTGGATGAATTGGTTGATGAATTTGAAGAATCCGATGGGGGTGATGACGGTGCAACTACGGCTAACGAGCGTGCAGCAATAGCTGAAGAAGTAGTTGAATTAAACCGCTTCAAAGAACTTGCTACCAGCATTCGCCAAAATTCAAAAGGTCAGGCGCTACTCACTGCATTAACTAAAGCTTTCACAGAGCTTGAACGTTTAGGTGCAGCAAAAAAAGCCATTATTTTCACTGAATCAAGGCGCACACAGGAGTACTTACTTTCCCTGTTAGCTAATACTACATACGGAGATGGGATCGTTTTATTTAATGGTACAAATACTGACTCAAGAGCGCAGGCAGTTTATAAAGATTGGATCGAGCGTCACAAAGACAGTGACCGTATTACCGGTTCAAAAACCGCAGACACCCGCGCCGCGCTAGTGGAATATTTCAAAGAGCGCGGCACCATCATGATTGCTACCGAAGCCGGTGCAGAGGGCATTAACTTGCAGTTCTGCTCATTGGTGATTAATTACGACTTGCCTTGGAATCCCCAGCGAATTGAACAGCGTATTGGTCGCTGCCATCGTTATGGGCAAAAGCATGATGTAGTTGTTGTTAACTTTGTCGATAGAAGCAATGAAGCAGATGCGCGTGTTTACCAATTGCTTGCGCAAAAGTTCAAGCTATTTGAAGGTGTGTTTGGCGCAAGCGATGAGGTACTGGGGGCTATTGGTTCTGGTGTGGATTTCGAGCGCCGCATAGCTGCTATTTACCAAAACTGCCGTAGCCCGGAAGAGATCAAAACAAGCTTTGAAGCACTACAGCAAGAGCTGGCTAACGAAATTGATGAGGCGATGGTTAAGACTCGGAAAATTTTATTAGAGAACTTTGACGAGGAAGTGCAAGAAAAGCTGCGCATGCGTAATCAGGATAGTAAGGAGGTGCTTCATAAACACGAGCGCCTGCTCATGGAATTGAGCCGAACAGAATTACAACCTTACGCACAATTTGATGAGCAGGAAGATGGTAACGGCTTTGTATTGCATAGCCTTCCATCTGAACTTGGCTCTGCGAATATAGGTACTTCTGCTATCAAGCTTGGTCGATATGAATTGCCCCGGCGCACAGGCGATGCGCATTTGTATCGTATTAGTGATTCATTAGCAGAATGGGTGATTTACCAAGCCAAAAACAGAGATCTACAAAAGCCAGCGCGTTTGGTGTTTGATTACTCTGCCTACGGTAACAAGGTGAGTACCTTGGAAAAGTGGCGTGGGCAAGGCGGGCTAATGAAAGCAATACTTATAACGGTGGAGGCGCTTGGTAATCAGGAGCAGCATTTACTGGTGTCGGCTTGCAGTCATTCCGGTGAAGCCCTGCAAGAGAACGACCCTGATAAGTTACTGCGCTTCCCTGCCAGCCTTGAGTCTATCAATGCAGAAAGCGCAGTTGATGAATGCTCTGCGCTTGGGGCAGATGTGGAAATTAGGAAAAATAATTTATTACGTGAAATTAACCAGCGCAATCTTGGCTATTTTGAACAGGAAGTGCAAAAACTGGATGCATGGGCAGACGACTTAAAGTTAGGCTTAGAGCAAGACATCAAAGCTATTGATGCGCAGATTAAAGATGTGCGACGCATCGCCTCCGCTGCACCTACATTGGAGGAAAAGCTTGCTTGTCAGAAACAACAAAGGGAGTTGGAAGGAAAGCGTAGTAAATTACGTAAAGATCTTTTTCTGAGGCAAGATGAAATTGAAGAAGAGCGAAATGGTTTAATTGGACAGCTAGAGGATCAACTTCAGCAGAAGGTTGAAGCACGAGTATTATTCATGGCCGAATGGGAGTTAAAGTAATGAAAAAAAGAGAGCTTGCACGGGGAGCACTTTGGAATCAGTGGGACTTGCATGTACACACACCAGCATCTTTTCATTGGCAGGGTAAAAAATTTGAACCTGATCCTCTCTCCGATGTAAATCGTGCGCTCGTTGATGAAATGATCGCAGCAATGAATAATGCTGCGCCAGAAGTTTTTGCGCTTATGGATTATTGGACTTTTGATGGCTGGTTTGCTTTGCAGCGGCGGTTAAAGGAGCAAGGAGCCCCTGTTTTAACGAAAACAGTTTTTCCCGGAATTGAGCTTCGATTAGCTGCTCCAATGAAAGGGCGATTAAATGCTCATGTTCTTTTTTCAAACGAAATTGAAGATCAGATGTTGCTGGATTTCAAATCAGCGTTGTGCATTGAAATAATCAACAGACCTTTGTCCAATTCAGCGCTCATTGCATTAGCGAGAGGGGCAGGAGAGGATAAATTAAAAACTCACGGTTTTACCAAGGCTGAGGTCGATGGCGCAGATGAAGCCGCATTGCTTGCGGGCTCTGTGATTGCCGAAATTAATCCTGACTCTTACCGAGAAGCAATCAGAAAAGTTCCAGATGGATGCGCTATAGGTTTTATGCCCTTTGATACAAACGATGGTTTAGCTGATGTGAAATGGCATGAGCACTATGCCTACGCTATGAATTTGTTTCAGAGTTCGCCAATTTTTGAGACACGGAATACTGATTTATGGGCAGCATTTGTTGGTGAGTGCACGACAGGAAATGAAAAGTATTTTAAGAATTTTCAGGCTGCTCTGAAAAATACTCCTCGGTTGGCTGTTTCTGGAAGTGATGCTCATTGTTTTGTGGGTACGCCGGGGGATAACAATAACCGTGGTTACGGCGATTTTCCATCCAATAAAAAAACATGGATAAAAGCTGACCCGTCATTTCGTGGTTTAAAGCAAGCCATTCTCGAACCAGCTAAACGTTCGTTCATTGGCGATAGGCCACCTAAGCTTCAAGAAGTTGAGTCAAATAAAACTTACTATATCGAATCTATAGAAGTAGCTAAAACAGGAGATAAGGCCGATGTTGGCCAATGGTTGGATGGTTGTGATATTCCGCTGAACCCAGATCTTGTCGCCATTATTGGTAACAAGGGAAGTGGAAAGAGTGCATTGGCAGATGTGATAGCAACGCTTGGAAACTCTAAGCAGTCAGAGCATTTTGGTTTTCTCAAGCGGAATCGTTTTTTGGGAAAAACTGGTGAGCCTGCACGTAACTTTACGGGAACATTAACTTGGCGAGATGAGAGTGTTGAAGCACGACCACTTAACGAGCTTCCATCTGAAGAGAAAGCTGAGCTTGTTCGATATATTCCACAAGGCTATTTTGAAGAACTGTGTAATGAGCATGCTTCTGGCAAGTCTAATGCATTTGAAAAAGAACTTCGGTCTGTAATTTTTTCTCATACTAGCGATGAGATGAGGCTCGGTGCGCTCGACTTTGATCAACTCATAGAGCAGCAGGAGCAGGCATTAAGAAATCGTCTTGGCGAATACCGCAAAGAACTGACCGCAATTAATACATCAATAGTGCGCATGGAGGAACAGCTTCAGCCAATTGAACAGAAAAAACTCACAGACCTTCTGTTATTGAAAACGAAGCAAATAGATGAGCATGAAAAAATTAAACCAGTGGAGGTGATTCAACCTACGCAGGCGATGAACCCCGAGCAGCAGCAAGCAGCGGAAGGCTTGGCTGAATCCAGTCGGCAACTAGAGGCAGCAAAAAACCGCGTACAGGAAATTGCGATAGAAAGTACGGCATTTGCGAAGCAACAAAAGGCTATAGCGAATATCCTAGAAAGATTGCGCTTGCTTCAACGTGCATTTGACCAATCGAAAGTGGACGCAGCAGACGATCTGACTTTGCTAGGCCTAACTTGGGATAATCTGCTGGTTATTGACATTAAAACACTTGTGCTCGATGAGCTTTCGGAAAAAATATCTTCAACGCAAGACAATCTTAAAGAAGAGTCAGATAAGCTCGCTGTCGATATCGAAGAGCTCACCGCTAAAAAGTTGGAATTCACCACAAAACTGGATGCACCACAGCAGCAATTTGAAGCCTATCAACGCCAACTTGTGGAGTGGAATAAAAGGCTTTCTGAATTGATTGGTACGTCAACGGAACCTGAAACAAAAAGTGGCATAGAAGCACGAATTGAACAAATCACCGAATTACCTACTCAACTCAAAGAGCTGGAGGATAAGCGACTTAAGGTGACTGGAGAGATATTCGAAACTCTTGATGCGCAGCGCAAAGCGCGCGAGGTGCTTTTCAAGCCGGTTCAGGACTTAATTCAAAAAAACAGTCTGATCAGAGAAGACTATAGGTTGCAATTCCAAGCAACTTTAACGGCATCTGCTGACGCTATTGCTGAACAATTGTTTGGATTGATCAAGCAAACTTGGGGCGAGTTTCGTGGGCAGGATGAAGCTTTTTCTACTGTCAGACGATTGTTTGATGGTTACGATCCGAACTCACGAGACAGTGCGCAGGCTTTTGTTCTTGCACTACAACAAAAAATATTGGAGGCTGCAAAGGCTTCAGGATCAACAATTGGAATTTTCAATTTATTAAAGAAAGGGCTCCATGCGACAGCAGTTTATGATCTTATCTTTGGTTTGAATTTCCTAGAACCAAGATACTCCCTGTTATTCCAAGATACTCAAATTGAGCAATTGTCTCCCGGGCAGCGCGGCTCATTGCTACTTATTTTCTATCTGTTGATTGATCAAGGGAAAACTCCAATAATTCTTGATCAGCCAGAAGAAAATTTGGATAACGAAACTGTTTTCCGCTTGTTGGTTCCCGTGCTTTCTGAGGCTAAAAAGCAACGACAAATAATAATGGTCACGCACAATCCAAACTTGGCTGTTGTATGTGATGCAGAGCAAATTATTTATGCAAAATTTGATCGCGCTGCCAACTCAACAATTAGCTATGAGTCAGGTGCTATCGAAAACTCTAAATTAAATAGGATTGTTGTAACCGTTTTAGAAGGTACAAAGCCCGCGTTCGACAATCGCTCAGGGAAATATCACTAATGAGCATGGGTGAAAATGATTTTTTTATAGATTTAATGCGTCAGTCGCGTACTTTTTTGGCTGCTCGTTCGTAAGTATGGATTACAAGGAATAATTATTTACCACGGCAGCACTTGATCCCCAATATATGGGTATTTTGAAAAAGATACTCGCTGAGCGGTTTGTACCTTTTCTTCCGTCATTGTTGGACACAACTAAACCGCCTGCTGAGCGACAAGCTAAAGAGTTATCGCGCGCATTCAGTGCATTTACGCTAAACAAGCTCTTTGATGTCTCGCCCCAAATTGCATCTGCCTCTGTTGTTGATGACTTCAACGATAAGGGGATCGATGCCATTTACTACGAGTCGAGATCTGAAACTCTTTATTTGCTACAAACAAAGTTGAAGGAGTCAGAACAGTTTAAGCAGGAGGATGCGCTACCGTTCTGTGAGGGTATTCGTTTGCTCTTAAAGCAAAACTTTACCGCGTTCAATGCGAATGTGCAGAATCTTCGAGTTGACATTGAAAATGCTCTAGACGTTTGTAGTCGTATTCAACTGGTCATTCCCTATACTGGCGATGGGGTCTCGCAAACTGCAATGAGTGCTTTGCAATCACTGCTTAATGATGAGGATCTTGGCGAGGAACGACTGGTTAAGAATGTTATTTTTTATGCCGCTGATGAAATTAGGAAACACCTTTTAGCGGAGCAGTCATATCGACCAGTTAATGCTGATATTAATTTATGTAATAGCTATAAAATCGAAGAGCCTCATACAACCTATTATGGAGTAGCGCGATTGACTGATTTAGTATTTCTCCACAATGAAGCTGGCAATCATAAGGATAAAGATCTATACGAGCGAAATATCCGTTACTTCTTAGGTAGCGGTAGTTCAGATGTCAACAAAGCGATTAAGAATACTTTGCACGAAGATCCCGCTAGTTTTTTCTATCTGAACAATGGTGTTACGGCTGTTTGTGAAGATATTAAACCGAAAGGCAAGACCCCCACGGATGGCTTTAGAAAATTCAAGGTTTATGGCTTATCGATTATTAATGGTGCGCAAACCATAGCATCGGCAGCAGAGTTCGTGGCTCAAAATCCGAGCAAAGATATCAATGTTGCTAAAGTTATGTTTACGCTTATCAAGGCTGCCTCTGATGGGGGGTTTGGTAAGCGGATCACGAAAGCTCGTAATTTTCAGAATCCAGTTCAAATAGCAAATTTTGGCTCCCTTGACGATAATCAAGAGCGCCTGAGGCAAGAGATTGCTCATTTAGGATTTGAGTACCTTTATCGTCCAGAAGCTATTAATACAGTATCTGATAAGATCATTAAACGTGATGAGGCATTAAGGTCATTAGCATTATGTCAGGAAGATCCACGCTTTGTAGTATTGCTTAAAAGTGACCCTCTGCGCCTAGCAAATCCAGAATCTGAAGAGTATCAGTTGTTGTTTAGTACCTCTTTGTCTGGAATGATGTTAATTAATTCAGTCATTTGCAGTAGGTTCATACGCGCTCTCGTAATTGAAAACGAGCAGGAGGCTGAAGAACTTATAATGCGTCAAATATATCGTCATGGAATCCATATTTTGACAGCAATAATGATGAAACAATTACGTAATCGAATCAATAATACCGACTTAATTGATCCTAAAAAGTTTGAAAGTTTGATTAGCTCGTCATTTGATAGCTTAAGAGGAAAGGCAATCGATCAACTTTTTGATCCTATATCAAAAAAGTTCAAATCAAGTGAAAGCCCTTTAGTTTTCTTCAAAAAAATGGATAGAGCTATTCCTCTTTCTATAAGCTTAATGAAAGAGCATTACGGATTGACGCATTATCAAGTAGAAACTAATCCGGCTAATCTGAATAAATTGGCTGCTGAAAAAAAAGATCTAGCGCATGATCTGGCTGTACGTTTAAGTAGAGCTGCCCCGCAACTTTGAGATTTGCATAATGAACAAACAAAAACTAGAGCTCACTTGGATTGGCAAAGAAAAACGGCCAAAGCTGGAGCCACGCATCCTGCTGGAAGATCCAGATAAATCCTATCACGCAAAGCAGCGTTATTCAGAGAATGATATTTTTGATAATCACTTAATTTTTGGTGATAATTTGCTTGCGTTGAAAGCTTTGGAGCAAGAGTTTGCGGGTAAAGTGAAGTGTGTCTTTATTGATCCGCCTTACAATACCGGTAGCGCCTTCCCGCAATATGATGACGGAATTGAGCACTCGATTTGGTTAGGATTAATTAGAGATCGATTGGATATTATCAGGCGCTTACTTTCTGATGATGGTTCGCTATGGATTTCAATCGATGATAATGAGGCCCATTACCTTAAAGTTTTGTGCGATGAAATATTTGGTAGAAAATCTTTTATCACCTCATTTATTTGGAAGAAAGTAGATAGCCCCAATGATAACAAAGGCGCGCTTTCCCCAGATCATGAATACATCCTTTGCTATGCAAAAAATCCTGATTTAGTTAGATTTCGACCAAAGCAAGATGAGTCTATCCTCAATGCATATCGTCAACCTGATGCGGAATCAGATAAACCATATCGTGATCGCCTCCTGAAAAAAAATGGGAAAAATAGCCTTCGCACTGATCGTCCATCAATGTATTTTCCCATTCAAGGGCCTGATGGTGTAGACGTGTACCCACTTCATGATGATGGGCAAGAAGCACGTTGGGCAATGGGGAAAAAAGGTGTTGATGAGTTAATTGCAAAGGAAGAATTGATTTGGAAGCAGAGAGAGAGTAATGGGGTAGTGCGATGGGTTCCCTACACGAGAGAGTATGCTCCTGAATCGCCTACGCGCCCATGGCCAACGATTTGGTCAGACTTACACACGACTCGTCAAACTAAAGCCCATCAACGACTGGTATTAGAGGGAGTGCCTGCATTTGAAACGCCAAAGCCTGAGGATTTAATTTCTCGGATTTTTAATATTTCCACCGTTCCTGGGGATTTGGTTCTTGACTCATTTGCAGGGTCGGGAACTACTGGAACTGTTGCGCAGAAAATGGGGAGGCGCTGGATACTGGTAGAGCTTGAGGAGACTTGCCATACGCACATTATTCCTCGCTTACAAAAAGTGATTGATGGCGAAGATAAGGGTGGTATTACAGAAGTAGTTAATTGGCAAGGCGGCGGCGGCTTCCGTTATTACAAACTTGCACCTAGCTTAATCGTGGAAGACTTTTGGGGAAATTCGGTAATCAATCCTGAATACAACTCCGCACAACTGGCCGAGGCCTTATGTAAATTGGAAGGCTTTACTTATGCGCCCTCCGAGACGCTTTGGTGGCAGCATGGGAGTTCAAGTGAGCATGATTTCATTTATGTCACCACGCAAAACCTTTCTGCACAACAATTACAAGCCTTGGCTGATGAAGTAGGTGGTGATCAAAGCTTATTAGTTTGTTGCTCAGCTTTCCATGGTGTAACTGGTGCTGTTGCTCCTAACCGTTGGCCGAACCTTACATTAAAGAAAATTCCCAAAATGGTTCTTTCTCGTTGCGAATGGGGGCATGACGACTATAGCTTGAATGTCGCTAACT
>Ga0116157_10005924_pt1 | contig 11161 bp, 11 predicted proteins | sample AD_UKC048_MetaG_FD_89882 | JGI IMG/M metagenome (GOLD analysis project Ga0116157, IMG submission 89882) | Active sludge microbial communities of municipal wastewater-treating anaerobic digesters from USA - AD_UKC048_MetaG | ecosystem: Engineered > Bioreactor > Anaerobic > Digestate | place: USA... | reverse complement strand
TCTGCTGGCGGACGGCCCGTTTGATCAGCAGCAGGTCGGCCCGGGTGGGATGGACCAGCACCACCACCGAGCCCGGGCGGATGGCGACCCCGTACCGGACGAGCACCCGGTCCCCGTCGACCAGGGTCGGGGTCATCGACGGCCCGGACACCCGGGCCATCCCGAACTGCCGCCCCGACCCGGCCACTGCGCGCTCCCTCCTGGTTGTCCCGACGGCCGTCCCGCTCACCCGGCCGCCGGCGTTCGCTCCGGCGGCCGGGTGAGTAGGCTCGGCCCCCGGGAAGGTTTCCCGATCCGAGTAGCACCGCACGAGGAGGACAAATCATGCTGTCCCGCTTTTTCGCTCCCACGGTGACGGTCCGGGCGCACTGCGACCTGCCGTGTGGCGTGTACGACCCGGCCCAGGCCCGCATCGAGGCCGAGTCGGTCAAGGCCGTGCAGGAGAAGTACCAGGCCAACGACGACCCCGACTTCCGCACCCGGGTCATCATCATCAAGGAGCAGCGCGCCGAGCTGGCCAAGCACCACGTCTCGGTGCTGTGGAGCGACTACTTCAAGGCCCCGCATTTCGAGAAGTACCCGCAGCTGCACACCCTGGTCAACGACACCCTCAAGGCGCTGTCCGCGGCCAAGGCGTCGACCGACCCGGCGACCGGCCAGAAGGCGCTCGACCTGATCGCCGAGATCGACCGGATCTTCTGGGAGACCAAGAAGGCCTGACCCGGATCACGTCCGGACCGGCCAACGACAACCGCCGCCGACCCAACGGGTCGGCGGCGGTTGTCGTTGTGGCGGGGACGATCAGTTCTCGTCGGTGGCCAGCAGGTTGCGGGTCACGGCCGGGTCGACCGGGATGCCCGGGCCCTGGGTGGTGGAGAACCAGACCTTCTTGAGGTACTTGCCCTTGGACGCGGACGGCTTGGCCCGCAGCACCTCGTCCAGCGCGGCGGCGTAGTTCTCGACCAGCTTCTCGGTCGGGAACGAGACCTTGCCGATCACCAGGTGCAGGTTGGCGGCCTTGTCGACCCGGTAGTTGATCTTGCCGCCCTTGATGTCGGCGACGGCCTTGGTCACGTCCGGGGTGACCGTGCCGGTCTTCGGGTTCGGCATCAGACCACGCGGGCCCAGGATGCGGGCGATCCGCCCGACCTTGGCCATCTGGTCCGGGGTGGCGATGGCGGCGTCGAAGTCCAGCCAGCCGCCCTGGATGCGGGCGATCAGGTCGTCCGAACCGACGGCGTCCGCGCCGGCGGCCTCGGCCTCGGCGGCCTTGTCACCGACGGCGAACACGATCACCCGGGCGGTCTTGCCGGTGCCGTTGGGGAGGTTGACGGTGCCACGCACCATCTGGTCGGCCTTGCGGGGATCGACCCCGAGCCGCATGGCCACCTCCACGGTGGCATCGGTCTTCGACGGGGACGTCGTCTTCGCCAACTCCGCGGCCTCCAGCGGGGAGTACAGGCGATCGCGATCGACCTTGTCGAAGGCCTCACGGTAAGCCTTGCTGCGCTTCATTTCTGCTCCTGTATGTCTTGGTCAGGGTTGTGGTCGTCGGGCCGCGCCGGGCCCTGCCACACGATCTGGGTGGTGCGGGTCAACCGAGCTCAGTCGGTGACGGTGATGCCCATCGACTTGGCGGTGCCGGCGATGATCTTGGCCGCGGCGTCCACATCGTTGGCGTTCAGGTCGACCTGCTTGAGCGTGGCGATCTCCCGGAGCTGAGCCGTGGTCACCGAGGCGACCTTGGTCTTGTTCGGGGTGCCCGAGCCCTTCTCGACCCCGGCCGCCTTCAGCAGCAACCGCGCCGCCGGCGGGGTCTTGAGCTTGAAGTCGAACGAGCGGTCTTCGTAGATGGAGATCTCGACCGGCACCACGTCACCGCGCTGCGACTCGGTCGCGGCGTTGTAGGCCTTGCAGAACCCCATGATGTTGACGCCGTGCTGGCCCAGGGCCGGGCCGACCGGCGGGGCCGGGTTGGCCATGCCGGCCTTGATCTGCAGCTTGACGATCGCTGCGAGTTTCTTCTTCTTCGGAGGCATTGCTTTTCCTTCTGCTTGTCCTTCTGTGCGGATCCGGACCTGGGGTCAGGGCCGGAAATCTGTGGTCAGATCTTGGCGACCTGGCTGAACGAGAGCTCCACGGGGGTCTCCCGGCCGAAGATCGAGACCAGCACCTTGAGCTTCTGGGCGTCGGCGTTGACCTCGTTGATGGTGGCCGGGAGAGTGGCGAACGGGCCGTCCATGACGGTGACCGACTCGCCGATGGAGAAATCGACCTCGGTCCGCACCGGCGCCGACCCCGGCGTGGTCGCCACGCTGGCGGCCTTGCGCGGCGCCGCGGGGGTCAGGATCTTGACGACCTCGTCGATGGTCAGCGCGGACGGCTTCTGCGCGGTCGCCCCGACGAACCCGGTGACGCCCGGGGTGTTGCGCACCGCGCTCCAGGACTGGTCGGTCAGATCCATCCGGACCAGGATGTAGCCGGGGTAGACCTTGCGCTGGACCTGCTTGCGCTGGCCGTTCTTGATCTCGGTGACCTCCTCGGTGGGCACCTCGATCTGGAAGATGTAGTCCTCCATGTCCAGCGACTTGATGCGGGTCTCGAGGTTGGTCTTGACCTTGTTCTCGTAACCGGCGTAGGAGTGCACGACGTACCACTCGCCCGCGGCCCGCTTGAGCGCGGAGCGCAGGGCCTCGGCCGGATCCTCGTCCTCGACGGTCTCGTCGACGATCAGTTCCTCGACCGGCAGTTCCTCGACCGGCAGTTCCTCGACATGGCCGGTCTCGTCGACCTCGTACTCGACCTCGGCGTCAACATCGGCCTCGACAGCGGTCTCGGTCTGCTCGTCGGCGGGCGCCTGCGCCAGGTCCTCAATGGCCTGGTCGATCTGCGCGGTCTCCTGCTCGACGTCGTGATCGGCCAGGTCGTCGCCTGCCGGCACGGAGGCGATGATGGTCTCGTCTCCGTCGGTCAACACGACGTCACGGGGCGGCTCGCCGCCGGGGTACTCGACGTCACTGGACACGATGGATACTCACTTCCCTGGTTCTCACTTGTGTGTTTCGTTCCGCACTGCTGGTGGCGCGCTGCCGCGCGGCCGGTCCGCATCGCCGCGGCGGTCCCGGTCGGTGCGACCGCGCCGCGGCACCCCGCCGGTTCCGGCGGCTAGCCGAAGACGGCGAACACGCCCTTGGCGAACAGCAGGTCGAGCACGCCGACCAACGCCACCATGAAGGTCACGAAGGCGATCACCACGATGGTGTAGGTGACCATCTGGTTGCGCGACGGCCAGATGACCTTGCGCAGCTCGGCGACCACTTCCCGCAGGAACCGGCCGAGCCGGGCGAACGGGTTGGGCTTCTTGACCGCGGTGGTCGACCCCCGCTTCGGGGTCGCCTCACCCTTCTTCTCCGACGTACCGGCCCGCGCCGCCGCCCGTCGCGCCGCGGCCCGGGCGGACCCGGGCGAGGCGGGGGTGGTCAGGGCCGAGTCGGCACCGTCGGCTTCGATCGACTCCGCATCGGCGCCATCCGTCTCGGTCCCGTTCGCATCGGGGCCGTCGGACGGCGGCGTCTCCACCGAATCCGGTGCGGACTTGGACAGAGAGGTCGTCGACTCCGAACCCGACTCCGGCTTGGATCCGGCTGCGGCCCGGCGGGCCGCGCCGGCCACCGGCTTGTCGGACGCGGCCTTCGCCCCGTCACCCGACGGGTCGTCGCCGGACGTCCCGGCCGACACCCCGTCGTGTTCGTCGCTCACTCTCGTCCGTCCTCACCTGTGCTGGACCCGGCCATAGCGGCGCCGAGTCGTTCGATGGTGCTGCAGGGGCGACAGGACTTGAACCTGCAACCTGCGGTTTTGGAGACCGCTGCTCTGCCAGTTGAGCTACGCCCCTTTGGTCACGACCGTCACCGGCCGATCGCCATCAGAACCCCTTTCGCAAATCCGGGATGTGCCCGTCCGCCCAACGCACGGGCAAGCGGGAGCACACCCCGGCTGTCAAGTGTAAGGCACGACGCGACCGGCTGCGGACCCTTACGTCAACGGCCCGCGAACCCACCCGGCTGACCCGGCTGGGGACTGCGTGCCACGATTGTCCTATGAGCACGCACGCGCCCGCATCCTCGTCGACCACGCATCCCCGGATCTCCGCCCGCATCGGCGGGATCGCCGAGTCCGCGACGCTCGCCGTGGACGCCAAGGCCAAGGCGCTCAAGGCCGCGGGACGCCCGGTGATCGGCTTCGGCGCCGGCGAGCCCGATTTCCCCACCCCCGACTACATCGTCCAGGCCGCGATCGCCGCCTGCTCGCTCCCGGCCAATCACCGCTACACCCCGGCGGCCGGCCTGCCCGCGCTGCGCGAGGCGGTGGCGGCCAAGACCGCCCGGGACTCGGGCCTGGAGGTCGAAGCGGCCCAGGTGCTGATCACCAACGGCGGCAAGCAGTCCGTCTACCAGGCCTTCGCCACGCTGCTGGACCCGGGCGACGAGGTGCTGCTGCCGGCGCCCTACTGGACCACCTACCCGGAGGCCGTCGCGCTGGCCGGCGGGGTCACGGTGCCGGTCGTGGCCGACGAGACCACCGGCTACATGGTCGGCATCGAGCAGCTGGAAGCGGCGCTGACCCCGCGGACCAAGGTGCTGCTGTTCTGCTCGCCGTCCAACCCGACCGGCGCGATCTACCCGCCGGAGCAGGTTGCCGCGATCGGCCGCTGGGCGGCCGACAAGGGCCTGTGGGTCATCACCGACGAGATCTACGAGCATCTGGTCTACGGCGACGCTGTGCACGTCTCGATGCCGGTGGTCGCTCCGGAGATCGCCGATCGCTGCATCGTGGTCAACGGCGTGGCCAAGACCTACGCGATGACCGGTTGGCGGGTCGGCTGGATGATCGGCCCGAAGGACGTCATCAAGGCCGCGACCAACCTTCAGTCGCACCTGACCTCCAACGTTTGCAACGTGGCCCAGCAGGCCGCCCTGGCCGCCGTCACCGGCCCGCTGGATGCCGTGGACGAGATGCGGACGGCGTTCGACCGGCGCCGGCAGCTGATCGTCGGGCTGCTGGACGCCATCCCGCACGTGTCCTGTCCGGAGCCGCTGGGCGCGTTCTACGCCTACCCGTCGGTCGCCGGGCTGATCGGCAAGTCGTTCGACGGCGTGCGCCCGGCCTCGTCGGCCGAGCTGGCCACGCTGGTGCTGGAAAAGGCCGAGGTGGCCGTGGTGCCCGGCGAGGCGTTCGGCACGCCCGGTTACTTCCGGCTCTCGTACGCGCTCTCGGACCAGGACCTGGTCACCGGGGTGACCCGGATGGCCGAGTTCCTGGCCACCGCGACGGACTAACCGACGGACCGAGCGACGGACTGAGCGCGGGCCGGGCGGTCAGCCGCCCGGCCCGACGCCTGTCTCGGCCCGCGCGGATCATCTACGGCCGCGCGGCCGAAGTCGGCTACTTCCGTCGCACCAGTCACATGTGGCCCCTACTTCGGCCGCGCCGGCAGAGTTGATCCGCGCGGTTCGGGGGGCGCTGGTTCCCCTCAAGGAAGGGGGACGCGGCGGCCGGCGTCAGCTCAGCGCGACAGTGGCTCGGGCGCGGCCGAGCACGGTCTGCCCGTTGTACTTCGCGGTGATGTCGACCTGGGCCGTGCGCGCGTCGGCGTCCAGCGCCCGGACCGCGGCGGTGAAGTCGATGGTGGCGCCCTCGGCGTCGTCGGGCACGAAGACGGGCCGGGTGAAGCGGGTGCCGAACTCGAGCACGGCGCCCGGGTCGCCGACCCAGTTGGTGACCACCCGCCCGGCCAGGGCCATGGTGAGCATGCCGTGGGCCAGGATGCCGGGCAGCCCGACCGCGGCGGCGGTCGATTCGCTCCAGTGAATGCGGTTGAAGTCGCTGGACGCCCCGGCGTACCGGACCAGCCGGGCCCGGTCGACAGTCATGGTGAGCGGAGCGAGCTCGTCACCGACCGACACCGATTCGAACTTCGGGACCAGGCTCATGCGTCGGGCCCCCTGACGACCAACGTGCCGTAGACGGTCAACACCGGTTCGCCGGCCGGGTCGGCCACCTCGGTGCGCAGACCCAGGAACTCGTTGCCCTGGACCATCCGGGAGCTGTCCACGAAGAAGGTGCAGAACAGCTCGTCACCGGCCACGACGGGACGCTGGAAGACGAAGCGCTGATCGCCGTGCACGACCCGGGAGTAGTCCAGGCCGAGCGCCGGATTGAACAGCACCTCGTCCTGGGCGCGGGTGATGATGGCGACGCCGAACGTCGGCGGAGCGACGAGGTCGGCGTGGCCGGCCTGCCGGGCCGCGTCCCGATCGTGGTACAGCGGGTTGTCGTCGCCGATGGCGCTGGCGAAGTCGCGGATCTTCTCCACGCCCACGATGTAGGACATCGGGTACGGGAACGGCTTCCCGATGAATGAGGGATCGACAGGCACGGTCAGCGGCCTAGATCAGCGGGTTTCCTTGTGCTTACGGTGCACACCGCAGTTGGGGCAGAACTTCTTGATCTCCAGCCGATCCGGGTCGTTACGCCGGTTCTTGCGGGTGATGTAGTTCCGGTGCTTGCACTCCTCGCACGCCAAGGTGATCTTGGGGCGAACGTCGGTGGCGGCCACGGTGGGTATCTCTTTTCCTGTTGCTTGGTGCTCGGTCGAACGGAGTCATCCAGCGGGAACCGCCCGCGGGATCCGGGCTTCCCCGACCCCCGCGGCGGCGGTCCGTGCTGGGCACGTAGCGGTGGCCGGACTTGAACCGGCGACACAGCGATTATGAGCCGCTTGCTCTGCCAACTGAGCTACACCGCCTCGCGGGCCGGAAACCCCGCTGGAGTGAACGAAACGGGCGGCAATCTTGTTCCGCCGCCCGTCGTCACCGTCCGAGCCCCTTTACGGAATCGAACCGTAGACCTTCTCCTTACCATGGAGACGCTCTGCCGACTGAGCTAAAGGGGCGGGCACTGCGCACTGCAATCGGCTCACGAACCGCGAACTTTCCTAAGCTCGTGAGCCCGGACAACTCTACCCCACGTCAAGGGGTGCTCCGCACCAGCGCGGCGTCGATCAACTCATCATCCGCAGCACGTGGGTGGTCGAGGCCGGGTCGTAGATGCTGACCGTGCGCGAGGCCAGCCACGCCTCGAACCGATCCAGCGGCACCGGACGGGAGATCAGGAAGCCCTGAGCCTCGTCGCACGCCATCTCGCGCAGCGCGTCCCGGGCCGCCTCCTCCTCCACGCCCTCGGCGACCACCCGCAGGCCCAGCGAGTGGCCCAGGTCGACGATGGCCCGGACGATGGCCAGGTCCGACAGGTCGGTGCCCATCCCCTGCACGAACGAGCGGTCGATCTTGATCTCGTCGATCGGCAGTCGCCGCAGGTAGGCCAGGGAGGAGTAGCCGGTCCCGAAGTCGTCGACGGACAGCTGGATGCCCATGGCGTGCAGCTCGCGCAGGACCGGCAGCGAGTGTTCCGGGTCGGTCATCACGTTCGACTCGGTGATCTCGAAGGTGAGCAGCTGGGCCGGCACCTGGTGCCGGCGCAGGGCCGCGGCCACGGTGGCCGGGAAGTTCTCGGCCAGCAGGTTGTGCACCGACAGGTTGACCGACGCGGTGATGTGCAGCCCGGCGCTGCGCCACTGCCACAGCTGGGCCAGCACGCTGTCCAGCACGTGCTCGAGCAAGATGTCGATCGAACCGGTGGCCTCGATCGCCTCGACGAACTCGGCCGGCGAGACGAGCCCGAATTCCGGATGCATCCAGCGCACCAACGCCTCGACGCCGACCAGCTCCCGGTGGGCCAGGTCGACCTTGGGCTGGTAGTGCACGATGATCCGGCCCTGCTCGACCGCCTGCCGGAACTGGGTGACCAGCTGGAACCGGCGCCGGTAGACCTCCCCCATGCTGGGCCGGTAGATCTGCACCGACTCCTGCCGGACCTTGGCCGCCAGCATGGCCATCTCGGCCCGCTGCAGCAGCACGCTGGGTTCCAGGCCGCTGTCGGAGCCATGACCGGCCGCGCCGGCCGGGACGACGGCGATGCCGACCGCCCCCTGGGGATCGATCTCGATGCCGTCGATCGAGTACCCGCCGCCGACGGCGGAGAGCATCTGCCCGCCCAGCGCGGTCAGCTCGGTCTCGGGCAGCGGCTCGCAGAGCACGGCGAACCGATCGGCCTCGATCCGGGCGACCGGGCGGGTCGGTCCGACCAGCGCGACCAGCCGCTCGCCGGCCATCCGCAGCAGCAGCTCCCCGCGGTCGTGCCCGAGGGCGTTGTTGACCTGGGACAGGACATTGAGCTCGACCAGCAGGATGGCGCCCCCGCCCCCGCCGGACATCGCCTCCTGGCCGGCGACGGTGAGACCGACCCGGTTGCGCAGGCCGGTGATGGCGTCGTGGTAGGCCTCGTGCCTCAACGAATCCATCAGCCGCAGGTTGTCCAGGGCGGTGGCGACGTGGCCGCCCAGCGTCTCCAGGACCCGGAGATCCTCGTCCCGGAAGCGGTCCCAGCGGCTGAGCCGGTCGTGCAGTTCCAGGTAACCGCGGTCCCGGTCGCCCGAGCGCAGCGGCACCACGAGCACGTCCCACGCCTGCCGTTCGGCCAGGGCCGCGAGCACCGAGGTGTCCATGGTCCGATCGGTCGAGACCCGGACCCGACCCTCGGACCGGGCCTGCACCAGCAGCGGGTCGGTGTCCGGCAGCGTCCGCTCCGGGCGCGGCCCGTTGGGGCCGACGGCGATACCGGCCAGCGAGCCGTCACCCTCGTCCAGGCGCAGCACCGCCACCTCGGCGTTGAACTGATCGCGCACCTGCTCGAGCACGCCCCGCCACCCGTCGGCCGCGGCGCCCACCGCACCGACCTCGCGGACGAAGCTGTACATCCGGGTCAGGTCGGCGTGCTGGCGCAGGAAGACGAAGTAGGTCCGGTAGAGCACGGCCAGGACCCCGGCCAGGGCCACGCACAGCCACGGCCCGAACGGACCGGCCATCCACACGGTGTAGCCGACCAGCGCGAACGTCACGATGGCCAATGCCGAGATCATCGACCGGACGATGATCCGGCCCAGCGGTTCGGCCGGACCGAGCAGCCGGTAGGTCAGCCCGACGGCGATCGCCGACAGCAGTGCCCCGGTCAGCACGCCGACCGAGACCGCCAGGTACTGCACGCCGACCGGCGGGGCCGGGGCGGCTCGGGTGATCAGCAACATGATCAGGGCCGCGGCGCCGGTCTCGGCGGCGATGAACGACAGGTTGACCGCGATGTTGCGGGAGCTGTCCCGCCGGAACAAAAAGACCAGTCCGCTGGCCACCAGGTGGGTCAGCCCGACCGTCCAGGCCGGCAACAGCAACAGCCCCAAGACCATCGGCAGTTCGGATCCGCTGACCAGCAACGTTTCCCGGCGGACCTCGATGTGCAGGGGGAACAGTTCGCCGGCCAGGAACGCCACCAGCAGGACCAGCATGCCCAGCAGCAGGTACTCGGGATCGACCAGGTTGGCCGACAGCCGCAGGACCGGCACCCAGAGGGCTCCGGCCAGCAGGAACATCACCGTGGCGACCACCGGGAACACCTGGCGGGCCGAGAACGTCCGCCGGGACCGGGCGGTCGGGTGAAGGGCTTTCGTCATTACGAAGCTCCCTTCCCCTAGCCGGGTCGCGTCCGGGTGATTGAGACCGAGCTCCTGCCGGGTGGGTGACGATGAACTATCACAGATAGTAAAACGATCAGCGAAATTATGGCAGAAAGGTGAGCACCTGCGTGAGCCTGGGTGAATCTCTTCACCCGTTCAGCGCACACCGCCAGTACGTGCCGTGGGCCGGGCCTCTCGTCGGGGACTCGCTCGGCCCGGAAACGACAAAGCGGGCCCGCTCCGTAGAGCGAACCCGCTTGTCCACCGCGGTGGCAGGTGAGGGATTCGAACCCCCGTAGGCAATGCCGGCTGATTTACAGTCAGCTCCCTTTGGCCGCTCGGGCAACCTGCCGGGATGTGCCCGGCGAGCCGGGCCCGACACAGCGTACCGGGCGACCGCGCGGGAACCGAATCGGCATCGAGCCGGATCGGGCCTGCCTGGTCCGCCCGCCCGCGGGCGGGTGTTGGATGGTGGGCCGGACCCGGTTCGCACCGCGGACCGGCGGCCGGTCAAGCGCACTTCGGGAAGGAGTCAGTCGTGGCAGACGCCTCGTTCGACATCGTCAGCAAGGTCGACCATCAGGAGGCGGACAACGCCCTCAACCAGGCGGCCAAGGAACTGTCCCAGCGGTTCGACTTCCGCGGCACCGACACCACCATCGTGTGGGCCGGCGAGGAGGGGGTGACCATCACCTCCAGCACCGAGGAGCGCTGCCTGGCCGCGATCGAGGTGTTCAAGGAGAAGCTGGTCAAGCGCGGGATCTCGCTGCGGGCCCTGGACATGGGCGAGCCCACCGCCTCGGGCAAGACCTACAAGGTGACCGGCAAGATCGTCCAGGGCATCGCCTCGGACAAGGCCAAGGCGATCGCCAAGCGGATCAAGGACGAGGGCCCCAAGGGCGTCCAGGCGCAGATCCAGGGCGATCAGCTGCGGGTGACGGGCAAGAAGCGCGACGACCTGCAGGCCGTCATCGCACTGCTCAAGAACGCCGATCTGGACATCGCCCTGCAGTTCACCAACTACCGCTGATCACCGGCCGCTGCTCCCCCGCGCGAGGTCGGCGATCAGGTCGGCCGAGTCCGCCGGGGGCAGCGCCAGTTCGGTGAGCAGCCGATGGTCGCGGGCGTAACGGTCGACCTCGTCCTCGCCGTCGACGAACGAGATCCGCGTCTTGTTCTCCAGGTAGACCAGGTCGGGCGCGCCGGTGGCGGCCGACTCCAGCAGGGAGAACGACCCGGCGCTCACCGGCGGGATGCCGGCCGTGAACGGCAGGACCTGGATGGTCACCGCCGGCCAGCGGGCGGCGGTCAGCAGGTGCGCGAGCTGGTCCCGGCGGATCGCGATCGGATCGGCGCCGGCATGGCCGGAATCCTCCGGTCGGGCCGGCCCGGCGGTGGCCGCCCGGTGCAGCACCGCCTCGTCCAGCACCACCGCCAGTTCCAGCCGCCTCGGCGTCGTGCGGTCCGGGCCCTCGTCCCGGGTGAGCACGGATTGGCGGCGCAGGCACACCTGGACGCGCCGATCGATCTCGG
>Ga0116157_10005900_pt1 | contig 11191 bp, 9 predicted proteins | sample AD_UKC048_MetaG_FD_89882 | JGI IMG/M metagenome (GOLD analysis project Ga0116157, IMG submission 89882) | Active sludge microbial communities of municipal wastewater-treating anaerobic digesters from USA - AD_UKC048_MetaG | ecosystem: Engineered > Bioreactor > Anaerobic > Digestate | place: USA... | reverse complement strand
CCTGTAAATGTTGACGGAATGATCGGCGCAGTGCTTCTTGCTTTGGATATACCTGGAGAACTTGCAAACGGTATTTTCATGATTTCGAGAGTGCCGGGGCTGATAGCTCACTATTATGAAGAGAAGAAGACACAGAAACCGATGCGGAACATAGATCAGAAATCGGCAGTTTATACAGGTAAGGAAAGAAGGAGCATCAAATGAAAGAGAAGAAAATTTGCATTATCGGACTTGGTTATGTGGGTCTTCCCCTTGCTGTGGAATTCGGAAGAAAATATGATACTGTCGGATTCGATATAAATAAAAAAAGGCTTGAAGAACTAAGAAAAGGGGTTGAGCGGACACTTGAAGTTGAGCCGGCAAAACTTAAACAAGCTCAGAAGCTCGTCTATACAAGCGATATAAATGACATAAAAAACTGCAATTTTTTCATAGTTACAGTCCCGACACCGGTGAACGAGCACAAACAGCCCGACCTTACACCTGTCGTAAAGGGGACAGAAACAGTTGCGAAAGCACTTAAAAAAGGCGATATTGTTATATATGAATCAACGGTTTATCCAGGCTGTACTGAAGAGGTTTGTGTTCCTATACTTGAAAGAATATCAGGACTTAAGTTCAATGTTGATTTTTTCTGCGGTTTTTCCCCTGAAAGAGTCAACCCTGGAGACAAGGTTCACACAGTAACAACAATAAAAAAAATAACAAGTGGTTCCACCCCTGAATCTGCAGAAGAGATAGATCAGCTTTATAAAACGATAATCACGGCAGGTACACACAAAGCTTCAAGCGTGAAAGTAGCAGAAGCGGCAAAAGTCATTGAAAATTCTCAGAGGGATATAAACATTGCTTTTGTAAATGAACTCGCACTGATATTTGAAAAACTCGGGATAGACACTATTGATGTTCTCGAAGCCGCAGGCACCAAATGGAACTTTCTGCCGTTCAGGCCGGGGCTTGTCGGTGGACACTGCATAGGCGTTGACCCATACTATCTTACTCACAAAGCACAGGCAGTAGGATACAATCCTGAAGTTATCCTTGCCGGAAGAAGGATTAATGACAACATGGGAATATATGTCGCAAATAAAGTTGTAAAGCTGATGATCCAGAAAAATAAAAAGATTAAAGGTTCGAGAGTTCTCGTGCTCGGCATCACATTCAAGGAGAACTGCCCTGATATAAGAAACTCGAGAGTTATTGATGTCATCAGTGAATTCAGGGAATTCGGATGCATTGTTGATGTTGTTGATCCGATGGCTGATCATCATGAAGTTCTGGAAGAATACGGAGTCGAACTTTCAGATTTCTCAGAATGTCTGCAAAACGATTACGATGCGGTTGTTCTTGCTGTTTCGCATGAAAAATTCAGAAGTTATGATTTGAAAGGATTTGTTGATAAAAACACAGTAATGTATGATATTAAAGGGTTTCTTGACAGGAATATCGTTACAGGGAGACTTTGATGAAAAAGAATTTTGCTCTGATCGGCGCAGCGGGATATATTGCTCCAAGACATATGAAGGCGATCAAGGAGACGGGAAACGATCTTCTTGCAATGCTTGATCCCAATGACAGTATCGGAATAATCGACTCCTATTTTCCTGAAGCGGAGTTCTTTGTTGAATTTGAAAGGTTTGACAGGCACATCGATAAGCTCAGGAGAAGAGAGAACAGAATAGATTATGTAAGCATTGCCTCACCGAACTATCTTCATGATGCCCATATCCGTCTGGCATTGAGGAACATGTCGGATGCGATATGTGAAAAGCCGCTTGTCCTTAATCCCTGGACTGTTGACAACCTGAAGATAATTGAAAAAGAGACCGGCCACCATGTCAATACGATCCTTCAGCTCCGGCTTCATCCGACCATTGCCGCATTGAAAAAGAAGATAGATGAAGATCCGTCAGACAAAGTGTATGATGTCGATCTGACATATATCACAAGCCGCGGCAGATGGTATGATGTGTCATGGAAAGGCGACATGAGCAAATCGGGGGGAATGGCGACTAACATCGGGATCCATTTCTTTGATATGCTTCAGTGGATATTCGGATATGTTCAGAAAAACATCGTCAATGTGCAGGAACGGGATGTTGCTGCCGGTTTCATGCAGTTTGAAAAGGCGAGAGTAAGATGGTTCCTGAGCATTAATGAGAACATGCTGCCAAAGCAGGCGATCGAAAAAGGGAAAAAGACTTTTAGATGTATCACAATTGATGGTGAAGAGCTTGAATTCAGCGAAGGATTTACCGATCTTCACACTGTCAGCTATCAGAAAATCCTTGCCAAAGAAGGTTTTTCGCTTGAAGATTCAAGAACGGCCGTTGAGATAGCATTTAACATCAGAAATGCCTGTCCTGTCGGATTGAGAGGCGACTACCACCCGTTCCTTAAAAGTTGGAGAAGATAATGGAAAAGAATTTTTTTGTTCATGAAACTGCGATAATTGATGATAATGTCAGGATAGGCGAGGGGACTAAGATCTGGTGTTTTTCACACATTCTGAAGAATACAACTATTGGAAAAAACTGTGTTTTCGGGCAGAACTGTGTTGTCGGAGCGAATGTGAAAGTGGGCAACGGTGTCAAGGTTCAGAACAATGTTTCAGTATATGAAGGAGTTGAGATAGAAGACGATGTTTTTCTTGGTCCGTCGATGGTTTTTACCAATGTCATAAATCCCAGATCATTCATCGAAAGGAAAGAGGAATTCAGAAAAACACTTATGAAAAAAGGGTGTTCTGTCGGAGCCAACGCAACAATAGTCTGCGGAGCCACTGTCGGAAGATATGCATTCATCGGAGCAGGATCACTTGTCACCAAAGATGTTCCGGATTTTGCACTTGTTTACGGAGTTCCTGCCCGTCAGCACGGCTGGGTCGGAGTAAGCGGAAACAAACTCTGCTTTGATAGTTCCGATATAGCCACAGATAAAAGTGACGGGAAGAAATATATCCTTAAAAACGGTCGTGTCAGCGAATATCAGGGATAAATTTATTCTATACCGCTGTAATTGTTTGTAAAAAGGTGAGAAATGATCTGGATACAAGTTTTAATTCCGATTCTTCTGATGGTTATTCTCCTTGCAAAGAAAATCCGTCTTGAGCTTGTTCTTCCCGCCGGAGCAATTTGCATGGCACTTATTTCAGGTGTCGATCTTCCCGACATCGGTTCAGAATGGCTCAATTCTTTTATAAACAGAAGATCGGCAGATCTTTTCATCATCATCATGTCGGTTATGCTTCTTGGTGAGTTGATGGAAAAAGGGAAGATGTTCGGCAGAATGTCCGCAATTTTTCTGAAAATATTTCGAGATAACCGTATTGCCGCCGCTGCAAGTGCAGCTTTCATCGGGTTTCTGCCGATGCCTGGAGGGTCTCTTATTTCGGCCCCTTTTGTTGACAAGCTCCTTCCCGGTTATGAACAGAAAGAGAAAATGGCTGTAAACTACTGGTATCGCCACATCTGGGAATATTTTTTCCCGCTTTATGCAGGACTTGCATGGATAATAACTGTGATGAAAGTGCCGGCCACTGATCTTTTTATTTATCAGGGTGCAATGACAGTCGTTATGGCCTCTGCCGGTCTGCCTATCCTGCTTAAACACAAAAAACAGGAAATAACAGAGCTCGCAACTGCTGAAAACCCGCTGAAACTGCTTGTAATTTCGTGGCCGATACTTCTTGCGGTTGGACTTTCGATCGTTTTTTCACTTGATCTGCCGTGGGCTGTTCTGATTTCACTCATTGCTTTTATTATTAAAGAGAGACATCTTGCCGTTTATATAAAACCGTTTGTAATGAAAAAAAGGACGGTTTATGTCATTTTTCTTGTAACGGGAATGGTGTTCTTTGATTCGATAGTGAGAAGTTCAGGTGTGGCAACAGGAGTTTATGAAGCGCTCAAAGGTTCCAATCCGGCTGTGTTTGTATTCCTTGTCCCTATGATATGCGGAGTTCTGACAGGGATAACTATCGGATTCGTTTCGATATCTTTCCCTGTGATATATCCGTTCCTTGTTGTGAACGGGGTTGTTGATATGAATTATCTGCTCCTTGGTTTCATCGGCGGATTCATGGGAGTTATGCTTTCACCGATGCACCTTTGTCTTATTGTTACGACCGATTTTTTCAAGACGACACTGAAAGATGTTTATCCATACATTATTAAAGCAGGTGTTCTTACATTGGCAGGTGGAGTTTTGTATTATTTAGGGATGAAATTAACCTGCCTGTAGGGGTTGACCCGCGTGTCAACCTGTGTTTGTCGGGGCATTATTTTGACAAATCGGTGGGCAGAGTCTATTATTTTACAGAGATTAAGGATGCTGAAATTATAAGCATAATAGAAGGTGAAGCGATGATCACGATCACGAACAATCAGGGTAGAAAGATTTCAATTCCTATGTCAGAGCTTGAATTTTCCGCGACCCGTTCAACCGGCCCGGGCGGTCAGCATGTCAACAAGACCAGCAGTGCGGTTCAGCTCCGGTTCGATATTGAGAGCTCTTCCCTTCCTTTGTTCGTGAAATCAAAGCTTCTGACAATGAATGACCACAGGATAACCTCTCAAGGCGAAGTGATCATAAAAGTCACTGACGACCGTTCCCAGATACAGAACAGGGAAACCGCAATTGAAAGGTTTAAGGAACTGATAATCAAAGCGGCTTTCGTTCCAAAGAAGCGAAAACCGACAAAACCGACAAAAAGCTCCGTCGAGAACCGGCTCAAATCAAAAAAGATCAGAAGCGAAGTGAAAAAAATGCGCAGTTTCAAAGAACTATAAATTGACAAAAATCGGGCTGTACAGTATTATTTTGCGCGTGTTCTTCCACTTGTTCAGGAGTTTCACATGAATGAAAAGATCTACCGGCTTCCAAATGACGAAAGAGATTACAGTTTTGAAGAAATCGCAGCTCTTATTCTTGACGGCAGACTGGTAAAAAGGTCGCATATCTGGGAAAAATCAATGACAGACTGGGTGCGTCTCGGTGCCTGTCAGGATTTTACAGAAATATTTAAGGAATACGACCTTATGGCAGAAGAAAAGGTCAAGCAGGTTCTCGGTACGGACGATGAAACTCAGAAAAAACGCGAACTAAAGCAGATGATGGAGGATGTGGGAAGCGAAGAGCAGAACATCGAAGTTAAAAAAGATAACCACTTCAAATGGGTGATCATTGCGTTATTGATAATTGCGGCTCCAGTGGTTTTTTTCAGTGGTTATCAGCTTTTTATACAGAAAAACATTGAAGATGGTCCGCAGGAAGTTAAGTTCGATGATATAAACATCGAAGACATCAGATTCGGCTCCGGCGTAATGAAGATCGATGACATCAAGGGAATAACAGTTAAAAAAGTGGCAAAAAAGGAAGAAGATCTCATTCTTAAGGAGCTTCTTCTTGAAATAAGGAAAGAGAACGAAGCTATTGAAAGTCAGGAGCAGCAAGCCGAATCAGAAAAACCGAAAGAAAAAAAGAAAGCGGGACTTTTTGATACTGTCACTGATGAAGAACTTGATGCCTTCAGAAATTCATTCATGAAAAAAGTAGGGTCAAAAACTGTCGGATCAAAAGTCAAAACCGAAAGCAGTTTCGCTTCCGGAGGAGAAGAGCTGACTCAGAAACAGATAAATGAAGTTGTCAAAAACAACTACTCTTCAATAAAATACTGCTATGACAAAGCGCTTAAAAGCAATGAAGGGATCGGTGGAAAAATGGAGATCACTCTTCATATCATCGGAAGCGGTCAGGTGGCAAAGGTCATAAACGAAACTCCGAAGTTCAAAGGGACGGAAATGGACAGATGCATAACAGAGCAGATCAAGAAAAAATGGAAATTTCCCCCATTCAACGGAACCCTTTCAACAGTTACCATACCGTTCCTTCTTTCAGCTCAGTGAGCAGTCAAGATGGTCAAGAAAAAATCATCTTTCATTTGCACCAACTGTTCCTATTCGACTCCAAAATGGCTTGGAAGATGTCCTGAATGCGGCGAGTGGAATACTCTTGAAGAAAAGGATGAAACAGTAATTCCCAAAGATAATCACCGTCTTTTTCTTTCTTCACCGGATGCGGTTTTCAGTCATATAAACAATGTGACCACAACTGACAGCGAAAGGATAAATTCCGGTTATAAAGAGCTCGACAGAATTCTCGGCGGAGGGATTGTAAAAGGAAGCTACAACCTTATTTCAGGACATCCGGGAGTAGGTAAGTCAACTTTGATGCTTCAGGCGGCTCTCGAGATCTCAAGGTTGTGCAGGGTGCTTTATCTTTCAGCGGAAGAATCGGTCTCTCAAGTCAAAATAAGATTTGAGCGGCTTGCAGGGAAAAGGGGGTGCGGAGAACTGTATCTTTCAAACGAGAACAACCTTGATAAGCTCAGAGCAAAAGTGGAAGATGAGAGCTTCGATTTTCTTTTCTGTGACTCGATCCAATCTGTCTATTCGCCCTCTGTCCCCGGAATTCCGGGATCTGTCAGTCAGATAAAGGAGTGTGCGGTAAAACTTCTTGAAACCGCCAAAAGAAAAAATATAACAGTTTTTGTCATAGGTCATGTTACGAAGAGCGGAGCAATTGCAGGACCGATGCTCCTTGAACACATGGTCGATTCAGTCCTTCTTTTTGAAGGTGATCCTTCTCTTGGATACAGAGTTCTGCGGTGTTCAAAGAACCGTTTCGGACCAACTGATGAAATAGGTATTTTCACAATGACTTCGACGGGACTTAGCGAAGTTGAAAATCCAAGCCAGTTCTTCCTTTCAGACGGAATGGGCTCAATATCGGGGTCGGCACTTGCTTTGATACTTGAGGGCTCAAGACCTTTTCTCATCGAAGTTCAATCACTTGCAACAAGCTCAAATCTGCCTCAACCCAGAAGAGTTGTGACGGGTATCGATGCAGGGCGACTTGCAATGATAACGGCAGTGCTTGAAAAAAGATGCGACATCTATTTTTCCAATTTTGACCTTTTTGTTAATGTCGTAGGTGGATTGAAGCTGAAAACACCTGCTGTCGATCTTCCTGTTGCCGCTTCATTGTTAAGTTCTATTTTTAATATAGCTCTCCCGATGAACACAGCTTTTGTAGGTGAACTCGGACTCGGTGGAGAGATAAGAGAGGTTCCCGGACTTGAAATTATGCTCAAAGAGGGTTCCCGGCTTGGATTAAAAAGGATATATGCCCCTGAAAGCCGAACAAAAATTAAGAAAAGCGAAGGAACGGAAATAATCAGGATAAAATCGGTTTACAACATCATCGAACATATCCGGTCAATGAACATTTTTGACTCATGAAAAATGTAGAAACAAAAAAACTCGGTACATTCCTGGGCGTTTTCACACCCACTATACTGACGATACTCGGCGTGATAATGTACATGCGTGCCGGCTGGGTTGCAGGCCACATGGGACTGGTCAACACGCTCCTGATAGTTTTAATAGCGAATTCAATAACTTTGATAACGACACTTTCATTTTCATCTGTCGCAACGAATAAAAAAGTGGGTGCAGGCGGTGCATACTACATAATCTCAAGAACGCTGGGTTTTGCAATAGGCGGAGCAATAGGCGTGCCGCTCTTCCTGTCACAGGTGTTCTCTATAACCCTATACAGTTACGGTCTAGCTGAAGTTCTTAACTTTCTTATTCCATGGATCCCTGTTGCACCTGTTGCTTTTGTCATAATAATAATTGTCGCGGCACTTTCATTTAAAGGGGCTGATTTTGCTTTAAAAACCCAGATACCGATCATGGCGGCTGTTGCGATCTCGCTGCTTTTTCTTGCTATCGGAGCTTTTTTAAAGACAGATATTTCAAGTGTAAGAATGTCCAGCCCTACAGGTGAAGTCACTTTTTTTACAGCATTTGCCATCTTTTTTCCGGCAGTAACCGGAATAATGGCGGGACTTGGACTCTCGGGCGATCTGAAGGATCCGCAGAGATCAATACCGCTTGGAGCGATAACTGCAACATTGGTGGGTTTTGCGGTGTATCTTACAGTTCCATTTCTTCTTGTAATGGGGGCAGATGACAAAGATCTGATAAATGATGTAATGGTCTGGTCCGAAATCGCTCCGGCTGGAGCATTGTTCATTATTCCCGGTCTTTTCGGAGCGATATTTTCAAGTGCCGTGGGAAGTATGCTCGGAGCACCGAGAACTTTAGGCGCACTGATATCAGATCAGTTTGAGAAAAAGAGTATCATTGATTTTTTTAATGGATCTGCCGGACAGAAAACAGTTTTCGGAATTTCACTTTTCATAGCACTCTCAGCCGTTTTTTTAGGCAATCTTAACGATGTCGCTACAGTTGTGACGCTTTTCTTCCTTACTGTGTACGGGGTCGTTAATATCACTGCTGCACTTGAAGGTCTGAGTAATGAACCTTCCTGGAGACCCAGATTCAGAATTCCCTGGATAATAAGTCTTGCAGGAGGTATAGCTTGCATAGTTGTTATGTTCCTGATCAACCCCCTTGCAAGCTTTGCGGCCATTGTCATTGAGTTTCTACTTTATGTTTTTCTAAAGCGGCGATCTGAAAAGAACATAAAAGGTGATGCAAGAAGGGGTGTTTATGAAAAAGTCATCAAAAACTCCCTGCTCAACCTGAGAAATCATCCGATGACCGCAAGAAACTGGCGACCCTATTTGCAGATAGTGATCAATGATCCGCAGAAGCAGAAAAATCTTGTAAAATTCGGATCCTTCTTTGCAGAGAACTCCGGAATTGTCACAGTTACGCAGCTTATAGAGGGTAAACTCGGAGAGGATTTAATTGATATTGACGGCAAAACTCAGTTCATGGAGAATTTTTACGGTCAAAAAGACCTGACTGTTTTTCCGGAAGTTAATATTGTTGACGATTTTGAGCAGGGGATAATAACTTCAGTACAGGCAAACGGAATTGCAGGTTTGCAGTCAAACACAGTTATGATATGCTGGCCTGATGAAATTAAATATCTGCCCAAATATCTTTCAATAATGAGACGGATATCTGTAATAAAAAAGTCATTTATCATCGGAAAAGTCTCTTTTGATCTGAAGCTTCTTCAAAAAAGCTCAAAGCCCCGCTCGATCCATGTCTGGTGGGGAGGTCTTCAGCGTAACGGTGATATGATGCTCCTGCTGGCATATCTTCTTACAACGAGCGTTCACTGGAAAAATTCTGTCATAAGCATAATAAACATCGTTGATTCAGGAGAAAAAGAACTGGATGCATTTTTTCAGTTAAGTCATCTTGCAAGTGAATCGAGGATAGCCGCTGATATCAGGATAATTGTCAAAGACAAGGACCAATCTTATGTTGATATAATCCATCAGACGAGTAAGGATGCAGATGTCGTTTTCATGGGGCTTAACACTCCGGAAAAAGGTGAGGAAGATCAATATGCATTAAAGTTACAGGAGCTTGCAGGGACACTGAACGCTGTTTTCTTTATTAAAAACGCGAGTGTTTTTAAAGGGACACTTCTTGAATCAGATGTGTATGAAGGGAAATATAATGAATGAAGTTTTAAAGAAAATGAAAGCTGATATCATTGAGCACATTTCAAACTATTTTGATATGTGTCCTGAAAGATATTATCTGAAAAGGTCAATTGAGAAGGAACACCTTAAAAGACTGCTGGAATTCATTTCAAGGGGAAAGCTGATACGGGGAATACTGGTAATCTCTTCGTATGATGCTCTCGGTGGAAAGGAAAGGAAGAAAATTCTTTCAATCGCTTCTGCGATAGAACTTTTGCATGCGGGTTTTCTCATGCACGATGATGTAATGGACGGGGACATTTTGAGAAGGGGAGAACCCTCGGTTCATGTTTCATACAGAGATCTTTTTGCCGATGAAGGTCTTTTAAATCCTGAAAAGAACGGAGAATCTTTTGCGATATGTCTTGGTAACATTGCATATTTCATGGCCTTTGATCTTATTGCAGGATCGGGCTTTGATACTGCAACCGCAATCCGGCTCATAAGGATATTCAACCGCGAAGCAGTCATTACAGGTCTGGGTCAGATGAATGACATTTTTACCGGCGCACTGAAGGATTTTCCTGATGAAAGGTCGATACTTGATACCTACAGAATGAAAACGGCAAGATACACTTTCTCTCTTCCTCTCATAATGGGTTCAGTATGTGCAGGTCTGGACGATGAGCTGATAGAAAAGATAGTTGAGCCGGCTGAAGCCATAGGGCTTGTTTTTCAGATGAGAGATGATGAACTTAATATTCTTGAAGATCCGCAGGGGACAGGAAAATCGGCAGGAAGCGATATTACGGAGGGGAAGAAAACATTAATAATATCAATGCTTTTAAAAAATATTGAAGGTGATGATAAAAGAAAAATGGAGAAGATCTTTTCAAAAAAAGAGCTCACTCTGAATGAACTTGAGTACATCAGAAAAGCTCTTGCGGATTCAGGCACTGTTGATGAACATCGAAAAATGATATCTCAAATATCCCTATCGGCAAAGGAAGCGATAGAATCTCTTGATATCAATGAAGAGTATAAAAATATTCTCAGATATATTCTTAAGATCTCGGTTGAAAGAAAATTCTGAACTATCTTCTTTTTTCCAACCAGTTAAGGATCTCTTTAAAAAGCTCGTCTCTAACCGGTTCGTTATGCAGTTCGTGGCGATAGCCATCGTAAAGTCTGATAGTTACATCAATCAGTCCGGCTTTTATATAATCTTTATAAGTCTGAGTCACTTTTCTGCCGAAATCTCCGACAGGGTCCATGTTTCCTGAAAAAATGAAAACGGGCAGTTTTTTAGGAATTTTTGCAATGTTTTCAGCCCTTTCCATTTCAAGCATCATTGTCACAAGATCTTTATAAAATGCGTAGGTGTTGACATTTCCGCACATCGGGTCAGCTAAAAATTTTTCAGAAACCGAAGAATCGGTGCTCAGCCACTCAAATCCGGTAATTCCAGGTCTGAAAGCTTTGTTGAGATCAGCATTTCCAATCCTGTGGACAAGTGGAAGTTTGGTATCAGGTTTAACAAAAGGGGCAAGAACTTTCAAAGTTGTCAGATTCACTATCTTATTTTTAAGCGGCAGCCCTCCTGTTCCCATGAGAAGAAGGCCGTCAATTTCGTTTCCGTGTTCAAAAACGAAGTTCCTTGCAATGAATGATCCCATGCTGTGACCGAACAGGAACACTTTATTATCGGGAAACTCATTT
>Ga0116157_10005899_pt1 | contig 11192 bp, 8 predicted proteins | sample AD_UKC048_MetaG_FD_89882 | JGI IMG/M metagenome (GOLD analysis project Ga0116157, IMG submission 89882) | Active sludge microbial communities of municipal wastewater-treating anaerobic digesters from USA - AD_UKC048_MetaG | ecosystem: Engineered > Bioreactor > Anaerobic > Digestate | place: USA... | reverse complement strand
CAGAAATGGTGCCACCTTCAAGGCTGAGGTCAAAAGTTGCGCCACTGCTCGTGCCTATGTGAATCCCGTCATCAAGATTATTTAATACGTCCACATTGGTCATGTCCAGGTGCAAAGCTTTGCCACTCTCAGCATAACCGTAGATCCCATGCATGGCAAAATCGTGAAATACGCAGTCACTAACGGTCACATCATCGGACCTCACATACAATCCGTAACCCACACTGTCAACCCCATCAAGATCACAATAGTTTAAATCAGCCATCCCTCCAAAGGCCACTTCCACAAAACCCCGGATGATGCTGATCGGATCCAATTCCGTCCCTGCTAACAGAAGCGCACCTCCCGAAAGGACTCTGAAACCACTGGTGAGAGTAGTCATATCCAAAATTGCGCCTTGCTGAATGGTTAGGCTAATCCCATTTGGTATTTGCATCACACAACTTGTGTATCCACATCCAAAACCGATAGGCGCACCCCCCAGGTCTACATTCTGCGTGAGACTGTAATCCGGGTTTGGAATCCAGATGATAACCTTGTTCCTGTCATTCCCGCTAAAGGTCAGGTTGGAGTAGGTCGGTTGCATGTTGATGGATGATTGGTAAACAGCAAGCCCAACCATGTCATCGGGATTGCCGTTCGTGTTATTTGAGACAGTCGTGTTCTGGATGGAAGGCGTCCGTCCAGGCGTGTCGAGCACCACTCCATCCACATGTCCATCCCTGATCTCGGAATGATTCAATGTCAGGTCAGCCCGGCGGACATCCAATTGCGCACGGTTGTAACAATTGTTGTAAGAGCTGTCCTCATACCCACCTGCACAAACACCAGAACCGGCATAGCGGATAGAGGCATAGTCCAGGTTGGCTGAACTGTTTTCGTACAACACTATGCCGTACCAGCTATTGGCGGGGTCATCGTTCAGGCTGGTAAAAACAGCCGGGTTGCCCTCACTGCCCGTTACGTTCAGCGTTCCCAACACCTTGAGCCCCCTGCCGGAGCCGCCAAACCGCACGACCGCACCGGCCTCGACTGTCAGCGTCACTCCCGCGCTGACTGTGACAATGCAATCGGCCAGGTAAACATTGCCCGACGTCCAGGTTGTGTCTGTAGAAATCACTGGAGTCATGCAAACGTCCACATCAACCTGCAGTTGACTACCGGGAATACCTTCCGGGTCGCTTGAAGAAACCGGAGTGATCGGTGAAACGGATGAAAGGCAGACAGCCATCAGGAGGATGGCTGTGACCAACATTCTGCAGGTCCTGAACAAGTTTTTTTTCAGGATTGACAACGGAATTCTCTTAAAAGAGTTATTCATACGCATCCTCCCCAAAAGTCGGAATATATTCAGTTATGAAAGAAAGTTTAGAAGAGTTTTAGCATCGAGTCGCCGCTAGAAAATGCAAGAATTAGCTCGGGGATGCTTGGTGATATTTTAACATAAAAGCAATATTCTAATGACACATTTTTGGGAAAACTACCAAAGAATCCGGGAGAGGAATTTTTTGCAGTAACTGTCTCTCGCATAGGGCATGAAAACATACCTGCCAGACCGATATTCGTGGATAGCATAGGTATTGTTTATGAAAGTCGTTTGATGGCGACAGTTTTCGAAAATTTAAGTTATGAAAAGTTGCTCTGGTTCATTGACCAGAGCAACTTATTACAACACGAGTTTTATGGCTCAAGCGAGATGAATCTCTTGCTCTCATCGCTAAATTCAAACAAAGGATCAAAGACGATTTTTATTTCTGTTTCACCTGCTCCGACTTGTAATATCATCCATCCTTCATATTCGCCGTCAGGATAGAGGGTAACATTGAATGCGGGATCAGGATCAACTACGCTTGGTACATCATGCAGGACACCGTTGCTGCCAGTGGTGTTGAAATCAAAATCACTGACATTTGTTGCAACATCTTCCGTACTGATGTTGTGGACATACGCCTTCACAGCGATATATTCAAATCCATCTTCTGGCGGGTCATTATATTGATTGGCAGCGAGTGCCATGTTCCACGCCTCGTCTCCACGAATCACTTCGACAATTGAAATCTCCCAATTATCTGTGGTTACTTTTTCGGACATTGAAGCAGGGTTATTACGCTCTTTTCCAATATCGGTGGAGGCAATGTTGATCAAATCAGTCGGAACTTCAAGTGAAGCACCTTCATCAACAGCCAGATATCTCACTTCGTCATCGTCAAAGGTCCAGGATTCTTGAAAAGCTAACATTAGATTTGTCTCACCAATAATTGACTGAAAGACCACCCACCCCTCATATTCCCCACCTGGATATAAGTCAATGTCAAGCTCTGGCTCAGGCTCGACAATGCTGGGCAAATCATGCAAGATGTTGGAGCTGCCCGTGATGTTAAAGGAATAGCCATCAATGGAGCTTGAATCATCCACCGTTCCGATGTTGCGGACCTGTAGCTTGAGAGCGATGTACTCATAACCGTCTGCGGGAGGCTCATTATATCGATTGGCTTCCAGGACTAGATTCCAGGCAGCTTCACCGCGCACAACCTCAAGGATTGTCATTTCCCAGTCTTCCGTAACCAGTTTTTCATTGAACGGAATGGGTGAGCTGCGATGCATTCCGGTCTCAGAAGCTGCGATGGCATTTAGGTCAGAGGGAATATTGATTGAAGCGCCCGGGTCAAGAGCAATGTATCGCTTTGCGTCTTCGTCAAAACTCCACGATTCGTCGAACACCAGGATCAAGTTGCCTTCACCCTGGCCTACCAGGTACACAGACCAACCTTCGGTCTCTCCGCCGGAGAATAAGGTAGCATCAAGCTCTGGCTCTGGTTTCACGACACTTGCCATGCCCGTTGTGTATAGAATTGCCTTATCTCCGGTAACATAGAAATCGTATCCACTGATGCTATGCTCATCACTGTCGTTGTAGGTGCATTTGACGTGGATCTTTACCATGAGATATTCCATACCCTCCGGAGCAGGCTCATTGTAAGAGTTGGCTGCCTGGATATCAGTCCAGGCGTCAGCACCGCGTTTGGTTTCAAGCACCTGAACATCCCAGTTTGGCACTGAAACGACTTCTGTTCCCGGGAAAGGATTGGACCTTGAAAATCCCATCGGCGCGATTGTAGGCGCGATGGTAGGCGTAGCTGTGGGCGGAATGGTGGGGGCAATTGTGGGTGGAATTGTGGGGGCGGTGGTGGGTGAGGTTGTGGGTTCAACAATTGGTTGTGTAACCTGGGGCGGTTCGGTGACGGATTCACCTGGCGCAGCAACAGTAGCAGTGATTGGATCTACCTTTTCAGGAGTTTCCTCTGTACTTCCCCCGCATGAAAGAGTTGCAAGAACCAGGACGATCGCAATAATGAATAGAGCATGCCTTTTCATTTCTCCTCCAATTTCCGGATTGTGAATATTATTATACGCGAAAGGATGGGTGAGTCGCTATAGCCCCTCCGAAGTTCTGAGTGAAGAGCCTCTGAGTGGAACAATGAAAGGGGAGGATGTGCCCCAACCAAAGTGCCAACCAATTTATTGGAATCAAAAGGAAAAGCGGGCGATCGGACACCTGTACCCCCTGCGGGTGTTTGAAACGAACGTATACATTCCAAAATGAGTAGAGGCGACGCAGTGCACAGCCTCCCCTTGCGGGATGCGTCGCCCCTACCAATGAATAAGAAAAAAGCGGGCGATCGGACATTTGTACCCCCTGCGGGTATTCGAACCGAACGTATACATTCCAAAATGAGTAGAGGCGACGCATGCGTCGCCCCTATCAAAGGATCTTAAATAAGAAAAGCGGGCGATCGGACACCTGTACCCCCTGTGGGTATTCGAACAGACCATGTTGTGAATATTAAATAAAAAAAGCGGGCGATCGGATTCGAACCGACGAGTGTTAGCTTGGAAGGCTAATGCCTTACCACTTGGCGACGCCCGCGTAGCCTCTATTTTAGCCGATTCGTCCTCGCTGTCAAACAATTCGCAAGGATTAAGTTTTCGTAGGTCGGCTCACCATACCTTAAAGGTGTGCAGTCTATAGGACAATACGGCTTCGTCGTAGGTCGGCTTGCGCATTTCAAGCCGACAATGAATTGGGAACAGCACAAAAACAATTTTAATTGTGTGACAAAGAGCAATGTCGGGTTCAACTGCGGAACCCGACCTACAACTAAATTACACAGCAATGTCGGGTTCAACTGCGGAACCCGACCTACGACTATCAATATTCGGCTTATTACTGCCTGAGTAACTCCAGCAAGATCTCACGTGTGCGCTTGGGGTCAGCCTTGCCGCCGGTGGCGCGCATCACCTGCCCCACGAACCAGCCCAGCAGGCTTTCTTTGCCGGCTCGGAAGCTTTCTACCTCAGCTGTCGAGGCAGCCAGCACAGCTTCAATCTGAGATCTCAGGGTGTCGCTGTCGGCGATCACCGCCAATCCTTCTGCTTCCACGATCTCCGCCGGGGCGCGGCCGCTCTCCTCCACTTTGCGCAGCAGGCTCTTGCCGGTGGCGGCGTTGATCTTGCCGTCTTCCACCATGCGGATGATCTGCGCCAGGAAGGCAGGGGTCAGCACCAGCTCAGAGGCTGTCCTGCCGAGGTCGTTCATCAGGCGCGAGAGGTCGTTCATCATCCAGTTGGAGACGGTCTTCGCCTCTCCGCCAAAACTGGCAACCGCGGCTTCAAAATAGTCCGAAAGTCCGCGTTCCGAGGTCAGGATTTCGGCATCGTACGCCGAAAGTCCGTAATCCGTCTCAAAGCGAGCTTTTCTTGCCAGCGGGAGTTCGGGCAGCTCGGCCTTGACGCGCGCGATCTCCTCCCCCGTCAGGACGACTGGCAGCAGGTCCGGCTCGCGGAAGTAGCGGTAGTCCGCCTCGGTTTCCTTGGAGCGCATCATGCTCAGCTTGCCGGTGTCGGCATCCCAATCGAGGGTGTAGCTGACGACCCTGCCGCCAGACTCCACCAGTTCAATCTGGCGTTTAGTTTCTTCGATGATCGCCTGGCGGACGGCATCGATGGAGTTGACGTTTTTGATCTCGGTTTTGGTGTTCAACACCTGGCTGCCGCGTTCGCGGATCGAGACGTTGGCATCACAGCGCAGGTGACCGCGTTCCATGTCGGCTTCCGATACGCCGATCCAGCGCAAAAGCTGGCGCAGCTGGGTCAGGTATTGGGCTGCCTCTTCGCCGGAACGTAGATCGGGCTCGGTGACCATCTCCACCAACGGCACGCCGCAGCGGTTGAAGTCCACCAGGCGCAAACCGTGATCGAGTTTGGTTTTGCCGGCATCTTCTTCGAGGTGCAGCTTGTGGATGCGCACACGGCGGGTGACGCCGTCGGGCATGTGCAGGTCAAAGTAGCCACCCTTGCCGATGGGCTGGTCGAACTGGGTGATCTGGTAGCCCTTGGGCAGGTCGGGGTAGAAGTAGTTCTTGCGGTCAAAATGCGAGACCGGGTTGACCTCGGCGTGCATCGCGGCGGCCAGCAGCGCGCCCTTGTGGATGGCTTCGCGGTTCAAAACGGGCAGCACGCCGGGCATACCGGAGCAAACCGGGCAAATATTGGTGTTGGGTTCAGCTTCCCATGAGTCCGCCTTGCAGGAGCAGAAGATCTTGGTCTGGGTGTTGAGCTGGATGTGGGTTTCGAGCCCGATAACGACTTCGTAATCTTTCATTTTGTCACCTCCTGGCGCAGGACTACAGGACGAACTGCGCGCCAGGCTTCCCCCTGGGTTGCTTGTTCAAAGGCATAGCTCGCCCGCAGGGTCAGGTCTTCGCGGAAGTCCGGACCGATGAACTGGATCCCGATGGGCAGATTATCAGCATCCAAGCCGCCCGGGATGCTGACAGCCGGCAAACCGGCATGGTTGGCGGAAACGGTCATCTGATCCGAATACTGCATGCGCACCGTATTTCCGAAGACGTCGTTGCGCTTGAAAGAGGTGGTGGCGGTGGTGGGGGTGAGGATCACATCCAGGCGGTGCTCGCCGTGGGGGTCGAAGGCGCGCTCAAAATCGCGCCGGATCATGGCGCGCACCTTGAGAGCCCGCTGGTAATAGTTGGCGGCATAGCCTTCCGAGGAGAGGTACATCCCCATCAGGATCCGCAGCTTGACCTCAGAGCCAAAACCCTCAGCGCGGGTGCGTCGGATAAGGTCCTGCAGGTCTTCCACATCAACAGGGGTGCGGTAGCCATATTTGACGCCGTCGAAGCGGTGCAGGTTGGATGCAGCCTCCACGCGTGAAACCACAAAATAGGTCGGGATGCTGTATTTGGCGTTGGGCAGAGGAACGTTCTCGACGATTTCCGCGCCGAGGTCTGCCAACACTGAGGCAGCATGCTGCACGGCCTGGCTGATCTCTGCTTGGATGGTCTCCATGGCAAGCTCGCCGGTTTCGAAATCCGGGTAAAAAAGATGGGAATAATCGGGCGAAAGCCCAACGCGCAAGCCTTTGACGCCTTCCTTCAGCGTTTCGAGGTAGTTGGAGGGTGGCACAACCGAAGAGGTGCTGTCTTTTGGATCATTCCCGGCAATAACCTGCAGCATCAAGGCAGCGTCGCTCACGTTGCGTGCGATCGGACCCGGGCAGTCCAGGGAGGACGAGAACGCCATCAGACCATAGCGCGAGACGCGCCCATAGGTCGGTTTGAGCCCAACCACACCGCAGAAAGCAGCCGGCTGGCGAATGGAACCGCCGGTGTCTGTGCCGAGCGAGAGCGCCACCTCTTCAGCGGCGACGCTGGCAGTGGAACCACCCGACGAGCCGCCAGGCACGCGGGATGGGTCCCAGGGGTTATTTGGAGAGGGTTTAAAGGCGCTGGATTCACTGGAAGAGCCGAAAGTGAACTCATCCAGGTTGGCTTTGCCCAGAACCAGCGCGCCTGCGTCAATTAGCTTCTGAACCGGTGTGGCGGTGTAGGGCGGTTTGAAGTTCCACAAAATACGTGAGGCAGCCGTGGTTTCAATGCCCTGCAGGGTAAAAATGTCCTTGATCGAGACGGGCACGCCTGCCAGTGCGCCGGGGTCTTCACCCGCGGCGATCTTGCGGTCGATTTCGTCAGCCTGCTGGCAGGCGAGGTCTTCGGTCAGGCGAATGAAGGCATGTACCTTTTGCTCTTCAGCAGGATCAAGAGGTTTTTGGTCAAGGCTGCCCGGCACGCCATCCACAGCGCGGATCTGCGCGAGAGAAGCTTCGAGGACTTCGCGAGCGCTGAGCTCGCCGGCGTGTACGCGGGCGGAAACTTCTGAAGCGGAAAGCTGATTTAGGCTCATTTCGCTCCTTTCACGTCCGGGACGGCAAACATGCCATCCTCGCTCTCCGGCGCGCCAGCCAAAATCTCGCCGGGGGTGGGGAAGGGCTGCCAGGCGTCCGCGCGCGGACCTGCCCCCTGGCACTCGATACCGTGCAGGGTGGGCTGGATATCATCTTCGAGCGGCACCTGCAGCAGGGCGTTGACAGAGCTGAGTTGGTGGTTCATCTCGGTCAGAAGGTACGCGCCTTCCGCAGAGATGAGTTCAAGCGCTGCCAAACCGACCAACTTGTGAAAAAGTTCAGGACTGATTTTGCTAATGCTCATGGGTTTTCCTTTTGATTTGCTGAAGCGAATTATACCGTAGGCAAGCAATGCTATAATCGGATATGTTGGTAACAATTTTCGGATGATCGTTTGTTTTCCGCCTTGCCTTGGACTTGCTTAGCGGGACGGGGCAGGCAAAGGAGTTTATGATGAGCGAAGAAACCAAGATTCAATGCCCCGCGTGTACCGCGGAGTTGACCCCTGAGATAGTGGAGTGCCCCTGGTGCGGGCGCCTTATGACCCCTAAGGCGGAAGAAAAACCTTCCGAGGAGGCTCCTGAACGGATAAGAGACTGGTTTGAACCCGAGCCAGCTCCAGTTCCCTCAGAACCTGCGCCAATCCCATTGCCTGCAGAACCCGATGAACCTCCCGTACCAGAAGAACCCACTCAACCACCTGTGCCTTCCGAGCCTCCCGAGCCCGTTGCGCCCACAGTGGCTGTTTTTCCTGTAGCAGAGCCAGGGCTCACCGAGATTGCACCTGTTCCAGGTCGGGCGCCTGCCAGCAATCTGAAGATGATGGGGATAATCCTGACCATTTTCTCTTTCCTGGCACTGTTATTTTTTGCATTTCAGGTCTTCCAGGAAAAATTGCCACCTTTAGTGCTCGTGGTCCCGATTTTTGGGATGATGATTGGCTTGATATCCATAATGGTTGGGCAAAAGCGGTAGTGATATAGATAAGCTGGTTGAAACCCGAAAAAAATGAATGATGACAATCAATTGCCTGAGCGCCTGAGCCGCGAGACGATCTTTGAGAGTGAGTATTTGCGGCTGCACCTCGACCGGGTGCGTCAGCCAAATGGATGCATTATCGAACGTTTTCACTTCGTCGAATATCCCCATCCCGCGGTTGGGGTGGTGGTGGAGAACGATCTGGGGCAGGTGGTGCTTTGTCGCGTGCCGCGTTACACCAGCATGACCTGCGATTGGTCGGTGCCGGCTGGGGGCGTGGATAAGGGCGAGGATGCGCTGGAATCTGCCCGGCGTGAGGTGTGGGAAGAGACTGGTTTTGAGTCCTTTGACCACCGATTAGTGTATACCTATTATCCTCAACAAGGCAGCAGCAACAAGCTATTCCACGTCGTATTTTGCCGGGCTGGCGAACAAACCGGGAGTTTTGACCCGAATGAGATCAGTGAAATCGGCTGGTTCTCCAAAGAAGAGGTGGAAAGCATCATCGCCAGGGGTGAGATGCAGGACGGCCTCGGTCTGACCGCGCTTTTGCTCTGGTTGCGGGGGAAATTGTGATATGTGATCGTGCCGGCGTCTTGTGAAGCACCCCAGCGCTGAAAGCGCGTGTGGGCAGACCATGCACGTGTTCTGATCGAAGGTCACTACGTGGTAATAGACGCCATTGGCGAAAAGCTGTGCTCGGGCAGGAGCCCGGCACAATCGTTTGTTAGCAGGCAGATCACCACGATCTTTTTGCGATTACACATCCCTCCCTTATCCATTAAAATCAAACTGTGTCAGAGCAGATTTCCTCCAAAACGAAACTTAAAACCGCCACCATCCTTTTTGTACTCGGGCTGGGGCTTTACCTGCTGACCCGCTTCATTGCCCTGGACAAATTCCCGATCTATTTCTTCTCCGACGAAGCCATTCAAACCATGACTGCCAAGGACCTCGTAGCCCGGGGGTTGCGGGATTTGGATGGCAGCCTTTTTCCGGTGTACTTCGAAAACGGCGGGCAATACAACCTCTCGCTCTCAGTCTGGTTGCAGGTGTTGATCACCTGGCTGCCCAATTCCGTCTGGCTGACGCGCGGTCTGCCAGCTTTGATCACCTTGCTCTTCCCTCTAGCTGGCGGGCTCTTCCTGCGTGACCATCTCAAGGCGCGCTTTTGGTGGCTGGCGCCTTACGTCATCAGCGTCATTCCAGCCTGGTTCCTGCACTCGCGTACCGCTTTTGAGACCATGCTTGGGGCCTCGCTTTACTGCCTGTTTCTTTTTCTATATGCTAATTACCGCCTAAAGGATCGCCGCTGGTTGATACCGGCTTTGGCTGCTGGCGCACTGGCTTTTTACACTTACAGCCCCCTGCAGCTTGTGGTGGTGCTCAGCGGTGTGATCTTATTGCTGGTGGATTGGCGCTATCACTTTGCCGAGTCCAAAAGCTGGCAAAGAGGCCTGTTTGCCCTGGTCCTGCTGGCTGCACCATACCTGTTCTTTCGGCTGACGCATGCTGAGGCATTTGCGCAGCACTTGCGCATCGTGCATTCCTATTGGATAAGTGGCATCAGCCTGAGTGAAAAATTTGCCCTCTTCTTTTGGCGTTGGCTCAAGGGCTTCAACCCGCTTTACTGGTTCTTCCCGAACGAGCAGGACCTGATCCGCCACCTGATGAGGGGCTATGGGCACCTGCCCTGGCTGTTCCTGCCATTCACGCTGCTCGGTTTGTGGCGCTGCCTACGACTGTGGCGGCATCCTGCTTGGCGCGTGCTGCTGATCGCGCTGTTGGTTGCCCCTAGCGGTGCGGCGTTGGTGGATGTGGCAATTACACGGCTGTTGGTTGTGGTTGTCCCACTTGCTTTGCTGACAGCTCTTGGAGTGAACGACGCCCTGGTCTGGCTAAGCGCGAAAGTAAGAGAAAGCCGGCTGCCCGCAATTGGCCTGGCGCTGGCGCTGACAGCTGCATCGGGCTGGATGACCCGCGACGCGATCCTGAACGGTCCCACCTGGTACCAAGATTACTCCCTCTACGGTATGCAGTGGGGCGGGCAGCAGCTCAGCGCGAAGATCCTTGAGTTCCAACAAGCCCATCCGCAAGCGCAGCTGACCCTCAGCCCTACCTGGGCAAACAACACCGATGTGATCATGCGCTATTTTCTGGGCGATCCGCTGCCTGTTGAAATGGGCACGCTTGGCGAGCATATCGATTACTTTATCCCCTTTGAGGATGGAGAGGTCTTCATTCTGCCGCCTGAGGAATACGCCGCGTTGCTTGAGAACCCTAAGTTTGCGGATATCACAGTCCTCGATCTGCTACATTACCCTGACGGAAACCCGGGCTTCTATTTTGTCTCACTGGATTACGCGCCAGGTGCTGAAGCGGTTTTTGCGGCTGAAATGGCTGAGAGGCAGAAGCCCCAGGTGGAGCAGTTTGAGATATTGGGGCAGTTGGTTGAGGTGACTTATCCGATGCTGGATATTGGTCAGATAGCAGATGCCTTTGATGGAGACCGTGCCACCCTGATCCGCACTTTCGAAGCCAATCCGCTCAACCTGACACTCGCGTTTAGTGACCCTATTGACCTTCAAGCAATCACCGTCTGGCTGGGGAACGTCCGCAGCGCCATCCACGTGGAACTGATCGACGACCAGGGTCAGCACAGCCAATTTGAGGCTTTTGACACTGGCACGGAAGCCATCCACCCCATTCGACTGGATTTTGGAGAGAAAGTGGCTGTGAAGTCTCTCAACCTGAGCATCGAGAGCCTGGACGCACGCGAGCCTGTACATGTGCATCTCTGGGATGTCACCTTTGAATGATCACATTCACTCCTGAGCGAGTTCAAACACATGTGAGACGATAGGGCTTTACAAAAAAGCACATTGGGGTCATCCTAAAGGGTGGAAAACCAAAACAAGGAGGAACCCCAATGCGGCAGATATATCTGCAAAGT
>Ga0116157_10005885_pt1 | contig 11207 bp, 9 predicted proteins | sample AD_UKC048_MetaG_FD_89882 | JGI IMG/M metagenome (GOLD analysis project Ga0116157, IMG submission 89882) | Active sludge microbial communities of municipal wastewater-treating anaerobic digesters from USA - AD_UKC048_MetaG | ecosystem: Engineered > Bioreactor > Anaerobic > Digestate | place: USA... | reverse complement strand
CGAGTTCAGGAAATGCCGCGATCACGGAGATCGACAACATGATTAGTCGAGACCTTCCCAGTCCACATCAACACGACGCGCAGCAAGATCAACCGAGCGCACGATCGCATCAACGAAAGGAATGAGCTCATCTCCGGTTGCGGCTTTCGGGTCACCGTCCGGGCGCTTGACGCGCAAAATTGGATGTGCACCGGACTCGAAAATTTCGGTGATCTCACCAAACAGACGTTCACCGTTGGTACAGCGCAGTCCGACCAAATCAATCCAGTAATACTCACCGTCCGGCAGCGGCGCGAACAGACTGCGGTCGACCGAAATTTCTTTGTTAGTGAGTTTCGCGGCGGCTTCTGGAGAATCGATGCCGATAATCTGCGCAACGATGCTTTCGCCGTGCCGACGCGATTTAGTAACGGTGTAGACCGTGTTGCCGATCGTCACCTCACGCGCCTTGAGCAGCGTCTGCGCGTCTTGCGAGTACGGATACCAATGCAAAGCCCCAGTCAACCCGTACGGGCGACCTACCTTAGCGAGGGCGATGAAGGTTGGCGTCGCAGCGGCGTGCGACGATTCCGCCACAGGTGCGGGCGGAATATCCACGGCGGAAGCCAATGGGCTGGCGGATTTCATGTTGCTGCCGGTGACGACAGCAGATTGCGCGCCGCCACGCGAATAGGGAACTTAAGCGGCTGGAGCAGCAGCGGCTTTTGCCAGACCTTTCGCGAGACGCGAAACGGTATCCGACATTTGCGCGCCCTTGCTCGTCCAGTGCGTCAAGCGCTCCTGAGCGATACGCACGTTTTCAGCGCCTTCTTTGCCGACTGGGTTGTAGAAACCCAAGCGCTCAATGTAGCGGCCATCACGGCGATTGCGCGAATCAGCAACAACGATATTGAAGAAAGGCGAACCCTTAGAACCACCGCGAGAAAGACGAATAACAACCATGACAGTATTTGTAGCCGAGAATTTGGTTAGCCGACGATTATAGCGCGATTTCTTGCATTGCGATAGTTTGGGCGGGAGCAAGAACGGTAAAAGCGAAAAGTGTTGATCGACTTTTACAAAAATACCGCTCCGAGCGCCGCCCAGCGGTCGTTGCGAGCAAAAAGCTATTGATCAAAGGTCGAAAAAAGCTAAGCCGCAGCGACGCTAGCGCCCACTAACACGCGCAGCTCGGGCAAGCATGAACCGCAGTTTGTTCCGCATTTTTTAGCCGTCTGAAGCGCGTTCAGGCGTTCCGCCGGATTGCCTTGAGCGGCAGCACAAAACTCAACAATTTCCCGCTCCGGCACATTAAAGCAGTTGCACACGACTTTTCCGCGTGCGACGAACCCACCGGGTGCCGCCGCACTTCCAGCGAGTAAGCGCTGACGTAACTCCAGCACCGACGTGCCCGACAAAAAGTAGTCGCGCATCCAAGTCTCCGCCGCCAGATCGCCCGCCAGACGCGCGCCGACCAGTCGCCCATCTTCCACCCGCACCCGGCGGCTCAGATTGCGGCGAGCGTCGTCGTAGGCCAGCGTGCTCCCACCAACCAATCCCAAGACACGGTCAATCTGCATTAATGTCGCGGCGTCCGGCGCAGTCTCAGCCGCCAAACGAAGCACTACACCAGGGCGCTCCGCGCCAATCAAAGTGGCGCTGGCAAACATGCCGCCGGCATTGGCGGACATCGTTTGGGCAACTTCACGTAGCTCGTCGCAAACTGCCACCGGATCGCGCCCACTTTCTACGTCAGCGACATAAGCAAACGCCACCATCAGCCACGGCAGTGCGGCGCGCTCGACGCGAACAGCGGTGTGTTTGAGTTCGGGCTGCTTGGATACCGGATCAAAACTACCAGTGGTCAACGCGTTCACACCATGCGAACCCGCTGCAGCGAGCGTGAGCCGCCCCCAATGCATCGGCAAGTAACACTGTCCGGAGCGCACATCGTCGCTCGCCGCGAGACGCACCAACAGGTCGCCGCGACGCGACGAGACTTTCACCACTTCGCCTGCGACCAAACCGCGTCGCGCCAGATCGTTGCTATTCATGGTGAACATCGGCTCAGGCTCGTGGCCATATAGCTGCGGCACGCGCCCTGTGCGGCTCATGCCATGCCATTGATCGCGCAGCCGCCCTGTCGTGAGGGCTAGCGGATAGCGCGCGTCTACAGGCTCTGCAACAGGTTTGTACGGCGTCACGCGAAATTGCGCTCTTCCAGTTGCAGTCGGGAAAATGCCGTCACCGTAGAGCCGCGCCGAGCCCACCGTTGCGCGTGCGGGAAACGGCCATTGCTGCGGGCCAGTGGCTTCGAGCACTTCGTAACTCAGCCCGGTGATGTCCAAGTCTCGCCCACGTGTTGTCTGGACATGTTCGTTGAAAATTTCTTCTGGCGATTCATATGGAAACAACGTTTCGCTGCGCCCAAGCTTTCGCTCAAGCCGGCGCGCAAACTCAACGACAATCTCCCAATCGTGCCGAGCAAGCCCAGGCGGCGGCAACACGCCGTTAACGTGCGTAATACGGCGCTCCGAATTAGTCACGGTGCCGTGCTTTTCGCCCCAGGTGCTGGCCGGTAACAAAACGTCCGCCAGCTTCGCGGTTTCGGTGGTGGCGAACGCCTCTTGCACGATCGCGCATTCCGCCTGCGAAAACGCATCAGCAACCGAACGCAAGTCAGGCATCGATTGCGCGGGATTAGTGCACGCAATCCAGAGCAGTTTGATTTCGCCTCGACGCACGGCGTCAAACATTTCCACGGCCGATTTGCCGGGGACCGCAGGCAGCGCAGGCACGCCCCAGAGCGCAGCCACTTCCGCGCGATGTTCGGCATTGACTACTTCGCGATGGCCCGGGAGCAAATTGGCCAGCCCGCCCACTTCACGCCCGCCCATCGCGTTCGGTTGGCCCGTCAACGAGAACGGACCAGCGCCGGGCTTGCCAAGTTGCGCCGTTGCGAGATGCAAATTAATGAGCGCCGCATTTTTGTCGGTGCCGGACGATGATTGATTCAAGCCTTGGCAGTACAGCGAGAGCGTGGCTTTAGAAGATTTCCACCACGTTGCGAATTCAACAATTTGCGTATCGCTCACGCCGCAAATACGCGCGGCCCATGCCGGAGAGCATTCACGCACGGCGAGCTTCAACGCCGCAAAACCTTCCGTATGCGCAGCGATGTAGGCCGCGTGTGTCGCGTCTTCCCACAACAACCAATGCAACACCGCGTTAAACAGCGCCACGTCGGTCCCGGGAAGAATCGGCAGATGCATGTCCGCAGCGCGCGCGGTTTCCGTTCGACGTGGATCGATGCACACCACTTTGAGCGAGGGATTCTTAGTCTTGGCGTCTTCAAGGCGACGATAGAGAATCGGGTGTGCCCACGCGGCGTTGCTGCCGGCAATGACCACCAATTCCGCATGGTTCAAATCTTCGTAACACGCAGGTGGTGCGTCGGCACCGAGCGTAGCTTTGTAACCGGCCACTGCGGACGACATGCACAGCCGCGAATTGGTGTCGACGTTGTTGGTGCCAATCAAGCCTTTGACCAGCTTGTTAAACACGTAGTAATCCTCAGTTAGCAGCTGTCCGGAGATGTAAAAGCCCACGCTGTCAGGGCCGTGCGCGGCGATCGTCGTCGCAAACTTTTCAACCAACGCGTCTAATGCAACATCCCAACTCACGCGCGTACGTTGCTCGTCGCGAGACACACGCATTTCCGGGTGCAGCGCCCGACCGTATGGCGTGGTCGTCAGATGCAGCGTGCTGCCCTTGGTGCACAAGCGACCAAAGTTAGCCGGATGCTCCGGATCGCCACGCACGGCGGTGATGCGCTTGCCGTCCGTCGTTGCCAATACGCCGCAGCCAACACCGCAGTACGGACAGGTTGTTTTGACTTCCTTCATGCCCAGCCCGGACGCATCATCAATCGTTCGCACCGACGGCCCCCTCGGCTACGAAAGATCAACGAATACATCTCCGTTGTCCACTTTCACGGTAAAGCGCTGGGTGCAGCCCACGTCGGGCGCGACCGCTTCTCCGCTCCTCAATTCAATCGACCAGTTGTGCAACGGGCAGGCTACGCGCTCGCCAAACACGATGCCTTGCGAAAGTGGGCCGCCTTTGTGCGGGCATTTATCAAGTAACGCGAACACCACGTTCTCCGAATTTCTGAACACGGCCACGTTGCCACCTTCGCTCTCGCTGCGCTCAACCACGCGTGCGCCCAGCACCGGAATCTCATCAAATTTGCACACGTAAAACCATGCGGGATTCTTGTCGTTACCGCGAAGGCGGGGACCTAGACCGTCCGCCGTGGCGAGTCCAGCAACCGATAACGAAGCGTTGCCGCTCGCTGTCTGGATTCCTGTCTTCGCGGGAATGACAGGGAAAGTGGCGCTCATACGGCCTCCTTCATGGCCGCCGTAGCCACCGCCTTAATCGGAATGAACTGGCGCGTATCCACACGCGCTTTATCAAACTCTGCCCACGGATCGGGCTCGCCATCGAGGGCAAATTGCAAACGCTCCCAGAGCGCCTTGCGATTGGCCGCATCTTCGATCACTTTTTGTTTCACGTAATCAAGGCCCACGCGCGCAAGGTAGTGCACCGTGCGCTCAAGATACCAGCCCTCTTCGCGGTAGAGCTGCATGAACGCGCCGGTGTATTCGAGCACTTCCTCCGACGATTTCACCTTCACGAAGAACTGCGCAACTTCGGTTTTGATGCCGCCGTTACCGCCAACGTAAAGCTCCCAACCGGAATCCACACCGATCACACCCACGTCCTTAATGCCGGCTTCAGCGCAATTTCGCGGACAACCGCTCACTGCAAATTTCACTTTGTGCGGCGCATACATGCGCCACATGGCGCGCTCAAGATCTTTGCCCATTTGCGTGGAGTCTTGCGTGCCAAATCGGCACCATTCCGAGCCCACACAGGTTTTCACGGTGCGTAGCGCTTTGGCATACGCGTGGCCCGACACCATGCCGATGTCTTTCCACACAGCGGGCAAGTCTTCTTTCTTCACGCCCAACAAGTCGATGCGTTGCCCCCCGGTCACTTTCACCGTGGGGATTTTGTATTTGTCGACTGCGTCTGCGATGCGGCGCAGCTCGCTTGACGTCGTCTCGCCGCCCCACATGCGTGGGATCACGCTAAAGGTGCCATTCTTCTGAATGTTGGCGTGCGCACGCTCGTTGATGTAGCGCGACTGTGGATCATCCAGCGCATCCTTCGGCCACGTTGAAATCAAGTAGTAATTGATCGCCGGGCGGCAAGACGTGCAGCCATTTGCCGTGCACCATTGCATGAATTTCATCGTCTCCGGCACCGACAACAATTTCTGCGCCTTGATCGCGTCGCGTACTTCTTGATGCGTGTGATCGGTGCATGCGCACATCGGTTTGGTCTTAGGCGTGGCACTGTAATCGCCACCGGCTGTGAACATCAACAATTGCTCGACCAAACCCGTGCACGAACCACATGACGACGACGCTTTGGTGTGCTTACGCACTTCGTCGAGCGTAAACAAACCTTTGTCTTTAATCGCTTTGGTGATGGTGCCTTTGCATACGCCATTGCAACCGCAGACTTCGTCGCTGTCTTTCATTGAAGAAATACGCGTATTGCCTTCATGCCCGACATCACCAATGTTTGATTCGCCAAACATCAATTGATCGCGAATCTCCGCAACGTTTTTGCCTTCACGCAGCAATTTGAAATACCACGAGCCGTCCACCGTGTCGCCGTAAAGGCACGCGCCCACCAGCTTATCGTCTTTGATTACCAGCCGTTTATATACGCCGCCCATTGGGTCCGAAAGCACGATGTCTTCAGTATCGTCGTCGCCCTGAAAATTGCCCGCGCTAAACAAATCAACGCCCGTCACTTTGAGCTTGGTCGAAGTCACCGAACCCACGTAACGGGCAATGCCATATTCGGCTAAGTGGTTGGCGCAAACCTTTGCCATTTCAAACAGTGGTGCAACCAAGCCGTACGCCATGCCACGATGGTTTACGCATTCGCCGACGGAATAAATGCGTGGATCGGTCAGCGTTTGCATCGTGTCGTTCACGATGATGCCACCGGGTCGCGCGCTCACTTGCAAGCCGGATTTTTCTGCGAGCGAAGTGTTGGGCCGAATGCCCACTGCCATCACCACCAAATCAGCCGGAATTTGTTCGCCGGTTTTGAAACGAAGCGCCGCAACGCGCCCCGACTCGCCTGCGATCAACGCTTCGGTCTGCGCTTGCATTTTGAATTCGATGCCTTTGGCTTCGAGCGAGGCTTGCAACAGTTTGCCTGCCTTTTCGTCCAACTGGCGCTCCATGAGCCAAGGCATGACGTGCACCACGGTGACATCCATGCCGCGAAGCTTCAATCCGTTGGCCGCTTCGAGTCCGAGCAAACCGCCGCCGATGACGACTGCCTTTTTGTAAAGCTTCGCCGCGTCAATCATCGCTTCGGTGTCGGCGATATCGCGATACGAAATTACGCCGGGCAACGATTTGCCTTCGATAGGAAGGATGAACGGGTTAGAGCCGGTTGCGATGAGCAGGCGGTCGTAGCCGAACGCTTCGCCGGTATTAGTTCTCAATTCACGGCGCGTACGGTGTATTTCGGTGATTGTTTTGCCAGTAATGAGATTGATACCGTTATCTGTGTACCAATCCCAGTCGTTCAACACGATGTCTTTTATGGTCTGCTCACCAGCGAGCACGGGCGAAAGCAGGATACGGTTGTAATTGGGATGCGGCTCGGAACCAAACACGGTGATGTCGTATTTGTCGGGCGCGATCTTCAAAAGCTCCTCAACCGTCCGGATACCGGCCATACCGTTGCCAATGACAGCAAGTTTTTGTTTGTTCATGTAAGCGCTACTCATTACGCTGCACGCTTTTGTTTCGCGTATAAAAACTCAACGACGGCCTTACGGTAATGGTGGTAATCGGTGTTCTCTGCCAGCGCGAGGCGATCACGGGGACGTGGTAAATCAACATCAAGAATTTCACCGATCGTCGCCGCTGGTCCGTTGGTCATCATCACAATCCGATCCGATAGCAGCACCGCTTCGTCGACGTCATGCGTCACCATCACCACGGTTGATTTCGTTTCGGCCACGATGCGCAGCAGCTCATCTTGCAGGTGCGCACGCGTAAGCGCGTCCAGCGCACCAAACGGCTCGTCAAGCAACAACACGGCCGGTTCAATAGCTAGCGCGCGGGCAATACCCACGCGCTGTTTCATGCCGCCCGAAATTTCGTTAGGATGCTTATGCATTGCGTGCGTCAGTCCCACCATTTTTAGCGCCGCTTCGGTGCGTGCGGTGAGTTGCGGCTTTTTTTCCGTTGCGCCGAACACGCGTTCGACTGCCAAGTAAACGTTGTTAAAACACGTCAGCCACGGCAGCAACGAGTGATTTTGAAACACCACGCCCCGGTCCGGACCCGGCCCCGAAATTTCGCGTCCACCGCAGACCAATACGCCACTCGACGCATCACTCAAACCTGCGATCAAGTTGAGAAGCGTTGATTTTCCGCAGCCCGAGTGACCAATCAGCGCTACGAATTCGCCGCGCTGAACGCGCAGATTGACGTCGCGTATTGCGATGAATTCGCCTTGCTTGGTGTTGAAGCGTTTATCGACATTGTCGACGACTAGATGAAATGAATTGCTCATGTCTGTTCTCCTCGGCTACCCGCATTCAAACTTGTTCAAACTTAAAGCGATTGGCCACCGCGATTAGCAGTCGCTCCAAGAGCAAGCCAACGATGCCAATCGTGAAGATGGCGATGATGATGTGTTCCATCACTAGGTTGTTCCACTCGTCCCACAGCCAGAAGCCAATGCCCACGCCGCCGGTCAGCATCTCCGCGGCCACGATCACCAGCCACGCGACACCAATCGAGAGCTGCACGCCCGTGAGCATGTAGGGCAATACGGCGGGCAGCAAAATCTTGGTGAACACTTTCCACTCGGAGAGGTTCAACACGCGTGCCACATTCAAATAGTCTTGCGGAATACGCTGCACACCGACCGCCGTGTTGATAATCATTGGCCAAATAGAGCAAATAAAAATCACCCAAATCGCAGCAGGATTGGCGGCCTTAAACACCATGAGTCCAATCGGCAACCATGCCAACGGCGACACTGGGCGAAGGATGCTGATGATCGGCGCAGTCATGCGATTTAAGTAGGTGAAACGGCCAATCATGAACCCCATCGGGATGCCTACTAGCGCGGCGAGGCCAAAGCCAATACCCACGCGTTGCAACGAAGCCAAAATGTTCCAGCCAATGCCTTGATCGTTCGGCCCTTTTCGATAGAACGGATCGCTGAACAATTTCACCGCGCTGTCCCACACTTTGGCGGGTCCCGGAAACTGCGAAACCGTTTGCGAAAGCGCTTGCCACAGCAATAGGAACAGCAACACACCCACTAATCCCGGCACCACACTTTGCACGAATCCGGTAAGCGCTTCACGCCGACGACGCGCGGCCAGTTGCGTCTTCTCATTGCGTTCAATATGGGCCGCAGTGGCTACGACCGCATCGGGCGCGACGACGCTTGGCGTAGTTGTCACGGCAATCTCGGATGCATCCGAAGCAGTTGCAGCAGGAGGTGATGCGGAAGTCTGCGCCTCGCGCGTTAAATCGTTCATTGTCAGTGTTGCAGTCATAACGAAGTTCTCTTGATTCAACGGATTAACAAGTAAAGCGGGCACACGGTACCCGCTGCGGCGTTACACCTTTATCTTGAAGCCGTCGGCGTAGGCTCTCGGGTTGGAGCCGTCCCACACCACGCCGTCGACAAGCTTTGAGCTACGCATGTCGCTCTTCGGAACGTTGACCTTCGCGGCTGTTGCGGCCTTCTTGTAGATATCGGTTTTGTTGATCGCTTTAGCCACGCCCAAATAGTCCGGATGTTCCTTCAGCAAACCCCAACGTTTGTGCTGCGTCAGGAACCACATGCCGTCGGACAGATACGGGTAGTTGGTCGCGCCGTCTTTGTGAAATTTCATCGCGTTGGCATCGGTCCACTTTCTGCCGTTACCGTTGTCGTACTTGCCTTCCCAACGGTCTTCGATCACTTCAATGGCGGTGTTCACGTACGACTTGTCCGCGAGAATGGTGGCGGTTTTTTTCTTGTCTACTTCTTGATCGATGAAGCGCGAGGCCTCAAGAATCGCGGCGACCATCGCCCTTGATGTGTTGGGATATTTTTTGGTGAATTCGTCGGTCGTGCCGAGCACCTTTTCGGGGTGATCGAGCCAGATGTCTTGCGTAGTCGTGGCGGTGTAGCCAATCTTGTCGAAAATAGCGCGCGCATTCCACGGCTCGCCCACGCAGTAGCCGTCCATGTTCCCCACGCGCATGTTTGCCACCATTTGTGGTGGCGGTACCGTGATCACTTTGGCGTCAGCCATCGGGTTGATACCGTGCGCGGCGAGCCAGTAGTAGAGCCACATTGCGTGCGTACCCGTCGGAAAGGTTTGCGCAAATGTGTATTCGCGCTTCTCTTTTTTCATCAGCGCGGCCAGCGATGCGCCGTCCACCGCGCCTTTGTCTTTGAGCTGATTACTGATGGTGATGGCCTGACCGTTGTTGTTCAACGTCATCAACACCGCCATGTCCTTCTTCGGGCCGCCGATTCCAAGATGCACGCCGTAGACCAAGCCGTAGAGCACGTGCGCGGCGTCGAGTTCGCCATTCACCAATTTGTCGCGCACCGAAGCCCAGCTTGATTCCTTCGACGCAATAATTTTGATGCCGTACTTTTCGTCGAGCTTCAGAACGGACGCCATCACCACGCTCGCGCAATCCGTCAACGGAATAAATCCGATGCGCACTTCTTTCTTTTCGGGCGCGTCCGAGCCTTGCGCCCACGCGCCTTGCCGCACCAACGGCGAGACCAGCGACATCAAACCGGCAGCCCCAGCCGATTGCACAATCTTGCGTCGCGTGGCGGAGGCCGGTGCCACCGAGGCGAGGGTGGCCGACGCAGCGGAGATTTCAGTAGACGAAATGTTTATTTCGATAACGCTCATAAACGAACTCCGGAAATAAAAAGGGGCGCGCGACCTGACGGTTGCGAGCCCCTGTGCTCATGGTGGGTCGATAAGACCCAAGCGAATTGTTCAGACTAGAGAGACTGTAGTGGTCGCCTTTGACCGCCACACGCCTACTTAGCGAGAGTCGTGCCAGCGACGAAAAGGACCGTACAGATGTGCTTCGCGCGGTGGTGTGGTCGGCCTAGGTCAGCGTTTATGTGTACAAATCCACCGAAGGGAATGCTGCGGCGCACCAAAGCGGCGCAGTGCAGGCCATTTTGTGGCGTTATTCGTGTTCAAGCACGCTCACGGTGAAGCAAACGCTCGGCGGCCTCAGCAACGGTGCAACGCTCCTGCATTGCTCGCGTTCGGAGCGCGGCGTAGGCCTCTGGCTCCGTCATGCCGCGCCGTCGCAGAAGCGCCTTAGCCTGTGCAAGCATGCGATCTTTATGACTTTGACCTTCAACGGTTAACTTGGCCTCACTTAAGTCCGCCAGTCGCGCTTGATCGTGACTAAACCGCTCTAGCGCCACGCCGATGACGGAGCGCAGGCGGTGCGGGCTCAACCCAGCGACCACGTAAGCAGACACCCCCGCGCGCATTGCCGCGCGCATCGCAACCGGGTCCTCGTCCTCTGTGAACATCACAATGGGGCGCTCTCGGTGCTGCGAGGCAACACACACGTGCTCTAGCACGTCGCGGGCAGCGTCATCCGCTGCAATCAGGATAAGCGCAGGATTCCACCGCTCGATCTCGACGTGAAGCGTAAGCGCGTTGACCGCCATGCTGCGCACCTCGTCGCCATTGGCGGCAAGTGCTGTCTCGACAGCGGGAAGATCATGCTGAGTATCGTGAAGTAACAAAATCCGCACGCTGACAGCCTCTCGCGCAATGCGCTGTCAATGATTGCCAGCACAAGAAGAACACATATGTTGCGATACAGCAAAAAACATGCAACTACAGATTCTTACTCGCTAACGCGAATAACTTTTTGACGTTAACGACTGCCTTGCTTTAGTTTCAGCGATTTTTTCTTATAAGTCGACTAGTTGGATAAACGGGCTACATCGACCAGCTGGATGTCGATAGTTCGATAAAGCCGTATCGATCGTTCTCCCAGTGTCGCAATTCAGCGACGGCTTTGTGACGCAGCTACAACATACGTAAATGACTAGGG
>Ga0116157_10005881_pt1 | contig 11212 bp, 8 predicted proteins | sample AD_UKC048_MetaG_FD_89882 | JGI IMG/M metagenome (GOLD analysis project Ga0116157, IMG submission 89882) | Active sludge microbial communities of municipal wastewater-treating anaerobic digesters from USA - AD_UKC048_MetaG | ecosystem: Engineered > Bioreactor > Anaerobic > Digestate | place: USA... | reverse complement strand
GGCAACGTAACAACGTGGTCTTACCATTGCCATTCTCCCCTACCACACCGAGCACTTGTCCGGTCTGCAGGGTAAAACTGATGGGCTTCAGACTAAAGCCGCCACCCGAATAGGTTTTAGCCACCTGGTCGGCCGTGATCAAGGGTTGAGGAGTGGGATGGGTCTGACCGGTAGCCGCCGCTTTATCGATCAGGTGGCGGGCCTGTTCTGTAAAACTGGCGGGTAGCGGACCGATTTCAATAGCCTGGTGATAGGCCTGACTGAGCCGGATTGCATCACTGATCAGTGTATCCTGACCGGTATCGAGACAATAATCCAGCAACCGGCGCACGGCCAGGTCGGCATCTCCATGCTGCAGGTATTCCAGTATTTCCGCGTGGGAAGAGGTGGACATAGGTGGTTGTTTAAAATAGACAGGTAATTGACCTGTTCTGGTATAGGATACAAGTTAAGGGATAAATGCACAAAATTTAACCGTGGAAGTAGTGGAAATCAGGAAGTTTTAACAAATAGCACAGAAAAAGTAAAGGGTTATAAATGGATTATAATTTCTATCCTCAAACTAAATTTTCCAAACCGAATTCAGCCAATTTGTCTACCACCGGCAATGTCTTCAAGCCTAATTTAGTAAGCCGATATTCAACCCTGGGAGGGATTTCCGGATAGGCTTTCTTGGTTACCAGTTTATGCGCAACAAGCATATTCAATTCCTGTATCAGCATCTTTTCACTGATGCCCGGTATAGCCCTTTTTAATTCACCATACCGTACCACGTTTTCGTTGATTTGAAACAGGATTAACAATGTCCATTTACCACTTAACAGTGCCAGTGATGCCCTGACCGGGCATTTATCATCGCAGGGCGAAATTATTTTTGACTTTTTTTTCATTCGTATTCAATATTTCTAACCATTTAGTAAGTACTTAACTAAGCGGTAAGTACCTGTATAAAAGTAGGTAATGATCTATTTTTGCACAAATATTTAAAAAAAGAAAAATGACAGCCACAAAAGTAGTAGAAGCATATTCGATTGCCCTTTCACAGGGTGACATCCCAACCGCCTTTTCACATTTCAGTCCGGATGCAAAATGGCATCAACCGGGCAACCATCAGTATGCAGGTACAAAAAACGGATTAGCAGCCATTGGCAAAATGCTCGGTGATATGATGGGTGCCACACAGGGTTCCCTGGTCGTCAGGCCAACAGGCGCATTAATGGAAAATGGAAATCTGGTTTCATTCCCGGTTCATTTTTCCGGTAAAATCGGCGACAGAACAGTGGATATGAACGGGGTTGATTTGTTTGAAGTAGTAAATGGAAAAATTGTTCAGGTTTGGTTGTTCTCCGAAGACCAGGCTGCAGAAGATGTGTTTTGGGGCTGATGTATTCGCAGCAACTAATTGACAATTGATGATCAGTAAGCGGCACATGAATTTTTACAGCAGTTGAAGCTGTAGTATTTCTGTGTCGCTTTTTGTAGTATTCTCCGCATTAGTGCGGCGATTAGCGTCATGATTCGCCGCAGCTTTCAGGTGCAAAAAACCAGGCCGTTGGATAGCTGACACAAGACGCTATACCCTGTAAAGTGCCTTTATGCAGCTTTGGGATCATAGGATTTAATAGCATCCAGGCTGTTCCCTTTCAACAAACGCTCTTCCTCCAGATCAAAGTCATCTTGCAGTCCGAGCCAGAATTTGGCAGAGTTTCCAAAATACTTTGATAAGCGCAGGGCTGTATCAGCGGTAATACGGCGGTTCCCTTTCAAAATTTCAGAGATGCGTGTCTGGGGGATATCCAGATCTTTGGAAAGCCGGTAAGCTGAAATTCCCAATGGCTGAAGGAACTCCTCCAGTAGTATTTCGCCGGGATGTATATTTTGTAATTGAGCCATACAATATTAATTTAATGATAATCAAGTATTTCTACTTCGCTTGCATTGCCTGAATCCCATTTGAAAATGATTCTCCACTGGTCATTGACCGGTATCAAGACAATAATCCAGCAGCCGGCGTACGGCCAGGTCGGCATCACCATGATTCAGGTATTCCAGGATTTCTGCGTGGGAAGAGGTGGACATAGGTGGTTGTTTAAACTAAACAGGTCATTGGCCTGTTGTGGTATAGGATACAAGTTAAGGGATAAATGCATAAAGTTTGACGGTGGAAATAGCGGGAAACAGGAAGTTTTAACAAATGGGATAAAAAAAACGGGGTCATGTGATGATGACCTGTTATCGGCTGGCATACTTGCTATGTTGAGAGATTGCATTTTTCCCCGCACTTTGTTTGTCAAATTTTTTTCAATGCGTCGTTTTAAATTTGCCACCAACGTTTTCGGGCTTTGCGAAGGGGGCGATTTTCACCACAAATGTTGATGCGGAGAACAAATGTTTGATTAACCACAAATGTGTCTTCGGAGAACTGCACCGCCACTTTTGCCAAACGCGTGTTACCTTCCGTTTTTCTTTCTGTCAGCAACGAATTTTACCTTAGGTTCTCTAAAAATTTCGAGTTGTCCGTCAGCGTCTTTGTAGGGCCGTTTGAGATTAAACTGACTAACAATGTGTTCAGGAACTGGAAGTTTGTTTAGGTTGCCCGGTTCAACTTTTATTGCTCCTGAACCATAACTTTTTCCAACAAGTTTTAGATTTTCTAAAGTGTCAGGATGATTTAAAGCTTGCCACAAATTGTCTATGTATTCTTTGTCGTCATAAATTGGATAAACACAAAGAAAGCCTGTCAGTGGTAATACACCTGCTTCATTTTTAATGAACCGAGTATTTCGTCTACCAAGGTAAGCGAACAGCAAAGGTGGAACTTGTCGCTTCTCCATTTTATACCAAGGTTTCCGTTGCTGAATAAGTGAACGTGTCGGCAATCCCATATCTTCGCCTACTTTTAAATAGTCCTTTATTGATTTTGGATAATTCTCTTGTCCGTTTATTGATAATAAAAATGTAGGGCGGTTTTCTTTTTCCAATGCTTCAACATCATTCAAAGTCAAAACACTTTCTGTTGCATCTTTTGTCCTGCCAACGGCTCGTTTCAGAAATTCTTTAGGAATACCAATATCCTTAACCTGTTGAGCTGTCAAAAAGAAAAATTCATTTGAACCTGTTGCAATGCCTCTCATAACATTAGCGAAGTCATTCAAATGAAATTTAAAACCGTTATGATTTTGCTCTGGTCGAGAAAAACCAGTTAGAATACCTTCCTTCAATTGACGACTGATTATTTCTAAGGTGTCGAATTGTTTTTTCTTGAAGTTAGAAGAAACAAAATCTAACAAGTCAGATGAGTATGCCTCCTTAGCTTTCACCCAATGCAATGTTTTTTGAGGCTTGGAATTTTTGATAAAGAAAACAATTGCATTAGTATCAACATTTGGAAAGGGCGTAGCCCCTTCATCAAATGTAATTACGCCTTCAATGCAAAAATTTTCCGAAATCCATTTCCATAAATTCTTTGCAAATTTTCCTTCACAGGTGTCGGCAGGCATTATAAAAGCAAGTTTACCATCTTTCTCAACGAGGTTTAGTGCTTGAATAAGAAAGTATATGTGATAACCTGCTCTACCATCAATAGTGTCGCCAGTAATTGATGTTGAAAGTTGCTTTAGCAATAACTTTGTCTCTTCGTCAATTCTGTGATGTCTTATGTATGGCGGATTTGCAACAATTGCCTTGAATTTTCTTTTTGGCGGGTCTTTTATGAAATCTCTTTTTTCTACAACGCATTTTTCTTTGCTGTAGATTTCATCTGATAATACTTCAGGGTCTATATCAGTTCCAAAAAAGGAAGTGTTTTTCTTATTAAGTTTTAGCAACGCTTCAAAAAATGCACCTCTACCAGTTGCAGGGTCGAAAACTAAATCGGTATTGTCTGCAACATAAGCTACCATTGCTTCGGCAACCCAACTTGGTGTCCAAAATTGTCCTTTGTCACGAAGGATTTCCCTTTCGCTCCATTCTTTTGGTAGCTTCTGATGTGCTTTTACTTTTCTCATCAGAGTTTATTTAAAACGTTAATTGCCTCTTCTGCTATAGTCAAAGACCCTCCTTCAAATTTTACATAGGGCAAAATATGACCGTTTTTGTCCTCAATAAAAGCAGGAATTAATTCTGGTCTTTCATTTGAAACGCCAAGAGGATAAGCATAATGGTAGTAATATTTATAAATTGCTTTCTTAGTTGTTGCTCCTCCGGGCGCTTGAAATATTTGTTCTGTTGGTAATATAAACCCTTCAGAAACTAATCTTTGTGCTTCATCAAAGGAAAGTCCAAATGCTCTGTCAAAGAAAACGTGCCAAACATGAAGTGGAATGTTATTTTCTTTTTGCCATTTGCTTAATGGTATTCTATCTTCTTCTTTTATGATTACGGTTGGAAGAACGGCAACCTTTGGAAGTCCTAATTTTCCTCCTAATCTTTTTTGTGGTTTCATTGGAAGATTGTAGGCAGGCATTTTTTCTGCAATCCACAATGAATTTTCACACTCTACAGCAATGATTGCCTTTTGAATAAGCGGCTGAAGTTTATCTTCCGTTACGAATGGAAGTTCTTCTTCACCTCCAATACTTTCGATGAACTTGTCAACGAATGCCCTATCTTCAATTTTGAAAATTAGTAGGTCTGGTCGTTTAATGTGCCCAAGTCCTGCCGCCTCCAATCGTTCAAAGTATAGTTCAAATGCACGTACGTCATTTGTTGGGGCTGTTCCACTTGGTCCGTATGGGATGGCGTAAAACTTATTGGTCTTGTTAGTTGCGTCAATCAAACGCTTTTCACTCCAAACTCCTTGCGACCATCGCATTAAAAAATCGCTGCCTCTTAACTTTCTTGGGTTGAGCCAAAAGTCTGCCCAAGAAATTTCGGTAACTCCTCTTAATTCAAATTCTATGTCCACTGTCGCAACGGATAAGGCTCTTTCAAATGGGTGCATTTCGGTCATATTAATTTAGTTCCGAAAGTTAGTTTAAATTTTTTTTGTTAAGTCGTAAAATATTCAGTTTTTATTCACAAAAGTTTAAATGTTGTACTGTCGCCTAAATTGCAGGTAACGTCCGGCAAACTGTCGAAGTTGCTCTAATTTATTTATTGTTCCACTTTCAACTCCCAGTAATTTCGGGAGTTTGTTTGTTGCCCGCTGGTTTAGTTGAAGGGAGGAGGTTTCAGCTTTAAGCGCCAGGTGTATTATGGCAATTTTGCAAATCCCAGATTTGCTGAGTTGCCAACAGAGTGCCCGTATTTCAAGAGATATTTTCCTAAAAAACAGCCCGTTTGGAGAATAAAACAGCGGACAGTTCGAGGTCAGTATGAAAAATCGCCTGTAACTTCCCGCTATAAATCTAGTTCTATCCTACAAGAAAATAACGATGCAACGAACAGCGTTGAGCTGGAATTTTTTAATGACCAGCCCGTAACTGCTGCCCCATAGAATTACTGATGATGAAGTTAAAATAAAGCTAATTAGTAATTCGTCGGCCGGATATTAACTAATAGCTCTACGAAGCCCATTGTTACTAAGTTTACCTGCATAGCAGCAAACCCCATATCGGTGGTAGGTTTTAATATGTCACCACAATTGAAGGTGTATTATAGAGTATATTGTTTTGTGTACCTTGAATTATATAAGGGTAATATACTTTTGTTCCTGTCATGAAATTTTCTGTAATTGCTATTTGACTTGCAAGTTGTCCTGCACTAAATGTTGTTGAACCCATTACACCACCACCACATAAGCTACCACTATTAATTGAAAATGTTCCTCCAGCATTGAACGCCGTTGTATTACACTTTTTTATTTCAAAAATAATTTGCTTAGTTACTGTATTTATGCTGACAACTCTCGCATTTATAATTCCCTCTCCAAAGGCAGGACAGTTGGGATTATTTCCTGTTGGGGCACAATTTCCATAAGTGCCCAATACAGGCATCACTGTTGGTGTACCACCGCCAGATACACCAGATCCTGAACATTGTACCGTATTTGAGCCTGAAGAAGCATTTGAGTTAATTGTTAGTGTGCTTGAAAGGTTACCAGCTAAAGACGGGCTAAAAGTAACAGTCGCTTGCACACTACTTCCAGAAGTAATTGTTCCAGTGAAATTACAGATGAAAGCAGTATTTGATGAACTAACACTACTTACATTTAAATTACTTGTCCCGTTATTTTGAATTGTGAATGACTCCGATGCTGTACTCCCAACTGCGAGATTTCCAAAATCTATCAAAGTAGGAGATATAAAAATAATGGCATTACCTCCTGTATTACCCGTGTAAGAAAATTGAAACGGTTGAGAATAGTTTGAATTGTTAGTGCCACTTATGCTTTTAACGCTCCAATAGTATGTTGTATTATTTTGTGCATTACTCCAAGAATATGTCGTGCCTATGGTATTTAAATCAACTAACAAGCCACTTGCAAAACCATTTCCTGCTGTCCAAGCATTTATATTGCTTGAAATTTGAATTCTGTATTGGCTTGCTCCACCTACTCCTTGCCATGAAAATGTTATATTACCTGAATTTAGTGTTGAATTGTTAGAAGGGCTAATTAGTACTGGCGGATTTAGTGAACTACTTGTTTTAGCACCGTAAAGGTTTATAATTCTAATTACATCATTATTGGAAAGATTGCTTAGGTTTTGGTATGACTTGAACATAATATCATTTGCATTATCTGAATGCGTCAAGCCTAAACTGTGTCCAATTTCATGAATTGCGACAGCAAGTAAACTTAACTTGGCACCAGCCCCCGTTGTTCCATATGGTGTCCAAGGCCATGTATCTAAAAAATGAACATCGCCTTCGTGAAATTTGTCTATTGTTGATATTTGATTTGGTGGAAAAGCATGAGCTAAAACACCGCTTGTCATTTTTAATGGACATTGTTTGCTTACCGCAGTTATCCAGTGGTCTTTATCATCTATAAATCCTAATGTTATATCGGCTTGCGATTGTGTATTTACTTCTGTAAATGTAAGATTACAAACATCAGCCCATCTTTTAAATGCTTTTTCTAAAACCTCCCTTGTGTCTGATTGATTTATTTTGTTGCTGTATCTATAGACATACCAAGTCAATGTATTTTTAGACCAAGGACCATTAAAGACAACGTCATTTATGCCTCCTTGTGAATCTGTTCCTTCATAATAAGTAGGTAGTTGCTCTTCAACTTTATCTTTCTTCACACAACCATCTAATATGAGTAGTGCAAAAAAAAGAAAATAATACAGCACTTTTGTGCTAATATTTTTTGCGGCAATAAAAATTTGTTTCATACTGATAATTTTAGGTTGTCATTATGCAGGTGTCCAGAAACGTAAACCTGCAAGCGCTTGGCAGTAAACTTGCCACCAACGTCCGGCAAACTGCCGAAGTTGCTCTAATTTAAATATTGCTCCTCGACCAAAAACAAGCAATTTCAGCAGTTTACATATTTTCCGCTGGTTTAGTTGTATGGAGGGGGTCTTCATCTTTTAACGCCAGGAGACTCATAGCAATTTTGCATATCCTTGATTTGCGAAGTTGCAAAGGAATACCCGATATTCACCAAAGTTTCCTTGAAAAAGCCGCCTGGGTAACAACATAAATAATAGCCCTATTTATTAAAAAGCCCCCGCTTGCCTTGTACTCCATAACAACAACCCGACAAATCCATAGATACCTAAAGGTCCTATTTCGTACACCCAGGAGTTAATGTCTTGCCATTCCAACAACACGAACGCCTAGTTATTATGTGCAGTATTTATTCGGCATCTTTTTCCTGTGTCAATCGTTGTCCAATTGCCTTGTCAAGTAGACCATGAATAAGTGGTTCCATTCCTATATTTCTTATGCGTGAAGTGAATGTCAAAGCACCTAATTCAACAAATAATTTCCCCATAACTTCGTCTGCAAAACTGCTAGAAATTACCGGTACACCTTCCCAATCCGCAACTAATGGGTAATTTGGTTGAGCATCTAAAAGATTTTTTAATTTAGTTCTAATCTGAAGACCTGACTTCCGTGTACCAAACCCAGTGGATTCTTCTCTCATTTTTAATATCAAACAATCCTTATCCTCCATTTCATATTGCATTTCAACAATGTCAACAGGGATATATTTTACACCAGTGCCGAAATCTAACGCTTTTGACACACTAAAATCATTAGTTATTTTTATTTGACCGCAGACAACAGTGCCTTGGTAATGTCCTTGAAAAAAAGGTTTACGCAGTGTTTGTTCATTAGTTACTACAAACCGACCGGCGCCACTTGTAATATCAAAGGAGCCTCCTGTCAATGTTGTTACTTTCAATGAACCAGCTAGACCGTTTCCTTGTCCAAATTTTGGATTACGGGTTACCCCAGCTTTAATGGCTTCACCAATCGCTTGGATATCTGTTCTCAAAGTTGGAAAACCTTCCTGCATAGAATTGAGAATCCCCCTTCCAGAATCAGCCACAGCAAATGCAATGGTTTGGTCTTTAGGATATGTGCTCGCTTGGGCGATGCCTCCATGTTTTGATTCCGAATGATTAAGAACATTGTCTGTTATTTCGTTTATTGACCATTCGAGACCAGAAATAATATCTCGAGGAATAGACATACTTCGCAATACTACATCCATGAAATCATCGACAACTGATTTCTGTTGTTCAGCATTTTCAAATCTGCGTGTTACTAAATGGCGATCATGAACTGACTCAGACTTTTCAAATTGCTCAGGCGAAAGAAAATGTGCCCAATTTACACTCCGAAATAATTTTCGTGTATTATCATTACCTGGGAGCTTCACGTAAATTTTCACACCTTTTTCTCTAGCTAAGTCAAGGCTTGTGATTATTGGTAGAACACCACTTGGATAAGCTCTTTCAACCCGTTCAAGGTCAACTGTCAAATTAGATTTACCAGATGAATAAAATCTTTCAAGTCCCGTACAATAGTCTTTAATATTAAAAGCATTTAACTTACCACTCAATTGAATAGTAGAATCTCTGTCTCTGTAATATGTCGTCCTAAATGGTTTGTAGTTCATAACTAATGTTACACATAACGTTCAGGTAATTGTGAATGCAATGAATTCATTGATGATGTAGCTAGGTACAAATGCCCAATTGAAAATTTTATTTGAAGTTAAGAACTAATGCCGAATATTGAACATCTAGGCTGAGCCGCTGCCGATTCTTGCACACAGGTGATATTACAATGTTTAGGCCAGCTTTTGAAATTACTTTTGCTGTATGTCATTAATAATAGTCCACTCTGTCAATTAATTCTTTTCCTCTCCACTTTGTATTTGGTTCATCTAAATATGCTGATCCATACATTTCATAAAACTCAATATTAAAACCCACTTCGTCAATGAAATATTTTCTATATTCTGTAATTAAATTTGGCAAGTCTTTGTCCCAATATTTGTAGTCAAAGACAGAATAAGTTTCCACTTTACTTAGTAAATTGAAATACCTGTCTCTTGCTGTCGGGTGTGATTGATAGCCTATTGGAGGAAAAATTGAATGTTCAACACCTTCGTATAAGTCTAGGAAAGCATACCAAAGTAATGCTCCTTCAAAGACTAGCATTTTTTCTTGAAGGGAGTAGTTTGGCAAGTTAATTGAGGCAATATCAGCTTCGAATTCATTTTTCTGTGATATGTTATAAACATCTAAAGGCTTATAGTCACTCTGCGATTTAAAAATTGCCTTTAAGAGATACTGCTTTGTGATTTTATTCTCATCCAGATGTCCTAATAAAAAATGTGCATATTCATGTCCAGCAATAAACTGCATTTGAAATGGATATGTATGATACATTTTTTTTTGAATTTTGGGAGGTATAATGCCTCTTGGGTCCATTAAGAAATCTAAAGATTCGGTTTGCAGCATTACTCGTAGAGCAATTCGAATTGCATTAATCTGAACTTTTGTCGGCACTTCCTTCTTAAAATCCAAAAGCCCAAGATTCATAAATTCGATAAAATATCTCAACGAGTCGCACAATGTCGTTATAATGCCATATTCAGTTTTAAAAATTTGACCATTAGGTTCAGTTGAGAAGATATTTCCATAAGTAATTTGATTGCACTTTAATCTGAGTTCGTCAGGTAGTTTATTTTTGAAATTAATATATTGATAACTGATAAACGAATTTTCAAGAGACCAGTTCTTTTCATTAGCTAGAGCTTTATTTCTGTAAACTCTAAATAGACGCATGTGGTCTACAATAGTTTCGGCTCGCAATTTTAGTAGATAATCTTTAGCATTTTTAACATTAAAAATTCTTTCTATTTCATCTTCGTTACAAACAGGTCTAAAAAAATTTTTTTGAAATTCTATTGGGGGTTCTTGCATGATAGTTACGGGTTTTATCTATTGGCACACAAATAATAAAAAACGAACCTTTGAAGCTCTATTAATTTTTTATTCTTTATAAGTTGCACAGTTTTAATTGTTGCTTAAAATTTCTTTTTTCAAGTTGCAGTTTCCTTAATACACACGGCCAATCTCTCTCAATCCCAATATTCAAAACAATACCCCCCCCACACACTTCGCCCACCTCAGTCCCATCAACTACTCTATAACCCCTTATGAAAACTTGCTGAAACCGACTTCAGGACCCGAAGCCAGGACTGCCCGTAACCGGCAGCAACAGACGAATTTTCAGGAGAGGTTAAACTAAAGCTAAGAAAAAAAAGGAAATGTCCCGCGGGTATACATCGTTGTTGACCCGGATTAATCAATCACCCGTGGGAATTCAGGCAATAAAAAACAGGGGCCGATTCGGACTCCCTGTTAATAATTGATTATTAGTAAATTATGTATAGCTGCTGTACGCTTTCCATAGGTTTGCTCCGGGACTCGTCCGGACCTTGTTCGGGGTTAAAGCGCATGGAGCGCTTTATCTGTAGGGAAGTCCCGGACAAATATAAACCCAGGTCTTAAGTTTGTCCCCATTCACCATTCCCCATTCACCATTCACCATTCACCATTCACCATTCCCCATTCCACATCACTGATACACCCTCACCCAGTCCACCAGCATCTTTTGCGGGAAGATCGCATCGTCCACACCGAACTTGCCACCCCAGTTACCACCCACGGCTATATTCAGCAGCAGGTGAAACTCTTTATCAAAAGGCCAGGCCGCAAAGCCGGTCTTGTCATTGCTGAACCGGTTGACTTCCTTTCCATCCACATAAAAGAACATTACGTTCTCGGTCCACTCC
>Ga0116157_10005878_pt1 | contig 11216 bp, 9 predicted proteins | sample AD_UKC048_MetaG_FD_89882 | JGI IMG/M metagenome (GOLD analysis project Ga0116157, IMG submission 89882) | Active sludge microbial communities of municipal wastewater-treating anaerobic digesters from USA - AD_UKC048_MetaG | ecosystem: Engineered > Bioreactor > Anaerobic > Digestate | place: USA... | reverse complement strand
TTAACCATTAACCTGAGCGGTACCGTGCCTGCGAAAGGTCTGTTTGTGCTGGCCCATGGCAGTGCGAACAGCACTATTTTGGCAGCCGCTAACCAAACCAGTAGCGCTAGTTGGTTCAATGGCGACGATGCGATTGTGTTAAAAAATGGCGCCACCATTCTGGATGCAATCGGCCAAATCGGTGTAGACCCAGGTTCAGAATGGGGTACAGGTTTGGTGAGTAGCGCTGACAATACCTTGCGCCGCAAAGCGTCAGTAACCACCGGCAGAACTAACGCCACTGGCAGCTTCGACCCAAGTTCAGAATGGGAAGGTTTTGCGACAGATACCTTCGATAATTTGGGAACCTACCAAGGCAGCACCAGTGGTAATGGAAATGGCAACGGCAATCAAACGAGTAACTGTGGTTCAGCAAGCACTCGCATATCCGCTATTCAAGGCAGCGGCAGCGCCAGCCCATTAGTAGGCAACAGCCTCAGTGTTGAAGCCGTTGTAGTCGCAAGCTTTCAGTCAGCTAATCAAATCGGCGGCTTCTTTTTACAAGAGCCCGACAACTTAGCCGATAGCGACCCAGCAACCTCAGAAGGCATCTATGTCGCTAGCACTACTCCGGTTGCGGTAGGCGATAAAGTTCGCGTAAGCGGAACCGTTGCCGAGACTTTTAACCTCACCCAAATTACGCCCACTAGCGTTACCGTTTGCGCTAGCAGTCAAAGCTTGCCCGCATTAACGGGGATTGGCCTTCCCTTCGGCAGCGCTACTGAACTTGAAGCCGTTGAAGGTATGTTGGTGAGTGCGCCACAAACCCTAACGGTGAATGAAACCTTTGGCTTGGGCCGTTATGGTCAAGTTTTATTGGCTGATGGCCGCTTAGCACAACCCACTAACATAGCCGCTCCCGGCGCTGCCGCTAATGCGCAACAAACGCAAAATAATCTCAATAAATTGATGTTGGATGATGCCAGCAATCTACAAAACCCAGACCCTGTTATTTTCCCAGCGCCCGGCTTATCGGCTACTAACACCTTGCGTAGCGGCGATACAGTCACCGGCTTAACCGGTGTAATGACCTACGATTTTGGCCAATATCGCCTACTGCCAACCGTCACACCCGCCTTTGTTAAAAGCAACCCGCGCCCTGCGACACCTAAAGTTGCAGCCAACGCCAACTTGAAGGTCGCGAGCTTCAACGTACTTAACTTCTTTAACGGTAATGGGCTCGGTGGCGGCTTCCCCACGTCTCGCGGGGCGGATACCCCAACAGAATTCGCACGCCAAAAAGCTAAAATCGTGAGCGCATTGGCAGGCTTGAACGCGGACGTGATTGGCCTTTTAGAAATTGAGAACGATGGCTACGACAACTACAGCGCCATCGCCGAACTCACCGCCGCCTTGAATGCAGCCACAGGCAGCACGCAATGGGCTTACATCAATCCCAACCTCAGCAAAATCGGTACCGATGAAATTGCCGTCGGCATCATCTACCGCAAAGATCGCGCAACCGCTATCGGCCAAGCGGCGATTTTGGATTCTACGGTTGAGCCATTATTTATCGACACCAAAAACCGCCCCACCCTTGCGCAAAGTTTCCGCGCAATCCAAGGTCGCGGCGTGATTACGCTCGCCATCAACCATTTGAAATCCAAAGGCTCTGACTGTTTGGATCTTGGCGATGCAGATACGGGCGATGGCCAAGGCAATTGCAACATCACCCGCACTCATGCAGCGCAAGCTTTAGTGAGCTGGTTATCACGCAAACCTACAGGCGTTAATGATGGTGACTTCTTAATTATTGGCGACCTCAATGCCTACGCCAAAGAAGACCCCATCACCACCATTACGAGTGCAGGCTATACCGATTTGATCCAAAAATTTGGTGGCGCAGGCGCTTACTCTTATGTGTTTGATGGCCAGGCGGGTTATTTGGATCACGGCCTTGCCAGCAAATCACTAAGCCCGCAGGTACTTGAAGCCGCCGACTGGCATATCAACGCCGATGAGCCTATCAGCCTTGATTACAACACCGAATTTAAATCTGCCAGCCAAATCACAAACTTCTACGCGAGCAACGCTTACCGCTCTTCTGACCATGATCCATTAGTGGTTTCGCTGAAATTAATTATTGATTTGGATAATGACGGTGATGTTGATAGCAACGATATAAAAATTGTCACAAGCGCACTGAATACTGTCGTCACTTCGTTGGATCAACGCGATGTGAACGGCGACGGAATTATCAACGCTCTAGATGCTCGCGCACTCACATTGCAATGCACTCGTACCGGCTGCGCGACTCAGTAACAAAATCAAATATATTTGGAGAAAATTATGAAAAAGATATTTGCAACACTACTCACTTTGAGCATGAGCTTTGCGCTCAATTCACAGGCATTAACTATAGATCTTTCACCCAGCGCACAAGAGCTGCAACTGGGCGACAATCTTACACTGGATGTTAAAGTTTCAGATTTAGCTGACGCAACGGCGCCATCACTTGGTGTTTATGATTTGAATTTAATGTTTGATGCAACACGTGTAAGCATTTCAACTATTATTTGGGGCGATGCGGTAAAGGGTAACCAATTAGATTTGAATGGCTTCGGTAGCATGCAAATGAGCGATGCCAGTAATTCTGGCATTCTCAATCTCCTTGAGTTGTCTTTTGATGACGCTTGGAGTTTAGATAATTTGCAAGCAGGAAACTTCAGCCTGTTTAGCGTCATTTTTTCAACTATTGCGGCTGGCCCTGCTGAGTTTACATTGGGCGTAAACGCATTAGGTGATGCAAACGGCGATAGCCTGTTAGCCGATTCAATAGGTACATCTAAGGTGATGATTAACACCGTTGCTGTACCAGAACCAGCTGCAAGCTTTTTATTTCTGATTGGTTTAATTGCGCTCGGATTTGCACGCATTAAACGTCAGCATTAATTTACAGCAATTAAAAAGCCCGCGTTTCTACACCTATTGTGAAAAGACGCGGGCTTTTTTATTTGGGGCAGTTACTCGTTTATATCCGTTTCTTTCACATCCTTTTTTACACCCCCTTCTTTTACATCCAATGGCCTTTAAAGTTGGCAACTTTTTGCAAAATTGTTGCGTGGCAAGTATTCAACTTCGAGAGATCAACATAGTTAATACTTTCGCGTGTCGCGCCACTCCAAACTGTCATAGTGCCGCAAGTATGAAAGCGGCCAAGCGGCCCTTGGGCAAGCTCTAATTTTTGCACTTTAACTTGTGGAATATAAGCAATGCTATAACCCAGTAATCCCCGCCTTATTGCAAAGCCGTTTGCCGAAAGCGAAAAACGTTTTGAATACCATGCCTTCCAAGAAATCAAACTTACCAAAGGGATTGGCAATATAATCCACAAGAGCGAAATTACCGCTGATAATTGGGCAAACACTGCAAGCGCCACCGTCAGCAAGCCACCCCAGAGTAAGGAGTGCCACAGAATTTGAATGGCGCGTGTGCGCTTCCAGTGCGGCTCGTCAACATTCAACAAACTCAAGACTTCGTCGAGCTGATCTACAGTGAGCACAGGAATAATAAAACCTTGCGTGGGAGCGCCTGCTGTTGCCCGCTCATTGGTTTGGCGAATTTCCAGCGAATAGCGATTTAATAATCGCGCCAGCAAACTTTGTTTAATGATGATGGTTTGCAATTTGTGTTTACGAAAGCCGCAGGCAACGCGATTAAACAGGCCCGCCTCGTATTGCAAGCGCTCACCCTGTGCAACCAAACTGTAACTCCAATATTTAATGACCGCTAATACTATAGATAAACTATAAATAGCAATGAAAAACACCACCAATAAAATAGCCACCACAAACACACCAACAATGGCGTTGTGCACGGCCAAATAATCAAACAGCCACTGGGTTATTCCCAAGCGTTCTACAAAATTAGCCATACTGCGCCACAAAGCGTCGTTTTGACCTAAGAGCGGCGCAACAATGGCGACCAGATAAATCATGGTGTTGTGCATTAATCCGTAGCGAATCAAATCCAACAGGTTTAATTTAAGAGAGAAATCTACTAGAGTTTTTGCTTCTCCTGCAGAAGACTCAGAAACAACTTCTTTACTGGATAAAACCCGTTGTTTGATTTCGAGCGCAAGCGCTTCGCTAATACCCGGTAAGGCGATTTCTTCTTTACTACTACCGGCACTTTCAAGCCGTAGCGTCCACAAGCCAAAGGGACGAAAATAAATTGCCTGCTCAAGATTCGCTTCTTGCACGCGCTCAAAATTAAGCGTTAACCGTTTTTTATTAAAAATACCACTGCGAATTTGAATTTTCTCAGCATCAAATTGATAGCGGAAAAACCAATAGCTTAAAAAAGCAAAGCCTAAAACGACTAAAACTAATACCGGCACACCATAGGTAAATAACCAAGCTCGCGCATGCTGATTGGCCAGCATGCCAACCAATGCTGGCCATAAATTCAAGGCATGTTTAATATTGGTTAAGAGAAAATAAATTACTGCGATAGGAGAAACACGCTGCCATTCGGCAGGGCTTGTATCAGTAGGGGCAGTATCGACGGGACTACTCTTTAATTCATCAATATGAGGGCTGTTCATATTAAAGCGGCTCATTAGCATCAAGAGCTTCAGCGTTAATGCTATTAAGCAATTGCGCTTTTAATTGCTGCGCCTGCGCCAAGGTTAATCCGGGGATTCTTAAATCAGAGCCCATAGTACCTGCGGTATAAATAATTAAACTTGCCAACCCATAATGGCGCTCAACCGGACCTTGGCGAACCTCTAAATGCTGAATACGGTTATGTGCGACCGACACCATTTTCCAAAACATAAATCCTTTTTGAAGATTGATATCTTGTTCACGCAAAAGATAACGCGTGCGAGCACAACTTTTGGGTGCCCAAATAAAAAACAACCACAAAAAGCTACATATGAGCACTGCAATAATGGCAAAACAAAAATAATGCGCTGGGTCTGGCAACAGCCAGGCAAATACAGATGCAGTAGCTAAACCAATGACATGCGCCGCGCTAAAACCAACACGCAGCACACCTAGGTAAGCCTGATCGACGGGCACCCAATTTTCTTGGGTGATAGCTAGAGATTCGCTTTCCATGATTCATCCTCGTGTTATTTATTGTTATTCTTTAATCGCATCCCTATTAAATGGCAGGGATTTAACTCAGCACAAGATTATCGCGATGAATAAGTTCACTATCATCTTGATAACCCAATAGGGCTAAAATTTGACTGCTGGGTTTACCGATAATTTTACGCGCTTCGTCGGCGTGATAATTTACCAAGCCGCGCGCAATTTCACGACCTTCGGCGTCCGCACAAATGACCATGTCACCGCGAGTAAAATCGCCGCGCACTTCTTTTACACCAACGGGTAATAAACTTTTACCGAGTTCGCGTACCACACGCACCGCGCCGTCATCTAACACCAGCGTACCGCGCGTTTGTAATTGGCCAGACAGCCAACGCTTACGCGCCGCCTGCGGCTGCTGTTCTGCCCACAGGAAAGTACCAATGTTTTCACCGGCAGCAATTTTTAATAAAGCATCTTCAATACGGCCACCCACAATAACCGTGTCTGCGCCTGAGCGCGCTGCAACACGCGCTGCACGCACTTTGGTAATCATGCCGCCACGCCCGAGAGCACCACCAGTGCCGCCCGCCATTTGCTCAAGGCGAGTGTCATCGGCTGCAATTTCGCTGAGAAGTTTTGCATCGGGATTTGAACGCGGATCGCTGTCGTACATGCCTTTTTGATCGGTGAGAATCACCAATAAATCGGCATCAATTAAATTGGCGACAAGCGCGCCTAAAGTATCGTTATCGCCAAAACGGATTTCATCGGTAACGACCGTATCGTTTTCATTGATAACGGGCACTACTTTCAAATCGACAAGAGCTTTTAAAGTGGAACGCGCATTTAAATAGCGCTGACGAGATGAGAGATCATCGTGATCCAGCAAAACTTGTGCGGTGAGCAAACCATAGCGCTGAAATTCAACCTCATAGGTTTGAATCAAACTCATTTGCCCTACTGCTGCGGCAGCTTGCAACTGATGAGTTTCAGTCGGGCGAGTACTCCAACCCAAACGACGCATGCCCGCCGCTACCGCGCCAGACGACACCAACACCAATTCAATGCCCTGCAAACGCAACTTAGCCATTTGCGCCACCCAACCGGCAATGGCTTTAGCATCTAGGCCGCGACCATCGTTGGTTAACAAGGCGCTACCAATTTTGACCACCCACCGTTTAGTTTGGGGGATTAGTTCTCTTCTACTCATATGTGTCTTTTGCTCATAGCTGCTTACGGCTCGAACGGCTATTCTCAAGCGCGTCATAATCGTTGTGAATAGGCCGAATTATTACATATCACCGCAATTAAGTGACAGAAAGAAAAAAGTAAAAGTGGTTTAGAAAGGCGATAAAGAAAAGGCCATCATTCGCATGATGGCCTTTTCATTTACAATAGCGACGGTAATGAATTAGTAACGCACGTATTCCACTTCAACGTCGTAATCATCATCGTTGTAATCATCGTCTTCGCCTGCCGCCAAACGCGCTTCGCGCATAGCCAAACGCAACTCTTCGATGCGCTCACGCGCTTCTTGCGCCATTTGATTTTGCAATTCGGTTTCGCGCTCGCGGGCTTCTGGGCTTTCTTTTTCGTCTGCCCAGATAGCTTCAAGGTGATCCATGATGCGACCAGAAAGTGCAGCAGTACCGTCGCGATGCAAAGCAGAAATACGGAATACAGGGCCCTTCCACTCAAGCTCATCAATTACCGCTTGGCAACGTACTTCAGCTTCTTCCTCATCCAATAAATCAACTTTATTCAGCAACAACCAACGGTCACGTGTCGCCAAAGTCGGGCTGAATTTTTTCAATTCGTTGGCAATAATACGAACGTTTTCCGCAGGATTAGAACCATCTGGCGGAAGCATATCTACCGCATGTAACAACAAACGACAGCGAGTTAAGTGCTTGAGAAAACGCACGCCCAAACCAGCACCTTCAGAGGCACCTTCGATCAAACCAGGAATATCGGCGATTACGAAGCTGCGATATTGCTGCACTTTTACTACGCCGAGGTTTGGAATAAGTGTTGTGAACGGATAATCCGCCACTTTCGGCTTAGCAGAGCTCACTGCGCGAATAAAGCTGGATTTGCCAGCATTCGGCAAACCGAGCATACCTACATCTGCCAACACCTTAAGCTCTAACTTAAGGTTGCGCGATTCACCTTCACTGCCGGGCGAGGTTTTGCGCGGAGTACGGTTGGTACTAGATTTAAAACGAGTATTGCCCAAGCCGTGGAAACCACCTTGCGCAACTTTTAATTTTTGGCCGTGTTCGGTGAGATCACCGAAAACTTCTTCGGTATCCGTATCAATTACGGTGGTACCTACTGGAACGGGCAGACAAAGATCATCGCCTTTAGCGCCGGTGCGATCTTTACTTGCGCCTTTCTCGCCGTTTTCCGCGCGATATTTAGGCTGGAAGCGATAATCAATCAATGTATTCAGGTTTTCATCGGCAACTAAATACACGCAACCGCCGTCGCCGCCGTCACCGCCATCTGGGCCGCCTTTAGAGATAAACTTTTCCCTACGGAAGCTCATCATGCCGTTACCGCCATTACCAGCTTCAACGTGGATTGGGGCTTCATCAACAAATTTCACAATAATCTCCGGGGAATAAAATTCTAAAAAACAACAAGACCAGACACAGGTACTAACTTACACAAAAGCTATCTTGAATTGCAAAACAGCTTTTGAGTAACTACAACGTGCGTTTTAAATAAACCAAATAACAAAAAGCCCTATCTTTTGAAGGACAGGGCTTTTCTTATTCTTGTGCCCACTGCAAGCAGTAAGCTTGGCTAACTCGAACGTCAGTAATTAAGCAACAGGAACGATGCTTACGTATTGACGGCCAAAAGCGCCTTTAATTTGAAACTTAACATGACCATCAGCCTTGGCGAACAAGGTGTGATCTTTGCCGAGACCAACATTCACGCCAGCGTGAAATTTGGTGCCGCGTTGACGAACAATAATGCTGCCTGCTGGGATCAATTGACCACCGAAGGCTTTAACACCAAGACGTTTCGCTTCTGAATCGCGACCGTTGCGGGTACTACCGCCAGCTTTCTTGTGAGCCATTTTCTAGTCTCCTAATAAATTGAGGGTAATTAACCGTTAATACCGGTGATTTTAACTTCGGTGAACCATTGACGGTGACCTTGGCGCTTCATAGAGTGCTTACGACGACGGAATTTAACAATCTTCACTTTGTCAGCACGGCCTTGAGCGATTACTTCAGCAGTAATGGTAGCGCCAGCTACTACGGGAGCACCAATCTTGATGTCTTCACCGTTTGCAACAAGGTAAACCTTGTCGAAAGTTACTGTGCCACCAGTGGCGAATTCGATTTTTTCGAGTTTAAGGGTTTCACCTACCACTACGCGATGTTGTTTGCCACCGCTTTCAAAAATTGCATACAAACTCATTACTTTGCTCCAATGAACATTCGGACGACACGAAGTAGCTTAGCGATGTGCTTGGGCATTTGTGACTAGCGTCGTATACCTGTTTTCAGGGACGCGGATTGTATGCCAAATAACTAAACTTAGGCAAGACATAATATAGCAGTAAGTATGTAAATGCTGATTTCCAGCCACCGACACCCTAGGTGTTCATTCCATCAATATTCACTGGCTGTCAGATCGAGCTACCAACCAATCGCAACTTGCCACTAAACCAATCGGTTTAGAAAAAAGATAACCCTGCAAATAATCTACCCCCAGCGCCAAGAGCAAGTCTTGTTGTTGATGGGTTTCTACCCCTTCGGCAACTATATGAAAGCCCAAGCCACGCGCCATGGTGACAATCGAAAACAGCAGTTTGCGGGCATCTTGGTCGATCTCAATAATAAAGCTGCGGTCGATCTTGATGGTATTGACCGGTAGGCGACGCAAATAAGCGAGCGAAGAATAGCCAGTGCCAAAATCGTCAATCGCCACACTTGCTCCCAAGGCCTGCACCTTAGTTAGCACCGAGCTGATGTACTCCATGTCCTGCGCAAACATGCTTTCAGTAATTTCAACCTCCAAGCGCTGAGGTGCAAGCTCAGACTCGTGCAGAGCAAATTCAATATCACTGACAAGATCACCTGCCAGAATTTGATGAATGGACACATTCACACAGACCGCACAATTATTCGGCCAGTTGGCAGCGGCAGCGCAGGCGGTGTTGAGCACCCAGCGCCCCAGCGACACTATCAAACCACTCTCTTCGGCGATAGGAATAAACACTGCGGGCGATACCGGCCCAAATTCCGCATTATCCCAACGCAAAAGCGCTTCCATTTTATAGGGATGGGATTTGGCGCTAGGAACCAAGGGCTGAAATGCCAAGGTCAACGAGTTTTCGTCGATGGCTTTGTGCAGTGCTTGGCGTAGGTGATGGCGCTCTTTGAGCGATGTATCGAGATTGGGGTCAAACGCTTTAATTCCTCCAACACCCAATTTACGCAAGCCATGTTTAGCGGCGGCGGATTGGTAGAACATCAATTCATTATTGCTCGCCAAATCAGGGTAGCGGGTAATGCCTATCAGGGCATCCACACAAATAGCACCCGCATCGGTGGCGATAGGCTGCTGCAATACATTCTGCAGTAGCGCGGCGTAATGGTTCCAGTAAGACGTTTCGCTGGCCTTAATATCCGCCTCTGCGATAGCCACGTAAAATTCAGCCCCACCCCAAGAAGCCGTTAATGCCTTTATCGACAAAAAATTCTGTAGTCGATCGGCCAATGCAAGTAGCACTTGGTCACTCACAGCGCTGCCCTGCAACTCGATCACATCAAAGTGCAAAATCTCGATAGCCATCAAGCCAACCACTTCTTGCTTAATGCGAGCTCGCCCTAGCATTTGTCGCAACTGCTCATCAAAACCCGTGCGATTAAGTAAACCCGTGAGCGCATCGCGGCTGGCAATTTTCTCCAGCTCCTGCGCATAGCGCTCCTTTAATTCAACTTCAGTTTGCAAGGCGCTAATCTGCCGCATAACCCGCGCTTCAAGCTCATCCTTGGCTTTCATCAACTCATCGCGTTGAGCAAAGACAGTCGCTATTTTGCTGTTGTGGTCTTCTGTCGCCAGTAGTGAGCCGAGCAAATTATCACCGGATACGCGGGAAAAACCGGTCAAGCCGATAAATAACACCACGCCCAAACCTGCAACCACTAAATCATCCATAGCGCCCGATTGTGCAAATAGCACCACCAAAGGGCTAATGAGCAAGGCAATAAACAGGCGATTAACCCAAGGCATGAGCGCCAACACATTTACGCTACCGGCGGCGATAGTGGACATTACCAGCGATATAACCAAGCGCTGGGGCTGGGTTGCCGATGCAAAATAGGCAATGCTGAAACTCGCCCACAAAACACCAGCGGCCAAAGACCCCACAGCAAACCAACACATAACCCGCTGCGGATTAACCAATGGATGCACCGCAAAACGGCGCCACCACAGCAAGCCGACCAAGCGAACTAGGTTAACTAGCTGCATAGCCCCCCACCACAACCATAGGTGCCACTCGCGCTCCATAATATGATCATAAAAATAGAGCGCTAACGCAGAGGTAGCAACAAAGGTAAAAATCAGCACGTTCGGCAACTGCCGAAACATAGCGACCAACTTTTGTTGCGCAACCAATTGTCGAGAAGCCGTTTGACTAGCAGGCGTTATTAAAACATTGCGTACCATAGACATAATCCGCTCGCGTGAAGCTATCAATCTGCGAATACCCAAACGGTATTGGCTTGCTATTTAATCCAACTGTTTTGCTTCATCCACAACTCCAGCGCTTGCGTCCAGCTGGAAATAGTGCCCTGCCCTTGGACCATGCCCACACCGTGAATATTGCTTTGATAAAGATGCAATTCCGATTGTTTGTTGTACTTCAGCACTTCATTGAAGAACACCAAACTGTTGGCAACCGGCACCGATTGATCGGCAACGCCATGAAACATAAATACCGGGGGCACGGTTGCATTCACCTGAAATTGCAATGAGTTTTCGTGTACCAATACTGGATCTGGGTTTTCACCCAAGAGCGATTTACGTGAGCCAGAGTGAGCAGACTCGCCTTCAAAACTGATCACCGGATACCCCAAAACCGCAAAGTCCGGTGATCAGTTTTGAAGGCGA
>Ga0116157_10005877_pt1 | contig 11216 bp, 14 predicted proteins | sample AD_UKC048_MetaG_FD_89882 | JGI IMG/M metagenome (GOLD analysis project Ga0116157, IMG submission 89882) | Active sludge microbial communities of municipal wastewater-treating anaerobic digesters from USA - AD_UKC048_MetaG | ecosystem: Engineered > Bioreactor > Anaerobic > Digestate | place: USA... | reverse complement strand
GCAACACCTGCTTTGGTTGCAGCATAATTTGATTGGCCGGGATTACCCATGGCACCCACTACAGAGCTAATGTTGATGATGCGCCCCCAACGAGCTTTCATCATGCCACGCAGTACACCTTTGCTTAGGCGATAGACAGCACTCAAGTTGGTATTGATTACATCAAACCATTCTTCATCGCTCATGCGCATTAACAAATTGTCTTTGGTGATACCCGCGTTGTTTACCAAAATGGCTGGCGCGCCGAATTCTTCGGTGACACTTTTCAATAAAGCTGCAACTGAATCTGCATCGGTAACATTCAAAACCTTACCAGCACCGCGAATACCTTGCGCCGCAAAGCGTGCAGAGATTTTTTCTGCTCCCGATTCACTGGTTGCAGTACCAATAACAATCGTGCCAGCTTTGCCCAATTGCTCGGCAATAGCAGCGCCAATACCACGGCTTGCGCCTGTGACTAAAGCAACTTTATCGTTCATGCTCATAGTTGATTTCTCTAGTAAATAAATTATTTAAATTGAGCCAAAACAGCATCGACTTCTTCAGTTTTTTCAATTGAAAGCGTTGTTAATTCAGAGTTAATACGCTTGTTTAATCCAGACAACACTTTTCCCGGACCGCATTCAATCGTAGCTGTGATGCCAGCAGCGCACATGGTATTAATACATTCAACCCAACGCACCGCGCGGTAAATTTGCTCAATCATTAGTGCTTTAATTTTTTTGGGATCAGCTTCGGTTTGTGCAGTAACGTTGTGCACAACAGGAATTTGCGGCGCCTTAAATTCTGTAGCAGCAATTTGTTCCGCCAAGCGATCTGCAGCTGGGCGCATTAGCGAGGTATGGAATGGTGCGCTTACTGGCAAAGGCAGCGCACGTTTTGCGCCAGCTTCTTTGCAGAGTGCGGCTGCACGCTCAGCGGCGGCAGCAGTACCTGCAATAACTACCTGACCGGGTGAATTAAAATTCACAGCGGAAACGACTTCGCCCTGCTCTGCTTTTTTGCAGGCTTCAAGAATCAAAGCGTCATCCAAACCAATAATCGCAAACATTGCGCCTTGACCTGCAGGCACAGCTTCTTGCATAAATTTTCCGCGCTGTTGCACAAGTTTTACGGCATCAGCAAAAGCAACTACTCCAGCACACACTAAGGCTGACCACTCACCCAAGCTATGACCAGAAACAAGCGCCGGCTGCACGCCTTTTTTCTCATTCCATACGCGCCAAACTGCAACGCTTGCGGTTAGCAATAACGGCTGAGTGCGTTCGGTTAAATTAATATCTTCTTGTGCGCCATTTTGTACGAGATCCCACAAATCGTAACCTAAGACTTGCGAAGCTTCTGCAAAGGTTTGAGTAACAATTGGGTATTGCGCAGCCAAATCAGCAAGCATGCCAATTTTTTGCGAGCCTTGACCGGGAAATACGAAAGCAAGATTTTGTTGAGTCATAAATAATTACTTTATTGCTGATGGGAATTTGTTTGAGCTGAAAATTCTGCTTGGATGCGCGCCGGAACGTTTTGACTAACCTGCTCGCGCGCCACAATTAAGGCTTGCATAAAGGCTTTCTTGTTAGCATTGCCGTGGCTTTTGACCAGAACTTTTTGCAACCCTAAAAAACTGGCGCCATTATACATGGATGGATCTAGTTCGGTGCGCAAGTGTTTTAAGAGTGGCCATATAACAATAGCGGCTAATCGCGCCAGCCAGTTTTGTTTAAATGTAGCTTGAATTTTTTTTGCGATAAAACGTGCAGTACCTTCGCAGGTTTTGAGTGCGATATTGCCATGAAATCCGTCGCAGACAATGACATCCATCTCGCCAGTAAAAATTTTATTGGCTTCAATATATCCACCAAAATTTAAACGCGAATCATTTTGCAGCAACTCTTGTGTTGCTTTGATGATATCAGTGCCTTTGGTTGCTTCTGTGCCAATATTTAATAAACCAATACGCGGATTCAGGTTAGCTGTAGAAGCTAAAATTTTTCCCATAACTGCAAATTGATGCAGATTTTCTGCGGTGCAATTAGTGTTTGCACCCAAATCCAATAAATAAGTTTGCCCTTTCTCTACTGGCATAGCTTTACAAATTGCGGGGCGCTCAAGGCCGGGAAAAGTCTTTAAGAGATATTTGCCCATCGCCAAAAGCGCGCCGGTATTGCCAGCACTTACGCAAGCGTCAGCAAGGTTTTTATTGAGGCTTTCAATTGCAAGCCACATCGAAGAATTTTTTTTATGGCGTAACGCATGTAAAGGATCTTCATCCATAGCAACAACATCAGTTGCATTGAGAATACTTATGCGTTGGCGAGATAATTTTTTTACAGAGGATAATGCGAGGAGTTGTTGCTCATTGCCTACTAGAACAACGTCAACATCGGCAAAGGTTGCCGTAAATTTTTGCGCAGCCGAGATAGCAACGCGGGGACCTAAGTCCCCGCTCATAGCGTCTACCGCTATTCGAATTCTTGCAGACAAGATGTGATCGTCTTGCTGAGAAATTACTCGTTGCTGCCTTTGTCGATCACTTTAACGCCACGGTAAAAACCGTCTGCGGTAACGTGGTGACGCAAGTGCTTCTCACCGCTGGTTGCATCTACTGACAAAGTTGGGCCAGTCAATGCATCATGTGAACGACGCATGTCGCGCTTGGAACGAGATTTTTTGTTTTGTTGTACTGCCATGGGGTCTACTCCTATTTACTTACTCGTTGAAGCCGAGGCGCCTCTTTACCACTGAATCAGTGGGCTATTTCGGCGAGCTCTTAAGTTGCTCCAACACCTGAAATGGGTTTGGTTTCTTTACTTCGACTGGTTTACCGCTAGTGAAAAGTTGGCGATCAACGCAAAGCTCTTCGTGGTAAGCAACCTTCGGTAAACTTAATAGCAATTCTACTTCGATCATATCGTAGAGATCTGCTATACCTTCGCCAGTAATCCATGGGTCAAGATACTCCGGCAAAGCCTCAGCACCTTCTTCATCCCACACAATACCTAACGAGATATCACTTTTGACCGGTACTTTTACATTCTCCAAGCAGCGCTGACAAACTAATGTAAGCTCAGCTGATGCATGGCCAGTAACGATCTTTTTCTTCTCCACACTAATGCCGAATGCCAAATCTACTTGGATTTCTCCGGTAGTCTCTTGTACTGATTCAGCCAATCTTGGCAGCGCAGCTACTGGCACAAACCCGTCGAGCGATATGCCTTGTTGGGCAAATTTTCGGGGGTCTCCCTGCTTTGGCAGAGGCTTTAATGAGGGGGTCTTAAACATAAGCGCGCCATAATAGGGATCCGCCCTGCGTCTGTCAAAGAAAAACTCTTTAAATGGCGCTATTTAGTGTCTTGCAGGTAGAATTAACCCCCTATTTATGGTTTTCACCACAAAAAGAGCACCTATGCAGTCTATTTTACTCGCCTCCAGCTCCACCTACCGCCGCGAACTACTGACTCGACTAGGCTTGGCCTTTGAATGGGCAAGCCCAGATATTGAAGAAGACTCAATATTAGATGAAAGCGCTGATGCGCTTGTCGCCCGACTTTCTCTCGCTAAAGCCAAAGCGCTAGCTGCCGGATACACTAATCACCTTATTATTGGCTCAGATCAAGTGGCCATTTTGGGCGGCCAAATTGTCGGCAAGCCACACACCTATGAGCAAGCATTCACACAATTGCGCAATGCCAGTGGCAAGCAGGTTATTTTCAAAACAGGCTTATGCCTGCTAAATGCGCGCACCGGCGAATCACAGGTCAAAGTGGAAGAGTTTACTGTTGAGTTTCGTGAGCTCAGCGATGATCAAATTCATCACTACCTAACTTACGAGCAACCCTATGATTGTGCGGGCAGCTTTAAGTGTGAAGGCTTGGGAATTGCACTTTTCAGCAAGTTAAGTGGTGATGACCCCAATTCACTCATCGGTCTACCGCTAATTCGCTTGGTGGATATGTTAAAAACAGAAGGAGTTGACCCTCTACTTTTGGCAAAGCGATCTTGAACTAATTAATTCGATGCCATGCGAGTAAATGATCGAACTGGTCAAGGCACAGCTCAGGCTTATATTGATGCAATCGGTCAATATGGTGCGCTCCATAACTGACAGCAATTCGTGGCATGGCGATACGCATCGCCATTTCCATATCGTACTCAGTATCGCCAATCATGACTGCATCATCTGCACCCACCTTAAAATGAGTAAGTAGTTCTTCAAGCATTAACGGATGCGGTTTGGATGCCGTTTCATCGGCGCAGCGTGTCGCATCAAAGTAATCAGTCATATCCAAATCACCGAGAATACGATCTAGTCCTTTACGACTTTTGCCGGTCGCAATCGTCAAAATATGGCCTTGCGAGCGCAGAGCCTCCAAGGTTTCTGGTACCAAGGGGAAAAAGTCTGAGGATTTTTCTTCATCTAAACGAATAAAGTTAGCTGCGTAGAAATCGCGCAGACGAGCACGCTCAAAATCACCGACTTGCGGATAAAGATGAAGAATGGCTTCAGGCAAACCAAGCCCTATGATGTTGTGAATCAAATGGTCTGCCAGGGGCTCCCAACCCATATCGCGCGCCGCGTATTGCATGGAGTGAGTAATTTTGGCTTTTGAATCTATAAGGGTGCCATCCCAATCAAAAATAAACAGCAAGAACAAATCTCCAGGTACGGACCGCTAAAATTAAGGGGCGACGGGCGACAACTTATTAATCACAGCAGCCAAATCAGCCGCCAGCGGCGCTTTCACGATGGTTTTCTCTTTAGCTTCAGGTAAATAAAAACCGAGTTCAGCGGCGTGTAGAAATAGGCGCTTAACCCCCTTCGCCTTCATTTCTTTATTGAAATCGTCATCACCGTATTTTTCATCACCCACCAAACTGTGCCCCATATGCTTGGCGTGCACGCGGATCTGATGAGTCCTACCGGTAATAGGGCGAGCCTCAACCAAAGAGCAGTTGGTGTAATCCTGCAGTAACTTAAATTCGGTCAGACTGGGTTTGCCGTCACCATGAACACGAACGACGCGCTCATCATCAGCAACCTCTACCTTAAGCAGAGGCGCATCGACACGACGGCAGGTTTTGGGCCAATGACCTATGACCAGCGCTTGATAGACTTTGGTGATACCACTCGTATTTTTCTCGCGCAAGGCAGCTTGCAAATGGCGAAGCATGCTGCGCTTTTTAGCCACCATAATACAGCCAGAGGTATCGCGGTCGAGGCGATGAATAAGCTCAAGATAACGCGCATCGGGCCGCATTTGGCGCAGCGTCTCGATCAAACCAAGACTTATCCCGCTGCCGCCATGAACGGCTAGGCCGGGTGGCTTATTAATAACCAGTAAACCTTCATTCTCGAATAAAATCGAGTTTTCTAACAAGGTCGTCATAGTGTTGCTGGGCTTGGCTACAGGTTCCTTTTCAGACATGCGTACTGGCGGAATACGGATCTCATCGCCGTGCAAAATTTTATAGTCGGGCTTGGATCTGCCCTTATTAACCCGAACCTCACCCTTGCGGATAATGTTATAGATTTTGGATTTGGGCACACCTTTGAGGCGCGCCATCAAGAAGTTATCAAGACGCTGACCGGCTTGATCGTCATCAACGGAAACAAAGCTTACCTGAGTGGGCAATCCTTGATCTGGGGACGGATTGTTTGTGTTGGGAGGAGTTTTCATGGCGCGCATAATACCTTAAGTAGGTGCGCTAAGCACTTGAGATTGCTGCAATTGCGGATAGCTGCTATAGTCAGATGGCTGATCCAGGCTGGTTTCCGGGTCGCGCAGTTGCATTGAATTGGAGTGCTCAATAAGCACACAACCAGATCGATCTAAGGCGCACCGCGAGGAAATACCGCTGACAGTAGAGTGATCCAGCATTGTCACGCCTTAGAGCAAAAGACAAACTGGTTTACAAGCGAAACCAACTTGGTGACCTGGCTATGAATAGTTTAGGCACCGTAACAATTGCACTGATAACTGCAGCCGTTATTGTTAGTTAAAATGTTTTGTTGAACTCTGCTTTCTATTTGTTAATCCGTAATTGTTTATTAATGGATTCGAGGCGCAAACACTCAGTGAAAGCGCCCAATAAATCCGAGACATATTGATCTTTTAAACTTGAGTCATTTATTCCGTAGCACTATAAAAAGTCACTGTATAAATGAATGGCTCCTAGCTAGCTTAATGCATCCCCAACCTCCCTTGTGGAGCGGAGCAATAAGCGGGCTCAGCTGTTTATAGCTGTGTCGCAAATGGATGTACGCCATTTGCTAACTGGCCGCGAAGCCAGCCAAAACAACGCGATTACGCCAAGCAACAGATAGATTAAAGGTAAACACGATTTACCTCCGCGAGTTAAATGGGGTTGCGCCAAGTTTTTCTTGGTGCATTTGATACAAGCGCTGTGTAGCGACTTCCTTGTAGCTTGGCCTCACCAACCGCTATTGCGAGCAATATTTGTAGCGCAGTAGTCCACAAGGTTGCACAAATCATTTTCATTAACCTAACCGCTTAGTTTGCTAGCGCATTCACTAATTGATTAGGTACAACATGAAAAGAATGCTCATTAATGCAACCCAACCTGAAGAGGTTCGCGTTGCACTGGTTGATGGCCAATGGCTATACGACTTAGACATTGAGAATCGCAACCGCGAACAAAAAAAATCCAACATTTACAAAGGCCGCATTACTCGCGTTGAACCCAGCTTAGAAGCTGCGTTTGTCGATTACGGCGCAGAGCGTCACGGCTTCCTCCCCCTTAAAGAAATTTCTCGCGAATATTTCACCAACAATTCGGGCACTTCTGACGGCCGCATCAAAATTAAAGATGTGCTTAAAGAAGGCACGGAAGTTATCGTTCAAATCGATAAAGAAGAACGCGGTAACAAAGGCGCAGCACTGACTACTTTTATAAGCCTTGCTGGCCGCTACTTAGTGCTTATGCCTAACAATCCTCGCGCTGGCGGTATTTCTCGCCGCATCGAAGGCGAAGAGCGTGCAGACCTTAAAGATGCACTGGGTGCAATCGAAGTACCTCAAGGCATGGGCGTTATTATCCGTACCGCAGGCGTTGGCCGCAGCGCTGAAGAACTGCAATGGGATTTAAATTACCTGCTGCAACTTTGGGAGTCTATCGACACCGCCGCCAAAAAAGATCCAGCACCTAATTTCTTGTTCCAAGAAAGCAATGTGATAATTCGTGCAATTCGCGATTACCTCCGTCAGGACATCGGCGAAATTTTTGTTGATAACAAAGAAGCATATGATTTGGCATCTGGTTTTATTCAACAAGTTATGCCGAATTACCGCAGCAAAGTGAAGTTATATCAAGACGATATTCCTCTCTTCAATCGCTATCAAATTGAAAGCCAGATTGAAACCGCCTTCCAGCGCGAAGTGAAATTGCCATCTGGCGGCTCGATTGTAATTGACCCCACCGAAGCAATGGTTGCTATTGATATCAACTCATCTCGCGCCACAAAAGGCAGCGACATTGAAGAAACCGCACTGCAAACCAACCTTGAAGCTGCCGATGAAATTGCCCGTCAATTGCGTTTGCGCGATATGGGTGGCCTGGTAGTTATCGACTTCATCGATATGCAGCCTGTGCGCAATCAACGCGAAGTTGAAAACCGTATGCGCGATGCCTTATTAATGGATCGCGCTCGCGTACAAATTGGTCGCATATCTCGCTTTGGTTTGCTGGAAATGTCACGTCAACGCCTGCGTCCATCACTGGGTGAAACTCACTCAAAAGTGTGCCCACGCTGTGAAGGCCAAGGCACAATTCGCGGCACTCGTTCATTGGCACTTTCAATTCTTCGTTTGGTTGAAGATGAAGCGCAAAAAGAACGTAGCGTAGAAATTCGTGCAATCTGCCCTATTTCAGTGGCCACTTATTTGCTGAACGAAAAACGTAAAACTATTTCTAGCATTGAAATGCGCAACAGCACTCGCGTAGTGATTGTGCCCAACGCTGAAATGATGACACCGCACTTTGAAGTGCAACGCTTACGCGACGACGATGAAGGCACACTCGAAACCAGCTACAAAATTGTGTCTCACATCGATGAAGCAAAAGATGAAGAGGAAGAAGCAAAACCCTTAGTGGTTAACAAGCCGGCCGTGCAACTAACCTCGCCTTCTCAACCCGCTCCAGAGCAAGTTGTTATTAAGCAACAAGGTTTATTTTCTCGCCTAATGAGCTCAATCGCATCTGTTTTTAGCAGTGAAAAAGAAGAGGAAGAGAAAACGGTAAAACGCGATCACACTCGTAGCAACAACAATCGCAACCGTAATCAAAGCCAAAATCGCAACCGTCGTGATACGCGCGGCCGCCGCGATCGCAAAGATGTAAATGACATTAGCGATAATTTAGAACCGCGCACACCTAGTGCTCGCCCTGAGCGCGATGCGACCGAAGTGCGCGAGCCGCGCCCACCACGCAACAATCAACGCGATGGTCAAGCACGCGATAACAGCGAAAGCACAGGCGATGCGCGTGAAAATCGCAACAACCGCAATAATCGTCAACCTCGCGAAAACCGCGAACAGAGAGAACCGCGTCGCCCACAACAGTCAGTAGTTGCAGAAGAAATTCTAGAAAGCAATCTGGTTGCCACTGAAGCAGAAGCTACACAGTTTGAAGGTGATGATGATCGCCCAGCAAAACGCCCTGCCGGCCGTCGCACTCGCTCGCAACAACGCCGCCGCTCACGTCGCGATGATTTTGTACCGGGAGAACCACAAGGTGAGCAGCAAGCTGAAATTGAATTTGCCGGTTCAAGCACCGATTTGAACAAACAAGTTAATGATGCTATTGATGCACAAGAAGCGGTTCAAGCAAGACCTACTCCAGTTGTCGTAGCACAAGAAACTGTTGCTGCCACGTCACCGGTAGCGGCTCATGAACTGGCAGCTATAGAGTCAAACTTATTAGCGGCCATTTCTGAAACCAAACCAGCAGCCATTGAATCATCTTCTGCAGTGCCTGTTGCTCAAGTGGTAGAAATTGCTGAAGTTAAACCAGCTGCAGAAGTAAGCGCACCAGCAGAAGCCGCCGCGACTATTGCTGCTCCGGCTGTTGTGGAAACACCTTCAGTAGCAGTTATGGTTCAAGTAGCAGATGCGGTTGTTGTAGCGCCAGAAACCGCCGCACCAATAGTAGAAGCTGAGAGCAGCTCAGCGGGTGTACGCGCAAGCAATGATCCACGTCGCGCACCAAAACCAGTGGCAAGTATTCAAATAGTGACTGAAGCTCCCGTGCGTCAACAAGCAAGAGCTTTAGATACTAGTCTGCCGCCAAGTGTTGAGCACAATCCTCGCTCTATTGCTCGCCCCGCAAATGATCCACGCCTTGCAAAACAAGGTCGATCATCTGCAACAGAAAGCAACGATTAAATTTAGCTTATAAATTATTCGTAGCAGTACAAAAGCCGAGCACTTTACTCGGCTTTTGTTTTTAGAAAATAAAATACGTAAAAATATCTTCGCTATATGCATTTTTTTACTCATTGAGTATTGCTGATCTGAAAAACCTCTGTATAATTTGCGCCTCAACGGAAGGGTGGCAGAGTGGTTTAATGCACCGGTCTTGAAAACCGGCGTGGGTTTATAGCCCACCCAGGGTTCAAATCCCTGCCCTTCCGCCATATTAAGAAATAAAAAAGGCACCATAAAAATGGTGCCTTTTTTATTTGTACTGCACAGATTACACTGCCTTCTTCAGCATTCTTTATATTGCTAATCATCCATTGCTACGAGCATGAGTTACGATGATTTTTTCACTTGCCATATACGCAGCCCCCTATACATCTCAAGCAAGCGATAGCGCTTATAGATTTGCGCTTGCGCTGCTAGAAAATGGCCACACACTCTATCGCGTGTTTTTTTATCAGGATGGCGTGCATACCGCTTCCTCTCTAAGTACACCACCGCAAGACGAAATTCATTTTACGCAAAACTGGCAAGCGCTGGCACAACAACACAAGATTGATCTTGTTGTGTGCATTGCAGCCGCTTTAAGACGCGGCCTGCTCAATCAGCAAGAAGCCTCGCGCTACGATAAGCCAGCCTTTAATCTTGCTGAAGGTTTTGAAATTAGTGGTCTAGGCCAATTGGTCGACGCGGCTGTTACGTCCGATAGATTGATAACTTTTGGTGGATAGCGATGAATCAAATTCCATCTAAAAAATTACTCTTTATTAGTCGTCACGCGCCCTACGGATCATCGCTAGCCAAAGACACGCTAGACGCTGTTTTAGCAAGCTCCGCTTACGATCAGCAGCTAAGCCTACTCTTTATGGGCGACGGCGTGTTTCAGCTGCTAAAGAACCAAGCCTCAGCTGAAATTGCACAAAAAAGCTTTTCATCTCTTTTACCTGTATTGCCGCTCTATGAAATTAATTCAATTTATGTACACTATGAATCACTTGAGAAACGACAAATAACAATAAATGAACTTGTTTTAGATAGTGTCCAGATTATAGATAGCGCCGCTGTCTGCAGTTTACTGGCACAGCAAGATCAACTGCTGAGCTTTTAATATGAGCACCTTACACACAATCAACAAATCACCTTTCTCTCACACGACCTTAGCGTCTTGCCTGCAAGTATGCGGAAAAGAGGATGGCATACTGCTATTGGAAGACGGCGTTTTTGGAGCTCTGAAAAGCTCGCCCTGTGCTGAAGAATTGTCAGGGATGATTGAGGCTGGCGTAAAAGTTTATGCACTTAAAGGCGATGTGAATGCGCGCGGGCTGCAAGAAAAAATAGGTGCTGGTATCCAGCTGACCGACTACAACGGATTTGTGCAGCTAAGTGTTGAGCATAAGTGCGTACAAAGCTGGTACTGAGATGCAATTAGCATTAAATGGCAAAACTATAGAGCTGGATAAAGAAGGATTTTTGGTAAATCTAAATGATTGGAATGAAGATGTAGCCAATATTATTGCACAGAATGAACACATTCATTTAACAGAAGCGCATTGGGAAATTATTAATTTAGTGCGGGATTTCTATCAAACTTTTCAAATTTCACCCTCTATGCGCGCACTGGTAAAACGAACTGGGCAATTATTAGGAGAGAATAAAGGGAAAAGCATTTACTTGCTGCAGTTGTTTCCAGTAAGCCCTGCAAGATACTCATGTAAAATTGCAGGGCTACCCAAGCCAGCTAACTGTCTTTAGTCAACTTTCAAAAATTACGCAGCATCAATT
>Ga0116157_10005871_pt1 | contig 11222 bp, 8 predicted proteins | sample AD_UKC048_MetaG_FD_89882 | JGI IMG/M metagenome (GOLD analysis project Ga0116157, IMG submission 89882) | Active sludge microbial communities of municipal wastewater-treating anaerobic digesters from USA - AD_UKC048_MetaG | ecosystem: Engineered > Bioreactor > Anaerobic > Digestate | place: USA... | reverse complement strand
GTAATTGGGGGTAAATGTGGTCCCGACCTTAAACCAGTAACACATATATTGACGATGAGCGCCCTGCTCAACCAAATATTTGTTGGCTATAATCCGCATGCGCGGCTCCGGGACATCAATCGCATGGTGGGCATTACTTATAAAAGTAGCGCCGCCACCGGTATAGCAGATTTCCGGAGGATGGACAACTTTCCGGTTTGTCTGGGAATAAACGATAAAAATATAAACACTCTCGCCCTGCTCATTTGTATACTTACGCGTGAACGCGTTTCTGGTTTCCAGTATCTTAAACTCCCGGTCGGTGATCGGCAATTCCTCGGATTTCCAACCAGCGATTTCCTGAGGGAACGCATGGATACTCACGGAATCTTTCTGTTGATATTCCTTAAAATAGAGCGTCCAGGACACCACGCCCGCAGCAAAGAACAACCCCAACAACACCCGAAAATTCTTGTTCACTTTACTAGACATCCCCTCACCCCTTTTAGGCCCTTCTTACTCAATAGCTTTACTCACCCCTAACAGCAGCACAAAGGCCAATGCAAAAATAAGAAATCCCGAAGCGTCGTGAATAAAGCCCACCGCCGATTCCGGGCCCCATATCTCACTGACCGTGGCTAAAAAAACCACCCGGCAGACATTTGTAATAATCGCGATCGGAATCGTGGTTAAAAAGAGGACTACTCTTTTCCAGGCCGGCCCGTTCAGCCAAAAGGCGAAAATACTCCCCAGGGCCGTCAGGGAAATGAGCGACCGCAAACCGCTGCAAACGTCATCCACCACAACCTGCGCATGACGCATCATGATAATACTGCCGTTGCGCTTGGCCAAAATGCCCATCTGGTTGAGCAATTTCTCCGCAATCTCGGCCGCGAATATTTTCATCCGGAAACTGATATTAACAATCGCCACTTCCGGGAGCGGAAACATAAAAATCAGAAACGCGATGGGAAACAAAATTTTCTTCAGGATTGCCATGCCGTAAAAATGCAAAATCATGCCAAAAATAACGACAAACATGGACAAGCCCCCGGAAAAATTAATCCTGAACAATGCGCTGAACAAATACAGCAGGATTCCCGCCACGATCAAAGGCATCCCCAACCGGGATTCCTTGACCGGCATCACCTGGAGCTCTGCCTTCTTCTGCCAAATTAAATATCCGCTCACAAACGGGATCAAAATACCATGGCTGTAATAGGAATCCGTGGCAAACCACCGCGACCACATCCACATCAGCGTTGGGGTGTAAGCCAACAAAAAAATCATGGCAGCCGTGAGCGGCTGGGCATGATTTTTAATAACGCGCTTCAAATCAACAGGCTTTAAATCCATAAATCACCGCTCCTAATATTAAGATGAACGCTCACCCAAAATTCTTTACGCCCGATCACAGCTTGCGGGCTGACGGGCTTTTTCCATCACGCACAGCCCTTTAATGATACTATATAAATTGTTCATTTGACAACTCTGCTTTTCACAATTTTTTCTTTATACCAAGCCACCATGCGCTGGATCCCCTCTTCGACCGTGACCCCCGGCTCAAATCCGCGCTGACGCAGCTTGTCCGATCCGTGCCATGTCACGGCGTTGATTTTATAAATCCGGTTCGCCGTGATCGGGAAATTGATTCCGGTGACCCTGGCCAAGATATCAATGATGCTGGTCACCATTAAAATCGGCTTTAACGGCAGGTGCCATTGATACGGCCGGCGGCCGAGGCTGTCTGTGATAAACCGCACAATCTGGGCTGACGTGTGATGCGGATAATCCGCGTAATTATACACGTCCATCCCGGGCTCCATCCGTTCCATTAAAAAAACCGCGGCCGCGGAAAGGTTCTCCACATACGAAACCGTTTTAATATTATCCCCTTTTCCGACAAAAAAGAAACGCCGTTTAAAAATCGTGTCAATCAGCCGGTACATATTCGCGTAATTATGCGGGCCGTAAACCACGGTCGGGCGGATCACGACAACTTCCCGATTGGGATTATCGGCAACCCAGGCCTGGATCAATTTTTCCGCCGCCCACTTGGACTCGCCGTAATCATTGGACGGCTTCGGCGCGCAGCCTTCGTCCGAACAGCGGGCCAGGTCGCCGTAAACGGCTACAGAACTGAAAAAGATAAACTTCTTGATCCCCAGGTCAGACAGGACATTGAGGATCCTCCGGGTCCCTTCCTCATTAATCAAGAAAAAATCTTCCCGCGAAATTCCAAAGTCGTGATGTTTGGCCGCTAGGTTGATCACAAGGTCCGCGCCCTGGGCGGCCCGGCGCAACGCTTCGCTGTCCATGAGGTCGCCTTTCATCAATTCATAACCCGAACGTGGCTCATCCGGCTGCCCGATGTCAAAGCCCACCACTTGGTGGCCGCGGCTTAAAAGATCGCGGGTCAGGTACCCCCCGATAAAACCTTCACTGCCGATAACAAGAATTCTCATAAGGCCCAAACCCTTTCTGATAAATGACATTATTTCAGAAACAGCCAATGGAGGCGAGGCCGTTTCTCCCGAGAGCACTAGGTCCGCGTGGGCGCGGGTCGGGTGAACATGATGCTCGTGCATGGGTCTGACAGTCTGAAGATATTGATCAACAATATCTTCTGCGCGGCGCCCCCGCTGTTGAATATCCCTTAATATCCGTCGCGCTAAACGGATATCATCCGCCACATCCAGATACACTTTATAATTATATAAATGTAAGAACTCCGGCAACAGCACGAATAAACCTTCCACGATGATCACCGGCTTGGGATAAAATTCTTCCACGATATTCCGGCGGGCATGGATCCCGTAATCATACACGGGTTTCTGAATAACCCGGCCTTCCTGAAGCTGGTGAATCTGCTCTTTAAAGAGCTCTATATCCAAAGCGCCAGGATGATCAAAATTGACCTTCTTCCGTTCCTCTTCAGGAAGATACGCAAGATCCCGGTAATACGAATCCTGGCTCAAGATACACGCATGATCACGCCCCAAACGCTCCACGAGCTGCTCGGCCACAGTCGTCTTGCCTGAGGCCGTTCCTCCGGCAATAGCCACAATAAACGGTTTCTTGATGTCTTCTGGTCTCATTCCGTCTTTTTTCTCGTATGGTCCCATTTGGAAAAATCTTTACGCGCCACAAATTGGACGGCTGACAGCACCGGCGAAAAAACCGAGTATAATAAATAATAACACCGTTTCGGGGAAAGAACCCCAACAAGGACCGCCAAAAGAATACCATATATAAATGCGGCCCGCACATTAATTATCAGCGATGCCAGAATAAACACAACCACCCACACGGGCAGAAGCCAGCGGTTGATCTTATGAGAAAATACCACAAAAAACAAATCTGGCTTCTTAATGATCTCCGGGAACAGGCGTTTAACCACATCAAAGCCGCCGGTGATCACCCTGGTCCGCCGTTTGACTTCCACGTGGTCATCGGTGAATTCCGAAAGCGCTTTTAATCCTTTCAGATGCATGGATTTTTTTCCCTGCAACAGGACCGTCAGGGGAACCCACAAATCATCGGCCATGGCTGACGCCGGGATATCCCGGAAAGCGTCTTTTCGAAACGCGTAAAGCCAGCCGGTGGCGACAACAAGCCGCCCCAGGTGGGACGCGGCATCCCGGAAACTCAATTCGTATTTCCAATAGCAGGACTGGATGGTCATGTCGCGGCCATCATACTGGGGGGTGCTGGACAAACACCCCAAGCCGACGTCCTCTTCAAAAGCCTTAACGATAGATTCCATGGCCTCCGGCGCCATTTGCGTGTCCGCATCCGTTGAAATAATAAGGTCTCCGGCGCTTCCAAGGACAAGCTGGTTGATCGTCGGGCCCTTGCCCTGCTTTTCAAAGGCGACCAGCCGCCACCCGTCCAGGTGGTGTTCCCGGATAAAAGCTTCCACCTGCCTGGGCGTGTCATCCGTGCTCCCGTCCGACCCGATTAAAACTTCACACGGCCGGTTAATGTGAGTAAAACACGCGAGCAAATTCTCCATTTTCCGGACAATACATTCCTGTTCGTTATACACCGGCATGATCACACTGACCTTCTTGACCTCGGGGCCTGGGGAAGACTTTTTGCGTCGCAGAACAAGTGCCGCCGCCTTCAAATAAAGCACAGCTAAAAAGTTATGCGCCAGCATATATAAACACAAAAACATTAAGAATTTCATAGTATTTTACCTGTTCTTCAAACGGCTCTCCACAACATTCTTCACGTATTCCAACTGGGCGATCTTACGCGTGAGGCCCTCCACGTAATTCGCGTGATGCATGACAATCCCCTCCGGGACAGGGAGGGGCATCCCCTCCACCCAATGCTTTCCCGTGATCATGCCGCCGCCGTAAAAGATATCCGGCAAGTAAGCATAGCGGCAACACCCGCTTAAATTCCTTAAGACGTATATCAATTTTCTCCGCCAAGACATTCGAAGGGACAAATTCATTAATTTCTGGTCATCTCGTACGTCATAAATGGATCTCCGGATATTTTCCCATAACCTCAGAACCCGACGGTTCGCCCGCGCCACCCAAAACCCGGAACACAGATACCCATAGGGGTCATCCCGCTGGCAAACGATGTCATAACCTTCTACCGCAGACAGCAACAAAGCTTTGGTCGGCTGAAAAAACTGGATATCCACGTCCGAGTAGACAAAAATCTCCCCCCAGTTATCTTGAATGCCCCGGATGATTGTTTCCACCTTAAACGTCACGGCCCGGCACCAACTCTCTTCCATGTAGGCCCCGCCAGGCTCCTCGCAAAAACTCATGTCAACCGCATAGTCATCTTTTAAAGACGGCAAAAACCATGTGTCTTTAAAAACACGATGGGACTCGGTATACATACTTATCAGCTTCATGAAGGAATCCTTTCCCCTGAATGATCTTCATAACCTCTCACGGCAATTCATCAACGACCGCCGCGATCTTGTCCCCAATCACGTCCCAGCTGTATTCCTTTTCGATCAAAGCGCGGCCGTTTTCCTCCAGCCGTTTTCGGGCTTTCTCGTCATCCAAAAGCTCCACAACACGCCGGGCGAATGTCAGGGCGTCGTCCGCGATACAAATATTCTCCTGATCCCTCACCGCCAGGCCTTCACATCCCACCGCCGTAGAGATAACGGCTTTCTTCATGGCCATGGCTTCCAGGATCTTCAAACGCGTGCCGCTGCCGATCCTAAGGGGCACGACAAAAACTTCAGCTTTTTCGATATAGGCGCGCACATCGTCCACAAACCCGGTCACGGTGATGGAACCGTCCTGCGCCGCCAAGCGCTTAATCCTTTCGGTCGGGTCTTTCCCGACCACCCAAAACTTCACACCCGGAACGCGCTGTTTGATCAGCGGATAGATATCCCGCACAAAGAAAAGCACGGCATCCTCATTCGGATGCCAGCCGATCAGCCCGGTGTAAACCAAACTCTTGGGAACAATATCCCGCCCGCCCTTATTTAAGACAGGGACACGGACCCCGTTGGGGATCACCTCCACCCGGCTTTTGGGAGCGCGGCGTAAGACCTCATCCCGGTCAACCGGCGAACACACCCAAACATTCTTATACCGGCACCAAATTCTGGTTTCAAACCGTTCCATTCTCCAGCCTTCATACGCCGCGTAAAGCTTGCGCCACGGGTTCCGCTCCACCTGCTGATAGCGCTTGATAATAACCGATTCGATATTATGCTCATTTAAAATAACCTTGCGCCCGTTTTCCTCAAACTGCACCGCCTGATAAAGAGAGTCGCAAACAATCATGTCAATCGGCTGGGCAGCGAGCAGCGCGTCGATCTTTTTCCGAAGTTCGGGGGAAACACGGCTTTGGACAGAAAACGGCAGCGGATAAAACAACCCAGCCAGCATGGCGCAATAAAGTCCTAGCCCCTTTCCCCGAGCCGGCGGCGGGACCACATCCACAGAACGAAGGACGGATTGGACCTCCCTGACCTGCCGGTCTCTTTCCTGGCCGTAGCACAAGAGGTGAACGTTATGTTTGCGGGCGAGCCGCTCCAGCACATACCAGGCCCGCTGTTTAACCCCGCTATCCGGAGGAAACGGGAACTCCCTGCCTATAAAAAGGATATTCATGAGGAAGCCCTTTTGTTTTGAACGGCGGTACGGGTGGCGGACAAACCTCGCCGGGCCTTTCCCGCGGTTTTTCTTAAATACCGGTAGAACCAATTCGTATATGTATCATACATGACAATCTGCGAAGGATTAATGTAAATAAGATCCTGCCCTCTCTCCGCCATTTGCTTATGCAAAGAGATATGGTCACAGGCGGCTTCCACGTGCGGGTCCTGATTTAAAAGGCAGCTGTACCTCAACCCCTTTACCGCGTCCATCTGATACACGGCCAGGCCGTTAAACGCCGAAGCCACGCGCACCATGGGCATCCCGAGCTTCAATCCTCTGAAAACATTCTGGTAGCCGAAGATCATCTCTTCTGTCTGCGGCCGCGTGTCCGCGGACTCCCGTAAAGCGTATGTGTCATAATAATTATATCCTTTAAAAAACGCCCGGCCGGTGGAGATATTCCTTCCGTTGGCGGTGACCGCGTGCCAGCCAATGGGCTGGCCAAAGGTGTGGGCAATCCCGTTTACAGAAAAACTAAATATGTCCAGATCCAGCACGATCAGGCTGTCAACCGCCAAATTATTTTCCACATAATCAAGATACATGTTACGGAATTTAACGAACCGCTCAATGCGGTGCTTTGAAAACCACGGCCGGATTTGCCCAGGGCTCTGCGCCGGAGTGGTGAATTCCCCCGTATCCTGGGACAGGACAAAGACATCCTTGCGGGCGGCCGACCAGTTTTTCAGGATCTCCTTTGTCCTGTCCCGGCTGTCGTTTTCCACGACGACGACATAAGAAACCTGAAAATATTTCCTTAAGCGCTCGATCGTCTTGATATTCCTGGGCAGGTTCAGCGCGCAATCCCGGGCCAGGCCGCATATCGCGACCTTGCGCCCTTTCATCGCGGCGTACCCGGCCTGAACTTTGCCTTCATAATCTCTTTTTCTTGTTACAGACATAGACATACCTGAGGGCCGTCGGAGCCAGATACCCCGCCCGAACCCCAAATCAGCGCGGGATGATTTCTTCCAGGCTGACATCATCAAACCAGGCCGTGCCGCTGCCAACGAGCTGGCAGGCGAGGTAATCCGCGGTCCCTTTTCCTTTTAATCGAAAAACCTTTTGCGCCTGCGTCCAGTCGCTTGTCGCGGAGACCGGCCCGGTCTCAAAATATTCTTCTTGACCATTGTCGTACTTAACTTTAACCCGCAAAAAAGCGGCGTCAGACACGTTAGCCGTTTTTATCCAACCTTTGAGAAGATATTCTTTGTCCGGATCAAACATGATCGCGCCCAAAGCCTGCACACCCGCCCCTACCGAATCCCAACCGTCCGCCGCACCTTTAATCTCCAGGGCCCGCGTGCTGTTATGGCCCTTCAACCAGGCCACGCCGACCCGCGGCTTGCCTTTCCACGGCTGCAACCCCCAATCTTTGTCCCCTTGCTCAAAACCGCTGTTAGACACCGGCAGGGGCCGCGTCCGCAGCATACGGATATCCGGGGCTTCTTCTTTTTGGCTGACGAGAAAATCTTTATAACTGCTGTTTTCCGGAGCCGCAACCTCCAGTTGAACATCATCGAACCACACCACCCCCCGGCCGACCAGCTGCAAGACGAGGTATTTGATGGAGTTGTCCTCTAAGGGGGTGAACTCGGTTTCAAAGCGCTTCCAGTCATGCGTGCCATAGGTATTTTCCGTATGATAATCGTAATCCCCACCGCTATTCTGTTTCCCAGCAATCTTTATGAAAGCGAAATCCGCGACCCCTTCAGCCTTGATCCACCCGGATAGTTTATAATTCAACCCGGGCTTGAGCACAAAATTGGGGCTGTATTGCACGGCCACGCCAACCGCGTCCCAGCCCTCTTGAGGGCCGCCGATGATCTTAAGAGCGTTCTTCCCGCCGTGCTTTTGAACGGAATCAACCTCCGCTTTGCTCCCGCCTTTCCAGGCCTGCAATTTCCACCCCTGGCCGCGCGCTTCAAAATCACCGTTATTTATCGGAATACGGATGGTCTTAATATTAACCGCTTTACCCTCTCCCGAAAGCTTGCCTTTTTTGAACCCCAACGGATTATCAAATTCCGGCTTAAAATTGGAAACGCCAAGCGCATAGGCGTAGACCATATGGTTAGCCTGGGCAATCAAAGAAACCGCGTCCTCATACGGCTCATCCTGCTCGTTCACCAGCCCCCAGTTGGCCGCTTTCTCGTCATAACATTTGCGCGGCGGATCAAAATGCTGGAACCAGTGAACCCCAACGACGCGCGGGTCGGACGCGACCTTCGCCAGGTACCGCCAATAACTGACGCCCCGGTCCCTCTGGGTCTTCATCATCCCGTAAGGAAGCCCGGCATCCTGGCCCGTTATGAGCATCCCCAGCAAAAGGGGTTTACCGGTCCTGGAATACAATTCATTGATTGTGCTCTCGTACTTCTCGGAAATCTCATACCCTTTATTTAATCCGTATAATCCCATCCCAAACACATCCGTGTATTCACCGATCGCCTCGATCACCTCCGGGTATTCCCGCGTCGGCCGGGTACCCAGGACCATATGGTTAGGGTCAAACTGCCGCAGAGTCGTAAAAAGTACCCGCGAGAACTGAAGAGCGATGACTTTCAAAAAAGCCTTTTTATCTTCTATGGTCGGATCCGTGTCTTCTATTTTGGTGACGGCCCACAGATCATCAAACCCCTGGTACCCCGTCCCCCACGCGGCATTGAGCCCTGCGATGTCTTTATATTTAGTTTTTAAGAACTGCACCCAGATCTGCTTGCCGTTGCGGTCGGCGGGTAAAGCGATAAAATCATCCGTCAGGGCGCCATGCCGCTGTTTGCTGCCATACCAGGACGGCTCATCCGCCAGAAAATATCCCAGCAGCCAGGGGTCATCGATCAAATACGCCTGACTTTTAAAACGTGTTTCCATGGCCCCGTACACGGACTGCTGAAATGCCGGGTCAAACACATCAGGAAAATACCCGTAAGCCCCTTTCGCGATCACGTTCGGCGCCGTGCGTGGCAGGTCGATCCCCGCGACATAAGCCAATCCGCTCTGACGGCCCATGATCCCCGACGACCAATCTCCGACCGTGTTGAATCCCCATTCTTTCAACCGCAAGCTCGCGACCCTGGCCCATTCCCGTTCACTTCCGTATTTATTGATCGCCGCTTCCTGATACGGACGGCGATTCGTGCCCGTTTCAGGAATCCCCGACATCCTGACACAATAAACCCCGGTAGACCAAAAAACATTCCCAGCCGGGGTCACAATCCACCAGCGGTCGTGAATGGCCTCCACGTGAAAGGCGCCGGTCTTCGTGCCCTGGAGCCCCTTCCATCCGCCGAATTTATCAAAATGAGACAATTCGGAAAAAGCCGGAAAAGGGCCCGTTAAGATCCCCATTAAAATGACGGCCACCCCAATCCCTGGCCTAATCCCCTTGGAAAACATCTTGTATGTCTTGTGCAAGTTTCTCACCGATCCCATCCCATGTGTACGTTTGTTCAACGAGTTTTCTGGCGTTAAAGCCCATCTCCCTGCGCCTGTCAGGGTTCTTCAACAGGTCAATCACCTTATCGGCGAATGCCTTTGGATCGTCCGCGATAAAAATATCCCGGCCATCCGCAACCTCAATCCCCTCCGCCCCGATCGACGTGGACACAATCGCTTTGCCCATGGCCATGGCTTCCAGAATTTTAAGCCTTGTCCCGCTCCCGATCCTTAAAGGCACAACATACACCGCGCTGGAAAACACAAAGGGGCGGATATCCTCCACAAAACCCGTCACCCGGATAGACGGGTCGCAGCCGGACAACGCTTTCACTTGAGGATCAGGATTTTTCCCGACAAGGTCAAATTGAATATCAGGGAACTCCTTTTTTATAAACGGATAAATGTGTTCACAAAAATATAATACACCATCGACATTCGGATACCATCCCATCTCCGCGGTAAAGATAATCTTGCGGGTTTCCGAAACGCCCCTGTCCGGGAGATAAAAAAACGAGACGTCCACACCGTTGGGGGTCACGGAAAAACAAGCATCCGTTGGACAACGGCGCGCCGCTTCCTTCCGGTCGACTTCCGAGCACATCAAAACAAGGTCAGCGGCCTTCCAGGTTTCTTCTTCATATTTTCTAAATTTCCGCAATTGATCGTTTAAAAAAAACCTGGAAACTGGATTTTTCTTATAAATCAACGCCCGTTCTAAAAGCTTCGATTCAAGATTATGTTCATTCAAAACCACTTTAATTTCGGATCGGGGGAGATTCACCGCATAAAAGACCGAATCACAGAAAATAAAATCAATCCCCCGTTCTTCAATCGCCTTCTGGGCCATCCTTCGCATGCACATAGACCGCCGCTGGCCAACCACCCGCGGCCCCTTGCCAAGAAACGACAACAGCAGGCTAAAATAATTCCACCACCGGCCTTCGCGATGGACCGGAGGGGAAACTCGAATCACATCGGCTATCCGGCTCATTTCTTCCGGGATAGGGTCGGCGTCCCGCCCAAAACAAACGTAAACAACTTTATGCCGGGAGGCGAGAATCCGCAAAAGGTTCCAGCAACGCATGCGCCCGCCACTGACTGGCGGATACGGGATTTCTTTGGCCAGAAACAGAACATTCATTTTCACACAACCCGCTTCTTAGGTCCAAGCCCGCTCTCGGATGGCGGGGCCAAAACTAATCTTTCAATGGCCAAAGAGAGAAACACGACCAGCCAAAGGACTTTCTCCTGCTGCGCGTGTAAAAAAAACGCCGACACCATAAATCCGATCAACCCGAGCCATAACCCCCTGCCATACCCTCCATACCCTTCTTCCCCGTATTTAATACCCCGTCCGGAACCGCGCAAAGAGGAGAAAAGGACCGCGAGAAAAAGCCCGATCCCAATCATTCCCATTTCCGCCATGATTTCTAGATACATCGTGTGCGCCCGCCCCGCTTTCAGGGGGTAATACAATCGGCAATTATAATAAAAATCCCCGGGCCCGGAGCCGAAAACCGGGTTGTCTAAAAACATTTCCCACGCCGCCATGGCCAGGTAATAGCGCCTAACGGTCGAACCGATCGTGTCGTCATATGTGTCTTCAATCTTTGTTTTTTCAAACCGTTCCCAAACGCTGTCCGGCAT
>Ga0116157_10005865_pt1 | contig 11229 bp, 8 predicted proteins | sample AD_UKC048_MetaG_FD_89882 | JGI IMG/M metagenome (GOLD analysis project Ga0116157, IMG submission 89882) | Active sludge microbial communities of municipal wastewater-treating anaerobic digesters from USA - AD_UKC048_MetaG | ecosystem: Engineered > Bioreactor > Anaerobic > Digestate | place: USA... | reverse complement strand
GTGATATCATTCCCCTTAAATTTAATTTCTTGAATATGGTACATCATTGATCGACCCGTATCTTTTTGGGCCTTCATTGAATGAAAAGAAATCAAACAAATAATAAATAAGCTATAAGCTAAACGATTCAATAAATTAGATTTGCTGGCAAAAGTATAGGTATTATTTGATACTTAAATGATCTTGGTATCTCAAGTTTGCTATTGTACGTAAACCAATGAGCATGATTCAATCTTCTCATTCATCTCCAAAACAACCAAATTTTATTCGGTTATTCTAATTGATTTTTTAGCGGATGAGAAGGCGCCAAAATAACCAAGTGCACCATTTGATAGATTGGTATTAGGGTTTGCTGGCGCGGCACTATTATTTGCGTCTCCAGTTAAAATATCACCTAAGGTAACATAGTAATCATATACATTTTCATCCATACTGATCAACTCAACATCCATGGTATCTCCGATATCACAAAAAGATGAAAATATTGGGGCATTAATATATTGTCCATCACGAATTTTATCATCAAGTAAGTATAAATCAAATGGTTCGTTTTGTAGTGAATCATTTTTAGTAACAATAATGCGGTGGAAATTATTAATTGATGCACTGTCTTGAAAATGAAGTGTCATTAGATAAGGATCAAAATTTCCACCTCCAAATCCACCACTAAACTCCTTGTAAGTGAGTGAATCAATGGTTGGTGAAACTGGCATATAGGAATCAGCAATAAAAGTTTTTCCATCGACTATAACTGTTAGTTTATATGTTCTATTATTAATAGCGGTATAATTGGCTAATTCGTACCAACCATCTCCAGTTGCTAATAATGATTTTGGTGTACCACTATTATCTGTAAGTGTTACTGAGGCATTATTGACAACCGGTATCGTTCCACCACTCGAAAAATAGGAAGTGGTTTTTGTAATTCGCACCTTAAAATCGTGAGAACCTTCATACAAGTTTGCTTCAATCACATATTGAGGATCGGCTGCATTCAAATCAACATTGATTACCTTTTGACATGAGCTGAAAAATAAAAGTGTAAGTCCTAAAATAAGTACTTGTTTCATTTTGAATTAAAATTTAAAATTATAAGAAATAGATGGAATCCAACGGAATAATGAAGTTTGTAGCGCTTCAGTTTTAGTCTCATCATCTGGGTTTTGTTGAAATGAAATTGAATAAGCATTTTGACGGCCATATGCATTGTATAACGAAAAATTCCAGTTCGATTCTTTTCTATCTGTTTTTTTACGCACCCAAGTTACACCAATATCTAGGCGATGATAATCAGGCATTCGATATCCATTTCGTTCAGTATAATAAGGAACTGAAAATCCGTTGACATTATATTTTCCTGAAGGGAAAGTAACGGCAGAACCTGTATAATAAATCCAATTAGCAGATAATTTTATTTTTTTAGTAAGGTCGTACATCGCAACAATGGCAATATCATGAATACGATCTTGCTTGGCTGAATATTCTTTTCCTTCATTGATATCTGCAAAGGTTCGAAGAGAACGCGACAAGGTATAACTCACCCAACCAGTTAATCGGCCCGTTTGTTTATGAATATAGGTTTCAATACCAAAAGCTCTTCCTTTGCCATAAACTAATTCTGATTCTAATTCGGTATTTATAAATAAATCAGCACCATTACGATAGTCAATTTGATTTTCTAAGGTTTTGTAATAGGCTTCAATGGAGCATTCAAACATATTATCTTTTAAGTTTTTAAAATAACCAATGGCTACCTGATTGGCAATTTGCGGTTTTACATTATTGCTACTAGGCACCCAAATATCTGTTGGTGATGAAGTGGTTGTGTTCGACAATAAATGCATGTACTGAAAATTTCTATTGTAGGAGGCCTTAATAGAACTTGATTCATTAAATTGATATTTAGCTGAAACCCGAGGTTCAAGTCCACCCCAAAGTTTTATTGATTCTCCATTGGCGTATTGTTGTTGAGTTAAACCTTTTCCTCTATTGTCGTATGTGTACGCAGTGCCTGGTCCGATATAATCGAATAATGAATATCGCAGTCCGTAACGGACATTAATTTTATCGGTGATGGTTTGTTCGTTTTGTAAATAAATGCCGCCTTCAAGCGAGTATCTATTTTTTAAATCAGTTGGAGGGTTTAATCCGGTTCCTGAAAATTTAGTTGGTCTAAACGTATGATGCATAAAATTAAATCCGAACTTGATACTATTTTTCGAATTTGGGAAATAGCTAAAATCTTGCTTCAAATTATAATCTCGAATTGATGATTTGATTTCAAATTCTGAATCATCAAAACCAAGTTTGATACGATAGCTATAGTCACTATAAATAACGGATGTGTTTGAAAATAATTTACTGTTTACAATATGATTCCATCTTACAGTGGCTGTTGAATTACCCCAATCAAAACCAAATGCCGAACCTAATCCAAAAATATCTCTACCAAAATAGCCTGAAACAAATAATCGATCTTTTTTTGAAAGCTTATAATTGGCCTTTAAATTTAAATCATAAAAATATAATCTTGACTCTCGTTGCAGACTATCACTTGAGAGTTTTAAAAACAAATCAGCATAAGTACGACGACCCGAAACAATAAACGAACCCTTATCTTTTACAATTGGACCTTCTATGGTTAGTCGCGATGCAATCAAACCAATACCACCAGAGGCACTATAGTTTTTACTATTTCCATCTTTCATTTTTACATCCAAAACGGAAGAGGCTCTACCACCAAACTCTGCAGGTATATCACCTTTATAAAGTGTTACATCTTTTAAAGCATCGGAGTTGAACACAGAAAAAAATCCAAGTAAATGCGATGCATTATAGACAGGCGCTTCATCTAATAAAATTAGGTTTTGATCAACACCGCCGCCTCGAACATAAAAACCACTTTGACCTTCGCCAGCAGCTTTAACACCTGGGGTCATTTGAAGAGTTTTGATAATATCTTTTTCTCCAAATAAAACAGGAACAGTTTCAATTGATTTAGGATCGAGTTTGATCACACCCATTTCGGTGCGCGTTATATTCTTATCCTCTTTAGCTGCCTTAATAACAACATCTTTAATTTCTTTTTCTATCGATTTTAATTGAATGTTTTTAGTGATATTTGATTCGAGGGTAATACTCACTTCTTGTTTTGTATAACCTAGATATTGATAGATAAGGGTATAGGTTCCTTTGGGTAAAGTGATGGCGTAAAATCCATATGAGTTGGTTCGGGCACCTACTGTGTTTACTTCTTTAACACGAACGGTAGCACCAATTAAATCTTCTCCATTTTTTGCATCTTTAATGCTGCCATTGATTGTAAATTTTTGAGCGAATAAAAATAAAGGGGCGCACAAAATAAAAAGGATTGTGCAAAGGAATTTTGAATACATAAATATCAGTTAATCATTAAACTTGGCAAATGTATTTCAAACTTGAATACAGTCAGTTTATTCTTGTATGAATGGTTTAGTTAAACGGTAAAAGGTAACTTATAGGTAATAAGTAAATACAATGCTATTTAAGTTATTAGCTCGGAATAATTTTAATTATTCTTGCCTTATCAAGTAAAACCATAATCATATAGGTTAAATCGAACTCGTACCATTTTTTTGCAAAATTGGCATCTTGACTATCAAAATGATGGTTGTTTTGAAAGAGTTCGCCCATTAATAAAAACCCCCAAGGACTTGAGTTTTTTGATTGGTCGCCATTATCGTAATTTGTATACCCATATTTATGACCACACCAATTAACGATGGCTCCTTGAACCGCCCCCATAAAAAAATGAATGGGTAATAAAATAAAATACCAATAGTTAGGTGCAAATTGAATATAAAAAGCAATGTAAAGGGATGCAAACACAATTCGAGTAAGCACATGATTACCAAGTTTATCTAATCGATCCCATTCTGGTAAATAACCTTGAGTAAATTTGATATCGGGTACCACTTTACGAGTAACTAAACCACGAAACATATGGTGTGTATTTTTCATCATCTGCCAAACATCTTTAAAAAAGTGAGGTGAATGCGGGTCCTTTTCAGTATCACTATGTTCGTGGTGCATTCGATGCAATACACCATAGGCTCTTGGCACTAAGTAGGATGAACCTTGTAATAACCAAGTCATTAAGTAAAATGCTTTTTCCCAGGTTTTACTGGTTGTATACATTTGATGAGTTGCAAAACGATGTAAGAAAAAGGAATGAAAGAATAAAGAAAGAAACCAATGAATGGTAAAGAACAAAAAGATTACTAGCATGTAGAGTTTTAAAAGTTTCGTAAGTTAGCGGAAAAGATTGGTAATAACTAAGTAAAAGAGAATAATAATTGATTATGGCATTTTGATTGAATGAAATTATACAAATCGCCATTCTTTTAGTTCAAAATGTATTACATCATATCGATATCGTTTTATCGAATCAGCGTGATATCTCCCTTAAAAATTTGAATCTTATCATTTAAGTCAATGGCACTTGCAACCCAATAATAGGTATCAATACCTAATTCACCTCCCTTAAATCGTCCATCCCATTCAATGTTCACATCGTTGGTATAAAATACTTCTTGTCCTCTTCGATTGTAAATTTTAAAGTAAACTAAATCATAACCACTCATTATTATTTTAACTCGATCATTCACGCCATCATTGTTTGGTGAAAATGCATTGGGTACAAATACACTTTTTTCGTTAGTGAAAACAAGTTCTGCACTATCCATTCCAAAACATCCTTCACTATTTGTTCCGGTAACATAAAAATTATAAGCGCCAATTAAATTTAAATCGACGATAGGGTTTTGAATATCACTAAATGCAATTTTATTTGATGAAAATTTCGGTGCATAATCCCAATGATATGTTTCGGCTCCGGTTGCTGATAAATTAACAATACTCTCTTTTAGCACAATGGTGTCGCCATAAGCTCTTACATCTAAAGCCGAAAAATTAATATTCTGAACAGTAAAAGTATAAATACGTTTAACTGTGTTAATAATTATACCATTTCGCCATTCATGACAACATACGCTAACCACATAACTCCCTTGTGTATTGGTCTTTATATCTAGCTTGCCTGTTTTTGCATCTAGCGAAATGCCAGACATCGGCAAAGAAGATGTATATGAATTTGTATAGACTGGATGCAATAATGTCGGCAGGCCGCCACTTAGAATAAAAGGCTTAGGATTATTATATGCATCTCCCCCTAAATCAACCGTGCAAAGTTCATAACTTAATGAATCATTATCAGGATCTATAGCTGAAAAATCAATTGAGTATTCTTTATTTACACTTAATAAAGTATTTGTCAAGGGGCTAAATACTGCACTAGAATTTGAACCAAGACTAGCAGGTGGAATTTTGCAATAAAAACTATTGGTAAGACTGCCAGAATTAATAATATTCGTTATTCCATCTGACATACAACAACGTTGATTTAAGATCGTATACTCTAATATTGAATGGGGTAAGTTTAGCTGAAAAACAAACTTTATTCGGTTTATACAAGGTGGTTGCAATGGAGAATAACAATTGGATGGATTTAAAAGAGGTAGATAAACGTTTTCTACAGATTCAATTGAATCAGCTCTAAAAAAATAATTCCAATGGAAAGTAGTTATATAGAGAGGTGAATCTTCAGCTAATGCATTTGGATTCCCTCCTCCCTGCGATGGCACACGACAGTCGCGGTAATAATAAACGGTGAACTCATATAGATCAGGTCCAATTATTTTATAAGTTATTTCGGCACCAAGCAAATGAGAGGCAGTTAGTTTAAACGATGAAAGAGACGCAAGTGCGACTAAGCAATAAATAATTTTTAGCATGGTTTAAAATAATGTCATTAAGTAACGTATGATAAAGGTAATATATTGTTGAATAGAATACAATTGATTTCATGCTTTGAACTTATTGTCAAATTAACTTTATCTTCGCGCCTCAAAATAATTGAATGAAACCGACTGCTAATATACAAAAATTGAAACGTAATTATATCCCAAACGATTTTGTAATCACTACTTGGGAACCTTTAAAAACCTATTTTGAAGAGCTGACTCATCGTGAAATTCCAAGCAAATCTGAACTTGAAAAATGGTTGCTCGATATCAGCGAAATTCAAGCCGTGGTAAGTGAAGATGCATGTTGGCGACAAATAAAAATGACTTGTGATACAGAAAACAAATCACTCGAAGAGGCGTTTACTTTTTTCTGTATGGAAATCGAACCCCATATTAAACCCTATGCAGATGCCTTAAATAAAAAATTAATGGCTTCGCCATTTTTACACGAATTAGATAAGGATGTTTATTTTACTTATTTACGCAGTGTTGAAAAAGAAATTAAACTCTTTAATGAAAAAAATATTTCAATTTCAGCTGAGTTAAATGTGTTGGCTCAACATTATGGTACCATCACTGGTAAAATGAGTATTGAAATCAATGGTCAAGAATATACACTTCAACAAGCAGCCAAGTTTTTAATGCAAAGTGATAGAGCTCTTCGTGAAGAAGTGTATCATAAAGTTGCAAATCGTCGAATGCAAGATGAAGTTGAACTTGATAAACTATTTGATGAGTTAGTATCAAAACGAAATGAAATTGCATTGAACGCAGGCTTTAAAAATTATCGTGATTATAAGTTCGAAGAGCTTGGTCGCTTTGATTATACCGTTGAGGATTGCAACCATTTTCATTCATCCATTAAAAAATATATTTTACCAATAGTTGAAGAATTGTATGAACATAAACGTAAACATCTAGGTTTAGATGAATTGCGTCCATGGGATTTAGATGCAGAACCTGAAGGGGTTAAACCGTTAGAACCTTTTAAATCGGGTGATGAATTATTAGAAAAATCGATACAAGCTTTTTCAAATCTTCGACCTTATTTTGGTGATTGTTTACGTAAAATGAACGAGCTGAATCAGTTTGATTTAGAAAGTAGAAAAGGAAAAGCACCAGGTGGTTATAATTGTCCGCTAGCTGAAACTGGTGCTCCGTTTATTTTTATGAATGCGGCAGGCACAGCTGATGATGTAGTAACCATGATGCACGAAGGTGGGCATGCACTTCATTCATTTTTAAGTCATGATTTAAATTTAAGTGCATTCAAAGAATATCCGATGGAGATGGCTGAACTTGCTAGTATGAGTATGGAGCTTTTTAGCATGGATCAATGGGCGATTTTTTATTCAGATGCAACTGAACTAAAACGTGCTAAAATGGAAGAACTTGAAAGAGCACTTTCGATATTTCCATGGATTGCAACCATCGACAAATTTCAACATTGGTTATATACGCATCCTACCCATACACAAGAAGAAAGAAAATCAGCTTGGATTGAAATTCATACTGAATTTTCGCCGAAGAATATTAATTGGCAAGGCCTCGAACACAACCGATCTATACTTTGGCAAAAACAATTGCATCTTTTTGAAGTGCCATTTTATTATATTGAATATGGTATTGCTCAATTAGGTGCATTAGCGATGTGGCGCGAGTACAAAAAAGATAAAGAAAAAACATTGGATAATTATATGAAGGCACTCAGTAAAGGTTATACTATAACATTGAAAGAACTATATAAAACAGCCGGTATTGTATTCGACTTTTCTGAATCAAACGTAAAAGAACTTAGTGAATTTGTAGAGGAAGAAATGAAAGAAATTTTTAAATAAAATGGCTATACTAAAAATTGAGTGAGTTCCTTTGGCTTTTGGAATTGGGCGGCTCACACGTCCTGACTTAAGTGTCAGGATCCTCTCCCGAAAGTGAAAAATTTTATTCGTTCCTCATTTCATTTTTCTACTTCGGGATGCGGGCTTTTCGTTCAATTCCTGACCGAAGCGTCAGGACTGCAATACACACCTATTAGAACATATTTCTTTTCATTCCATTTTTAATTTAACTAATAAAATATATATTTACTTTTAAAAATTAAATTATGCCAGATACTTCAAATGGATATGTAAGCACAGAATTAGATCATGGAATTGCAACCATCGAATTTTCGCACCCAGCTAGTAATTCATTACCAGCAAAAATATTACATGATTTAGCAGCTGCTATCGATAAGGCCGGACAAGACGAACGCGTAAAAGTAATTGTTTTACGTTCTGGAGGAAGTGGTGCATTTTGCGCAGGTGCTAGCTTTGATGAACTCATTGCTATTTCAAATGAAATAGATGGTAAAAAATTCTTTCTAGGTTTTGCCAACGTCATTAATGCAATTCGTAAAGCACATAAATTTGTAATTGGTCGCGTTCATGGTAAAGCTGTTGGAGGTGGTGTTGGATTAGCTGCTGCATGCGATTATACCATTGCCACTGAAGATGCTTCAGTAAAATTAAGTGAATTGGCAGTAGGAATTGGTCCTTTTGTGGTTGGTCCAGCCGTTGAACGAAAATTAGGTACCTCATGTTTTTCACAACTTGCCATTGATGCCACCGAATGGAGAAGTGCTGAATGGGCAAAGAAACATTCTTTATATTCTGAAATTTATAAATCAACTGAAGAATTAGATGATGCTGTTCGACACTTATCTGATAAATTAGCATCAAGCAATCCTGAAGCGATGGCCATGTTAAAAAAAGTATTTTGGAAGGGCACTGAACATTGGGATTCACTTTTAGATGATCGAGCTTCAATGAGTGGAAAACTTGTATTAAGTAAGTTCACTCGAGATGCTATTGATAAATTTAAAAAGAAATAAAATCTAAATTCATTTACTATACTTGCTATTTAACGATGTAATTTGTTATACACCATTGTTAGATATGCTGATTATACGAATTGATTCAATAGTCTTTATATAATCTTTATAAATTAGACTGTATTTTTGTATACTACAAAGACTAGGAAAATTGAACCTATTTAATACAAGTAAACTAAATGTCAAGTATCAATATCTAATTAGTCTTAGTTTAGTTTTAATTACCGCAATTGCTTGTTTTCTTGCCTCATCGTTCATCGATTATAAAATAGTAGCCTTAATTTTTTTAATGGTGGTTTCTATCATTGCGATGCTATTTGATATCCTGCCAGTTTTAGCAGCCGCAGTATTAAGTTCTTTAATTTGGAACTTCCTTTTTATACCACCTATACTTACCTTTCATATCACCCATGCCGAAGATTTATTGATGTTTTTATTGTATTTTTTTATAGCCTTGGTGAATGCCGTTCTCACATTTAAAATTCGTAATGAAGAAAAAAAAGTTAGAGATAAGGAAGAGAAAGAAAATACAATTAAATTGTATAATACATTATTGAACTGTCTTTCACATGAATTACGTACGCCTATTTCAACCATAATAGGTGCGGTAGATACACTCAAAGATAATAAGGCCAAAATATCAACAAGTAACCAAGACGAATTACTCAATCAAATTGATATTGCAAGTATAAGATTGAACAGACAGGTTGAAAATTTACTCAATATGAGTCGGCTTGAGACAGGCATGTTGAAGCCAAATTTAGATTGGTGTGATACCAATGAATTAATATATTCTGTGATTCAAAAAAATACAAATGCTCATAAGCAAAAAATCGTATTTGAGCCAAACGAAAATCTGCCTTTACTAAAATTTGATCGAGGATTGATTGAACAGGTTTTACAAAACTTAATTCACAATGCAATCAATTATACACCTTCAACTACAACCATTCAAATAAGTGCGTCGTTACAATCGGGCAATTATGTATTAACTGTTTCAGACGATGGCTATGGAATACCTGAGGCAGAATTGAAATTAATTTTTGATAAATTCTATCGATTGCCTCATTCAAAAACAGGCGGTAGTGGTTTAGGATTATCCATTGTAAAAGGTTTTATTGAAGCTCATCAAGGCACAGTAAGAGCTGAGAATAATAAAACTGGAGGCGCTAGTTTTATTGTTGTTTTTCCTGTTGATGCATCATATCTAAACAATTTAAAAAATGAATAAGGCCGAAATATTAGTTATTGATGATGAACCTCAAATCAGAAAGCTTCTGGAGATAACTCTAGAAAGTAATGATTATAAAGTTTGGCAAGCCGAAACAGGTAAGGCAGGAATTATTTTAGCTGCAAATCATCCACCCGAATTAATTTTACTAGATATAGGATTACCTGATAAAAGCGGTCATGAAGTTTTAAAAGAATTACGAACTTGGTACAATAAATCAATCATTATATTATCTGTTCAAAATGATGAAGCAGATATTGTTTCGGCTTTAGATAATGGCGCAACCGACTATCTCACAAAGCCTTTCAGAAGTGCTGAATTATTAGCGCGAATTCGTTTAGCAATTCGAAATAATCAAACCACCAACCATGATAGCAAATTGATTTGTGACGATTTGGAAATAGATATTTTATCGAGGGTGGTTACAAAAAATAAGATACTTCTAAAGCTCACCGCAACAGAATTTAATTTATTAGTATTATTAGCCAAAAACGAAGGACGAGTGTTAACACATCAATTTATTTTAAAAGAAATTTGGGGCATTGGTTCACAAACCGAAACGCAATATTTACGTGTTTTTGTTGGAACCCTTCGAAAAAAAATAGAAACAAACCCTAATCAACCTCAACATATTTTTACTGAAAGTGGTATTGGTTATCGATTTATATAGATCAAATTTTGCGCTAGCCCCAAAGGCAGATGCAAAATTTGGCCAAAAGAAATCCATTACTTTATAATTTCTTTATATTTATCTAAATAGATTTTACTTTTTACCTATATCAATGACGCCAATTTTGCAAGTACAATTTCTGCAATATGAGTCATGATAAAAATGGATTAAAAAGTAAAATCACCACGGCTTCACTTCTAGTTGCACTCGGTATTATTTATGGCGATATTGGTACAAGTCCATTATACGTATTAAAAGCAATTATTGATGATCGTGCTATAAGTGAAGTGCTTGTCTATGGGGGTATTTCCTGTGTTTTTTGGACCATCACATTTCAAACTACATTTAAATATATTTATCTAACCTTGATGGCTGATAATAATGGTGAAGGCGGAATATTTTCACTCTATGCATTGGTTAGGCGCTATGGTAAATATTTAGTGATACCAACCATCATTGGTGCTTCTACCTTACTTGCTGATGGTATGATAACACCACCCATTTCAGTGTCATCTGCAGTAGAGGGGCTTACCAATATTAAAGGTTTAGAGCATATGCCAACCGTTTTAATTGTGGTTATCATTATTTCGATTTTGTTTTTATTTCAGCGTTT
>Ga0116157_10005864_pt1 | contig 11230 bp, 9 predicted proteins | sample AD_UKC048_MetaG_FD_89882 | JGI IMG/M metagenome (GOLD analysis project Ga0116157, IMG submission 89882) | Active sludge microbial communities of municipal wastewater-treating anaerobic digesters from USA - AD_UKC048_MetaG | ecosystem: Engineered > Bioreactor > Anaerobic > Digestate | place: USA... | reverse complement strand
GTCGCCATTGTCATAGATGTCGAAGCAAACGCTGATGCCTGTGGTGGTGCCGCCTTCCTCGCCGAAGTTCGAGCCGGCAGTCACATCCTGTCCGAAGGAAAAACTATAGCCGTCGGCGGGGTTTCCCGAACCGGGTCCGATCTGCAATTTGAAGGTGACGGTGAAGCTCTCGAGTGCCTGGTACGAGTCGAGATCGTCCACAACCATCGTTCCCTGCAAACTGTTGGCCGCTGGAGTGATGGCCAGATGCCCATCCTCGATAACCGCACTGCCGCTGAACCAGAGCCCCAGTTGGTTGGGGTCGCTGAAGTTCGAGGTGAACGATCCGGCCAGCGCTGTCGCGCCCGCCAGAGCCGTCACCAGGAGTCCTTGTATGAGTTTTAGGTGCATAGGATCGCTTTCTCTCCATTATTCCGATTCCGTTCGCAGGGGATTCCCGTGGGACCCGTGCCATCGCCCGAGCCACATCCCTCCCGCACGGGAATACCCGCAAACGCACTTTCAATGAGGGTTGCTGCCACGGAATACTTTGGAATTACGCAAACTGTATGGACACATCCCGGCTCTGGCAACAAAAAAACTGGGCTCAACAACTGGGCTCGGCACAAGAAACCGGGCGCATCTCGGGTGTTTCGTGCGGAGGGTCGCGGCGAGAGGCTGGAGCGCAGCTTTGCATGCTGCTTGAATGCTGCTGGATCGCGGGTTTGCAGCCTGCGGGGCCGCGATAAACTCGGAGGCCGGTGCGCCAGAGCGGGCCCTTGCCGGTTACAGACCGGCGATACGGCGGATCGAGCCGCTGTTGTGGGCCTTGGGCTTGGGATCCTCCTCGCCGGCGCAAAAACTTGTCCAGGAGAGTTTTAGGCCCAATCTGACAGCCATTCCTCCGACATTGCTTTTGGCTCGACGGGCCGCGGGGTCGCCGGCTTAATGTCCGCTCTCATGCCAAATTCAAGCCCTACGTCTGCTCGATCCGCCCAGCAGCGCCCGGGTTCCTTGCGGAGTTCCCCGAAACACGGCGGGTTGGCGACTGTATTCGGACCGGTCGCGGACATCTTGAGGACCGGCCCGGACGCCCTGCCGCTGACGGATGAAGCCGAGATCAGGAATCGATACCGGAGGGGTCGGCTCTCGGTCTTTTTGTCCATCACGCTGGGCTACGCGATGTATTACGTGGTTCGCCAGGGTTTCGCGGTGGTGAAGAAGCCGTTGCTGGAAACGGGTGTGTTCGACGCGATGCAGATCGGCTCGATCGGGTCGGTGTTCTTCGTGACCTACATGATCGGCAAGTGCTTCAACGGGTTCCTGGCCGACCGTTTGAACATCAAGCGGTTCATGGCGCTGGGGCTGCTCGGGTCGGCCACGATCCTGGTGTGCCTGGGCTTCTGTTCGAGCTTCCATCTCTTCGCCGTGCTCTGGGGCTTGTGCGGATGGTTTCAGACCTTCGGCGCTGCGCCCTCCGTCGTTTCGTTGAACCAGTGGTTCTCGAGCAAGGAGCGCGGCACGCTTTACGGGATTTGGTTCTCCGCCCACAACATCGGCACGGGACTGACGTACATCATCACCGCCCTGATCGTGGGCGCGTTCGGGTGGCGCATGGGGTTCTTCGCGCCGGGGCTGCTGGGGATGAGCGCGGCGGTGCTGCTTTACCTCTTCATGTATGACCGCCCGCAGGTCTACGGGCTTCCGCCGATCGCGGTTTACTCGGGCGAACAGACGCTCGATGAACTCAAGGCCAGGGACAAGCCCTTGTTCAAAGCGCAACTCGCGGTTGTGGCCCGGCCCGCCGTCTGGATTCTGGGACTGTCGTCCGCGGCCTGTTACGTGACCCGGTACGCCTTCGAGTCGTGGGGCGTGGTGTTTCTCTCCGAGGCAAAGGGGCACAGCCTATTGAAGGCCAGCGGCATCATCTCGATTTCGCAGTTCGCCGGGATCGCGGGGGCGGTGACCTGCGGCTGGATTTCGGACCGGTTCTTCGATCACCAGCGCAGCGTCCCCTGTCTGCTGTTCGGGCTGTTCTTCGTGCTGTCGACCGCCGCCTTCGTGTATGCGCCTCCCGAACACGTCTGGGTCGACTACGTCAGCATGGTGGTGTTCGGCTACACGGTCTACGCGCTGGTGACCTACCTGGGAGGGTTGATGGCGGTGGATATCTGCTCCAAGAAGGCGACGGGCGCCGCGATGGGCGTCATCGGACTGTTCAGTTACGCCGGGGCGTCGCTGCAGGAAGCCGTGGGCGGTTATCTGATCGACTCCCACAAGACAATCGGCATCGACGGGAAAACGGTCTACGATTTCACGGCTGTCGGGCATTTCTGGGTCGTCGCTTCGTTTCTGGCGCTCGCCCTCCCTTTGTTCGTCTGGAACGCCAGGCACGAGGATTGACTCGGGCACGACGAGAACGGGCTGAGGCCGGGACACCCAACCGCCTCCGACGCTCCGGCGCTGTGTTCGGCGATCCGCCTTGAGGCGGCTCATGGCAGAATGGGGACTGCTGCGGGCTGGAAAGGACTTGCTGGGCGGCGTTTTGGGTGGGCAAGATCAGGGATCATGAACCGCGCCTTGTATGTCGGGTGGCTGTGGATTGCTCTGGGGTTGTGTTCGAGCACGGCGTCAGCAGCCAGCCAGTCCGCCGCGAATGCGATCGTTGCCATCGTGGACGACGAGGTGATCACCTGGAGTGACGTGCAACAGGAGGTCGAGCCGGTGATCGAGTTGAAGATCGGGCTGCTTGCCAACCGGCGAGCCGAACTCGAACGGGAGATTCAGAAGGCCCAGCAGGAGGCGGTTCAGATTCTCGTCGAGCGCAAGCTCATTCTGCAGGAGTTCAAGAGAGCCGGATACGCTCTGCCCGAGAGTCTGGTGGACGATCGCGTCCGGGACCGCCTCCGCGAGCGCTGGGGTGGCGACCACGCGGCGATGATGCGCGAGTTGCAGGCTGCCGGCATGACCAAGGAGCGGTTCCGTCAGAGAGAGCGGGAGCGTTTGATTGTCGCCATCATGCGCATGCGCAATGTTCCCCAAGACCTGATGGTGTCTCCCTTCAAGATCGAGAAGTACTACGCGGACAACATCGACAGGTACAAGGTGGGTGACCAGGTCAAGCTGCGGGCCATCATGATCAACAAGCCGAAAGAGGGGCCTGCCGACACGGCCAGGAAACGTGCCGAGGAGATTCTGGCGAAGTTGAGCGACGGGGTCAGTTTTGGCGAGATGGCGAGCGTCTACTCGGAGGACACATTTCGCGCGCAAGGCGGAAGCCGGGGCTGGGTGGAACTCGAGCGCGAGCACTATGTCCAGCAACTCGACGAGGCCATTCGCGCGCTGAAACCGGGTGAACAGAGCCGGCCCATCGAAACCGAGTCCGCCTTTTGGATTGTCCTGGTCGAGGACACCAAGCTGAATCACACCAAATCCCTGCCCGAGGTGCGGGACGAGATCGAGCAGACGCTTCTGAGCCAGGAGCGGGCCCGGATGGAGAAGCAGTGGATCGACAAGCTCAAGGCCAAGTCCTTCATTCGGTATTACTAGCGAGGCTTCGCCTCAGACGCCGGCGAGGCGTGCCCCAGACAAAACCCACTCACCGACCTCATGTCACTCACGATCGGCATTACACTGGGCGATGTCACGGGCATCGGACCGGAAGTCACGGTCAAGGCCCTGGCCCAGGCCGCGGCTGAATCCCCCGACACCGCGTTCGTTGTGCTCGGCGACCGCGCCTGGATCGACCGTAACAATGGGCGGCGGCTTGGCCCTCTCGCTGTGTGGGTGCCGGAGAAGCCGCACCCTGGCGTCAGGGTCCTCGACCCGCGCGGCACGGAGTTGCCGACGAATCTGCGGCCCGGGGCGATCCCGGCCGCGCGGGCGGCTCTGGACTGGCTGCGGGAGGGAGCGAAGCGCTGTCTTCGAGGCGAGTTCGCGGCGCTCGTGACCGGGCCGGTGTGCAAGGAATCGATCATGGCCGCCGGCGAGAGATTCGTGGGGCAGACGGAGTTTCTCTCGGCCCTGGCGGGCACCGACCGCACGATCATGATGCTGCTTGGAACCGATGAGCGGGGGCGCTGGCTGCGGGTCGCGCTGGCCACAACCCATCTGCCGCTCTCGGGCGTGGCGGCGGCTCTCTCCCAGGCCCGTGTCGAACTGGCAATCGAGCGCGCCGCCGAAGCCTGCCGCGGTCTGGGCCTGCCCCGGGCTCGGGTGGCCGTCTGCGGTTTGAATCCGCACGCGGGCGAAGGCGGTCGGTTCGGCACCGAGGAGATCACGGTGATTCGTCCCGCCGTGGCGGCCGCGCGGGGGCGCGGCGTGGATGTCTCGGGTCCATGGCCTGCGGACACGCTGTTTCATCAGGCCTATCAGGGCGAGTGCGACGCGGTGGTGGCCATGTACCACGACCAGGGCCTTGCGCCGCTGAAAATGGTCGCCTTCGACAGCGGTGTGAACTGGACGCTGGGTCTGCCGTTCATCCGCACTTCGCCCGATCATGGAACCGCGTACGAGATCGCTGGAAAAGACCGGGCCAATCCTTCGAGCATGCTGGCGGCCATCCGGCTGGCGCTGATCCTGGCCCGGCATCGCAGGCCGGACATCGCCGGCGTCACTTGCGCAGGAGCGCGTATTCCATGCTGTCGACCAGGGCCTGGAGGGACGCGGTGATGATGTTTTCGCTGACGCCGACCGTCCCCCATTCGCGCGAACCATCGCTGCTCTGGATGAGCACGCGGGTCTTGGCGGCGGTGCCGGTGCCGGTGTCGATGATGCGGACCTTGTAATCCGTCAGCCGCACCTTGCCGACGCGCGGGAAGAACTTGGCCAGGCCCTGGCGCAAGGCCTCGTCGAGCGCGTTCACCGGCCCGTCGCCATCGGCCACCGTGTGGGCGTGGCGGTTGCCCACGCGGACCTTGACGGCGGCTTCGCAGACCGAATTGGCGCCGTCGCGGCGAATCGAGGCGTGGTAGCCCTCGACGGTGAAGAGCAGTTCGGGATTGTGTTCGAGGATGCCCCGGATCAGGAGCGCCAGCGAGGCCTCGGCCGCCTCGAACTCGTATCCCTGGCTCTCGAGTTCCTTCACCCGCCCAAGAATGGCCCGCACCTCGGGCGCGTCGGGCGCAAGATGAAAACCGAGTTCGCGCGCCTTGGCCAGGAGGTTGCTCCGGCCCGACATGTCGCTGACCAAGACGCGGCGCGTGTTGCCCACCGCCTCGGGTTGGATGTGTTCGTAGCTGCGCACCACCCGCTCGACGGCGTGCACATGCATGCCGCCCTTGTGCGCGAATGCGGCGGCCCCCACCCACGGCTGGCGCCCGTCCGGCTTCAGGTTGGCGATCTCGTCGACGAACACGGACAAATCGCGCAGCTTTGGCAGCGAGCCGGCCGGGACGGTGCGGTGCCCGAGCTTGAAATGCAGGATCGGGATCGCGCTGGTCAGATTGCAGTTGCCGGTGCGTTCGCCATACCCGTTGATGGTTCCTTGGACCTGTGTGGCTCCGGCCTCGACCGCCGCCATGGCGTTGGCGACGCCCAAGCCGCAGTCGTCGTGCGTGTGGATGCCGATCGGGACCGCGAGCTCGCGGCGGGCCAACGCGGTCACTTCCGCGATCTCGCGCGGCAGGCGCCCGCCATTGGTGTCGCAGAGCACCACGCGATCCGCTCCCGCCCGCTCCGCGGCCCGCCAAGTGGCCAGGGCATACTCGGGCTCGTCGGCATAGCCATCGAACGAATGCTCGGCATCGTAGATCACGGTCCGTCCGTGCGCCTTGAAGAACGCGATGGTGTCGCTGATCATCGCGAGGTTCTCATCCGGCTTGGCGCGCAGCACCTCGCGCACATGGAGGAGCCATGTCTTGCCGACGATGGTGATGACGGGCGTCTGGGCTTCGAGCAGTTGCCGCAGGGACGGGTCTCGATCGACCGCGATCCCCTTGCGCCGGGTCATGCTGAACGCGGCGAGGCGGGCCCGTCGGAACCTGCGCCGCTGGGCCAGGGCGAAGAACTCGAGGTCTTTGGGATTGCTGCCCGGCCAGCCGCCCTCGATATAGTGGACGCCGAATTGATCGAGCCGTTCCGCGATGCGGAGCTTGTCGGCGACGGAGAAGTTGATCCCCTCGCCCTGACTGCCGTCGCGCAAGGTCGTGTCGTAAATCTCGATGGCCGGTTTCATAGGGGTCCGACGGGGCGGACGCGTGGTATTTAGGCCAAAGCAACCGGGCATGCAAACGGATTGACAGGGAGCTACTTGGTGCCGCGCTTGGCGAGCACGGCGCCGCCGGTGATGCCGGCATCGTCGCCGAGTTTGGAGGCGAGGATCGTGATGCCCTTGTCGGTGCCCTGCATGGCGTAATCGTGGGCGGTTTCGACGATGATGGCCAGCATCTCGTCTTCGAGGGCGTCGATGACCCCGCCGCCAAGAACGACGACGTCGGGGTTGATGAGATTGATGATGTTGGCCACGGCGATGCCTGTGTACTCGGCCGCCTCCTCGATGACCTTCTCGATGAACTTGTCGCCGCGGCGAAGGGCCTTGCGGAGATCGCCGCTGCGCATGTCATCGAGATCGCCGCCCAGCATCTCCGTCAGCACGGTCTTCTGGCCCTCTTTGACGCCCGCCTGGATGCGGCGGAAAATGGCGGTCCGGCTTGCGAGGGCTTCGAAGCAACCGCGATTGCCGCAGCCGCACTTGGGACCGCCCACTTCAAGCACCATGTGGCCGATCTCTCCCGCGGTGCGATTGAAGCCGGAAAAGAGCTTTCCATCGAGAATCAAGCCGGCGCCGATGCCCGTGCCCAGGAAGATGCCGACCATGTGGCGCGGCTTGCCCTTCAGTTCGCGTTCGTACACACCGAGGGTCTGGGCGTTGCAGTCATTCTCGATGAACACCGGGATTTGGATCAGCTTCTCGAGGCTCTTCTTCAGTGGAACGTCTTCCCAGACGAGGTTGGGCGCGAAGATGACGCGTCCCGTCTCGGGATCGGAAGCGCCGGGCGCGCCGATGCCCACGCCACGGACCTGTTTGGGCAGGAGATCGCACTCGTCGATGGCGTCCTGGATGCACCGGGCGACGCGGTCGATGACCGCCTCGGGTCCGCGCTGGGACTTGGTGCTCATCTTGGCCCGGCCGAGGCAATTGAACTTGTCATCGAACACGCCGGCGAGGATTTTCGTGCCGCCCAGGTCAACGCCCACCAGAAAGTCCTTTGAGGTTTCGGCCATAGTTGTCTATCCCTTTCCAATCAGCACGGATTCCACCTTCTCCTGCAGTTCGCTGCTCAGGTCATCGACCGCGCGGTCGCCGTTGACGATCGTGAACCCATAGGTTTTCTGGAGGTACTGGAACTTCTCGACCATCAGTTTCTGGTACTGCACGAAGCTGTCGAACATGTCGCGCGAGAGTCCCAAATCCATGCCGCTTTCCCAGTAGTCGAGGGCATGGTTTTTGGAGAAGTTGCGCTGCACCAGTTCCTCCGGAGAAACCTGGAGGTAGAAGACCGCGTCGGGGACCAGGGCGATGCTGTAGAGGTTTTGCAGCCACTGTTCGTTCATGCCCCGCACCAGATCGCGGGCCATCAGCGTGTAAATATACCGGTCGGCCAGCACCATGAATCCGGACTTCAAGGCCGGGATGATGAGGTTTTCGAGTTGGTCGGCGAAATCGGTGGCGTAGAACAGGCTCAGCGTGGTGCGGCTCAGAACGTTGCCCGCCTGGGCCTTGCTCAACTCCTCGCTGACAAGGGTGGATCGTTTCAATCCCACCTGCACGGTGGCGTGCCCCCGCCCTTCGAGCCAGCGCACCAGCCGGGCAATCTGGGTCGAGCGCCCGGAACCATCGGCCCCTTCCATCACAATGAGCTTGCCGCTCAGCCGGCGGGTGTCGACCCCCAGGATGCCCTGGCCATAGAACCGCTTGGGGGTGGGTTGGGGAACGACCACCAGGGGGCCCGGCGCAGGGCGGCGCCCTTGGCGATGGGCCTTCGACGGTTCGGGAGTGGGGCGTCGCGCCATGATGGACTCAGTGGTTGGGAGAGCCGTAGTCCGAGAGGGGAATGCGGTCGGCGACAAGCCGCCGGACAATCGACTGTTGCGCCTCGACGCTCTGGTTTGCGTCGATGAGATGGAATTGGAACTCGGTGCTCATCGCGAGGTACTGTTCGAGCAGACGGCCCTGGAAGATGCGGAAGCTCTCGTACGGGTCGGACGACAGGCGCAAGTCCATGCCTGCCTCGAAGTACTTCAATTGCGGGCGGCCATCGAGGATGCGCTGCAACGAGACTTCGAGTTGCGCCTTGAACAGAAACGTCAGGTCCGGCAACGCGGCAAAGGCATAGATGCCCCGCACCCATTCCGGCGTGCAGCCGCGCACGACGTCGCGTGCGAAGGCGGTGAACACATAGCGATCGCAGAGAACCAGGTAGCCGGCCCGCAGCAGCGGAACCAGTTGCCGCTCGTAACGGTCGGCGAAGTCGGTGGCATGGATGAGGCTGAAGGTGGTGGGTGTGAGCAGGTTGGTCTTCTTGCCTTTGCTCGTGGCGCTCTTGACGAGGTCCGACGAGTTCCATTCACTGAAAAAGACCTTCAACTCCTGCTGTTCCAGCCACCGCTTCAGAAGGTAAATCTGCGTTGATTTCCCGGAGCCGTCGATGCCCTCGACCGCAATGAGCCGCCCCGGGAAACCCAACTCCGCGAACGTTTTCATCAATCGCGCGTCAACCTAAGGGGGTCCCGCCGCCGATGACAACCCTTTTCCGTCCCATGGCAAATCGGAACAGTCTTGTCACACGGGCGCGGGGTTTCGTACACTGGCGTCCACATTTGGGGTCTGAAGGATTCGAACGATGTCCACGATCCGGCTCAGCGCCGTCGATATCGCCCTGGTGGTCGGCTACCTGGTGGGGATCACGATTCTGGGCGTGTGGTTGGGCCGAGGGATTCGAGGAGGCCGGGATTTCTTCTTGGCGGGCAAGTCCTTGCCCTGGTGGGCCGCGGGCATGTCGCTCGTCGTCTCGGACATCGGAGCCAAGGACATGATCGGCCTGGCCGGGGACGGGTACCGGTACGGGATTGTGATGATGAACTTCGATTTCATCGGCTGCATTTTCCCGGTGTTGATCGCGGCCTTTCTGTTCATGCCCTATTTCTGGCTGGCGGGGGTTTACACGGTGCCCGAGTATCTGGGACGGCGCTACAATTTGGGCGTGCGGACCTTCTTCGCCATCATCTGGGTGCTTTTCATGATGGGCACCCTCGGCACGGTTTTCGTGAGTGCCGCGGCGATGTTCGAGGGGTTGCTGGGCTGGAGCTTCTGGTTCTCCGTGATGCTCACGGCGGTTGTCGTGGGGCTGTGCACGGCCCTGGGCGGTTTGCGCGCTGTCGTTTTCACGGAGTCGATCTCGTGCGTCGTGCTTACCGCGGGCGCGGCTTTGATCTGCGGCTTGGGCCTGGCCAAGGTCGGCGGGTGGGCTCATCTCCAGGAGACGATCGGTCAGATGGCCTGGACGCAGCATCACCTGACCCTGCTGCCGCCGGCCGATCACCCCGTCTATCCGTGGCCGGCGGTGTTGTTGGGCCTGGGGTTTGTGCTGGGCCCGGCTTACTGGATTAGCAACCAGGCCATCGTGCAACGCACGCTCGGCACGCGCACCCAAAACGAGGCGCGGGCCTCGTATGTGTTTTGCGCGGCGATCAAGTTGGTGTTTCCGATTCTCCTGGTCGTGCCGGGCCTGGTTGGCGTGGCGCTGCTGGGCCCGGAACTGGGCCAACCGGGAAAGGACTGGGACGGGAACCGCGTCTTGCCGATGTTGGTGGTGCGTCTTCTGCCGCCAGGCGTGTTGGGCGTGGTGATGGGCGCCTTCTTCGCCGGGGTCATCTCGAATCTCGATTCCTATGTCAGCTCGGCGAGCACGATGGTGGTCACGGACTTGTACCGCACATTCATCCGCCGACAGGCCACGGATCGCGAATGCCTTCTGGTGGGCCGGTGGCTGGTCGTCGCCTTCCTTGTGGGGGGCGTGGCCATCAGCTACCCGATCAAGACAGGCTTCGGCTCCGTGTTCGAGGCCTTCCAGACGTTTCTCTCGTTCTTCCAAGGACCGCTTCTGGCCCTCTTGTTGCTGGGCATGTTGACCCGGCGCGCCACACCGTGGGGCGGTGTGGCCGGCATGATCGTCGGCGTGTCCACGTCGGCCGTGTTGAATTCGGCCGAACTGCTGCTGGGAGTGCCCGGCGGAATCCCCTTTCTGTGGACGGCGTGGTGGTCGTTTGTGGCGGCGCTGGCCGGGGTCGTCGTCGTGAGCGCGTTCACCTCAGGCCATGACGAGGCACGGCTGCGCGGTTTGGTGTGCTGGTTGCCGGCCGGGGAAGGGAACAAGCCATGAGTTCGCTGTCGGAGTCTGTCGGCGTGCTTTGGCTGCTTGCGGCTGCAAGCGGGGCGGGTTGGGTGGGCAAGGCGGCGTTCATTGGCGTGTTTGTCGCCTTGATCGTCCTGCTCGCCAGCCTGCCGGCCAGGATGCTCGGCGAGACCGAATGCCGCCCAGCGCTCTGGCGGAATGTCCGCGCCTGGGCCATTCTCGTCGCCGCCGCGCAGATTCTCATTTACACTCTCTGGGGCTAGCCCGCATAGCAGTTCTCTTGCGAAGTGTGAGTGCCCTGTGCACCATCGGGGTGTGAAACATGCGGGCCAGGGACTGGCGATTGCGCTGGTGATTCGCAGGAGGCGCGCTAGGATGTCGGTCGATTCCAAATGAAGAAGACCAAGAGCCCGAGGCCTCAATCCGAACGCGATGGAAACGCCGACAGGGAATCGAGTCGGCGGACATCGGGGTCTTCGAAGGATGTGGCTCGGCCGGAGGGGGGGGAGGGTTGTGTGAATCCAGCGCACGGCCAATTGGAGCATCAGGTCCGGGAGCGGACGCGCGATCTCGAGGCGGCGATCGAGCGATTGCGTTTGCGCGAGAACGAAACGCGCACGCTGGTCGAGAACTCGCAGGATTTAATCTTCCGCTTCGATCTCGAGGGCCGGCACATCTATGCGAATCTTGCCGCGGCGAAGCTCTACGGCAGGAATCTCGACGACCTGCGGGGGAGGCGGATGCGGGATTTGGGCACGGGGCGGGAGACATGGGAATCGGCGCGGGCGATCTTCGACCGGGTGGTGGCGAGCGGGGCGGAAGCGGGCGGCCAGATCGCGCACGGGGTGGGCGAGAGCAGGCGCTATTATGACGCTCGGTTCGTGCCGGAGTTCGGG
>Ga0116157_10005861_pt1 | contig 11237 bp, 5 predicted proteins | sample AD_UKC048_MetaG_FD_89882 | JGI IMG/M metagenome (GOLD analysis project Ga0116157, IMG submission 89882) | Active sludge microbial communities of municipal wastewater-treating anaerobic digesters from USA - AD_UKC048_MetaG | ecosystem: Engineered > Bioreactor > Anaerobic > Digestate | place: USA... | reverse complement strand
TTTACAATGACTGTTGATCCTGATAATGATTTTATAGAATGCGATGAAACAAATAATGTGTTGGCATTTACGGTTAATGTCACAAATCTTCCAGACTTAAGAATTTTATCCCATTTAATTTCTCCATCTAAATTAAATCCTGAACCCAATGAAAATATTAATATGAATATAACTTACGAAAATATTGGTGCTTCTAATATCAATGATCTGATGAAACTTAAAGTCATTGTAGACAATACACCAATAGATAGTATTTACCCGGTAGGTGGTTTAATTCATAACGGAAATAACACCATTTCGATTCCAACATCATGGTCTTCACCTTTGGTAGGTGTTCATGTAATTAGAGCCATTATTGATGATGATAATCAAGTTGCTGAAACCAATGAATTAAATAATGAAGCCACCCGAGCAGTGGTGGTTGGGGAATCAGCAAATTTATATTTCCAAGTATTAGCGAGCAATACCCTTTCGCCCATCCTCAATAATTCAATGTCTATCAACAGTCGAATTGGAAATAATGGTGACTTAAATTGCCAAGCGGATCTACAACTTTTATATGTAAATGATAATTTAGATACGATTCAAATCGCTTTAGTGCCTATTCAAATTGATGCGCATGACAGTCAAAGTTATTTTATTAATTGGATAGTGCCAGACAATCAAACCACCATCATTGGTCGCATTATAAATTCAAGTATACTCGAGTATACATACGATGATAACGAAGCTAGTTTTAAAATTGGAGAAATGAGAATTGTATCAAGATCTTCACCAGCATGTTTATCAAGCAATACCATAGGTTCAGCCGAAGCTTATGTAATTGGTGGGATACCTCCTTATAATTATATTTGGAACAATGGTTTTAATGGATCTATTTTAAATGCAAGTCCTGGCAATTATACAATTGTTGTTTCAGACAATACAGGCCAAACTGCCACATCAACTGTAACCATTACCGAATGTCCAGGAATCATTATGAACTTAAAATACTTAATTGAAGGTTATCATACTTCAAATGAAGCAATGACCGATGTATTAATAAATGAAGGTCAATACAATTTTCCAACTGATGTTGATACAGTGCTTATTGAATTGCATCACGACACGATCGGATATCCGATGCTTTCATCATTTAAAGGCGTACTGCAAACAAACGGGATGATGTCATGTTATTTCGATTCAACAAATTTAATTGGCACGAGTTGTTATATTGTAGTGAAGCATAGAAACGCAATTGAAACATGGAGCGCTAACCCAATTTCAATAAGTAACGGAATCAATGGAATACTAAATTACGATTTTACTTCCGCAGCCAATAAAGCGTTTGGTTCGAATCAAAGTGAGGTTGAAAGCGGCGTATGGGCTTTATTCTCTGGCGATTTAAATGATGATGATAATATTGATCTTTTAGATTTATCAAATTTAGAATCTGATATTAATACATTTCAATTTGGATATTTTGCTTCTGATATTAATGGCGATGGCAATGTAGATTTATTGGACATCCCTATTGTTGAATCAAATATCAATTATTTTATTTTTTCAAATCACCCTTAGAAAAACAAGACACAGACTGAGCTACAGCATTACAAACTAAGCTCTACTTTCGTGTGGAAGTATTGAAGAACAAATTATAAAAAAATTAGTTTATTAGTCCAAAGTTTTTCGATCCATTAAATATACCCTCTATTGGGTATATCAGACTCATGGATTTCAAGATACATTTGCCCTATAATTTAAAAACATGAAAAAGATTTTATCACTACTAACGATGCTATGCTTTGCGTCATTTATTAAAGCAAACAATATTTCAACCTCTAATATTAGTTTAACAGGACAAAACACCGCCTCTAATTTTACACTAATTGGCTTTGACATTAATTGGGAAAACTCATGGCGCACAAGCACAAACGAATCAAATTACGATGGCGCTTGGATTTTTGTAAAATTTAGAAAGAACAATACTTCTCTTTGGCAACATGCAACCATTAACTATGCATCAACTGGCACTGCAGCAGCATGCGGACATACACAGGCAGGTGGCAGCACAATTCAAACACCAACCGATGGAAAAGGCGTTTGGATGTATAGAAATGCAGATGGCTTCGGAACAGTTAACTGGACTGATAATAAACTACGTTGGAACTATGGAGTTGATGGGGTGTTAGATAATGACAGTGTCGAGGTGAGAGTTTTTGCTGTTGAAATGGTTTATATTCCTCAAGGCGCTTTTTACTTGGGTAGTGGTGGCTCTGAAACAAATCGATTTAGAAATGGTGCTACAGATACATATTTAAATATCACTTCTGAAGCGGCAATCACTGTCGGACTCGCAGCGAATAATATTTTTGGATACGGAAATAATAATATGTCCTCTGGTTCAATACCAGCCGCTTACCCTAAAGGCTACAATGCATTTTGGATCATGAAACATGAAATTAGTCAACAAGGTTATGTTGATTTTTTAAACACACTTGATTTTAGTGCATCATCAGCAAGAAACACGGGTGCTTTTGGTGGTTCTCACCCTAATTTAACATCTTCATTTCCTGAAAGAGCAGCAGAAAGTTTGAGTTCAGATGACATATTAAGTTGGTTAGATTGGAGTGCCTTACGTCCTTTCACTGAATTCGAATATGAAAAAGCGTGCAGAGGTGCAAACATAACACCTTTGCCTAATGAATATGCTTGGGGCAATACCACAATAGTTGGAACTACGGGTGTGCAAAATGATGGCACAGCAAGTGAATTCTTTACCAATGGTAATTGTAATCATGCTTATGTAGTTAATCGAGCTATGCGATGCGGCGCTCAAGCAAATCTTACTAGCAATAGAACACAAGCTGGCGGCAGTTATTATGGCGTGCTTGAAATGAGTGGCAATGTTTATGAAAGAGCAATTGCTGCTGGATACGCTGATGGAAGAGCCTTTACAGGGTTACATGGTGATGGAAATTTGAATACTACATATACACATAACGTAACGAATTGGCCCGCACCAACTACAGGTTCTGGCTTAACATTTAGAGGCGGTGGATATATAACTCCGGCAGGAACCGATTTAGGCTTATCCGAAAGAAGTGCAGCGTCAAATACAAACAATACAAGAGGTGTTGCTTATGGCGGTAGAGGAGCAAGAACTGCTCAATAATTTTTTCAAATTAAAATAATAAATATGAAAAAATTAATAATATTCGTTGCATTGTTCTTTGCATTAAATAGAGCAAATGCACAACCACCTAATAACCCCATTTTTTATGGTGGTGATGGCGATGGAATCGCAAGGTCTAGCTATTTACAATCCTCTGTAAATAATCAACTCGGTGGAGATGGTGATGGCATTGCAAAGGCTAGCTATTTGCAATCCTCTACAAATATTCAAGTCGGAGGAGATGGCGACGGATGGCATGCGGGCAACTATGCACAATTGGCTGACGCTTCTTTATTTTTCGGTGGAGATGGTGATGGGTTGACCATGCAAACTTATCAATCAATTGCTGACCAAGCCCTATTTTATGGTGGTCCTGGTGATGGATGGGCATCCATTGTGTATGCTCTTGGCCCCTTACCTGTAACATTATTATCGTTTAACGGTGAAGAAAAAGAAGGGCAACATCATTTGTATTGGAAAACATCTACCGAACAAAATACTTCGCACTTTGTAATTGAACATAGCGCAGATGCCAAACTATTTAAAGAGTTAGGCATGACCAATGCTGCGGGAAATTCTCAGGAAGAAAAAGAATATAGGTTTGCCAATAAAACACCTCTCTTAGGTAATAATTTCTACCGCCTAAAAATGGTTGATATTGATGGCAAGTTTACCTATAGCAATGTGGTTTTACTAAATGTATTGAAAGATAAAACAACCATTTTACTCTATCCTAATCCGAGTGCCACGCAATTAAATATTGAGCTTCAAAACTTACCAGTTCAAGCAAATGTCAGTATGCGAATAATTGATATCACAGGCAAAACCATTTGGTCATCACAAAGCAAATATCAAGGCATATCATATCAAATTGACATCAGTGAATTTGCAAGTGGTTTGTATCAATTGATTATAGGATATGGGAATGAAAAACAAGTAATCAAGTTCAGACGTTTATAAGAAACAAATAATTTATTAGCTTACTAAGGGTTGCCAATTGGTGACCCTTATTTTTATATTGGGTTTAATAAATATTTTGCCCCCGATTACTATTCCACTTACCTTATTGCTAGGTTTCGGGGACCCTAATCATGTTTTTTCTAGCAAGCAAATTTTAGAGTCATATTTATTTATGAAGCAAGAGTTAATCATTCCAATTCTCATTACTTTTGTTGACATAAATATTTTGACTAATTTTTGAAATCATTCGACACTCACTCGTATCCATTTTAGAATAGAAAAATATTTTCAGCATTAAAACTTTTGAATACATGAAAACATTTTCCTTATTCTCTCTTCTTTGCTTACTTCATATGATAAGCAAATCACAATCGACCTATTTAGCTTATGATCCACTAACAGGTGCACATGAAACTAATTTACATGTTTCTTCAGGTGGCAGTGGCTGGGCTTCCGCTTGGAATGTACAAGGTGGAAATAATACTGGGTATCTATTTGATAGTATTGGACTCAATTATTCATCTTTACAAACTACAGGTGGATGTATAAAAGGAGGTTATAGTTGGGTACAAGCAGGCAGGTATTTAGACAACCAAAACAATGGTGCTTTTCAAAACTATATTAATGCTGGAAATATTGGAAGTGAATATGGCACTACACTTTATACATCTTTTTTATTACAAAAATCACAATCCAATAATGAAGAAGTGTATTTAAGTTTACATAATAGCAATGTTGATTGGTGCTCAAGTTGCACAAACGAAAAAGTTTCGATTGGATATTTTGGCACAGCTTCAAATAATGGAGGCATCCGTTATTGGAGTTTACAAATTGGCGATAGTGTTTACCAAAGTAGTATTCCCATAGTAAATCAACAAACTACTTTTTTTGTTCTAAGAATAAGCTTCAATACATCAAATACAATCTTCGATTTATATATTAATCCAACCAGTTTAGGAAATACTGGCATACCTTCCACAACTTCAATCTCTGCAATTAGCCAAAACCCCATTCAATTTCGTAGTCTTGGAATTTATTTAGGCAATCAAACCAATAATGGCAAACTAGATGAATTGCGATTTGCATCAACCTATGCGATCGCTGCACCAGATAGCTCAATAGTTTTGAATTTACCACCTGTCAGTAGTTTCACTATGTCATCAAATATTGGGTCCTCTCCTATCACTGTGAATTTTACTGGCACAGCCTCCTACGATCCAGAAGGACTGCCTTTAATTTACTCTTGGAATTTTGGAGATGGCACGCCAACTATAACAGGACCTGCAACTGTATCACATTTATTCTCATCAGGTTTGGTAGGTCAATTAAATATTAGTCTTTCTGTTAGTGACCCTTCAAATCAACAACATAGTTCTTATCAAACGCTAACCTTACTTACACCAGGAACAAATTCATTTCCATGCCAAGCCTCTGTAACTAATTTGCAAGAGGCGAGTTGCAATCAAAATAATGGTATTATTCAATTAAACACTGGTATCGCAATCAATCCAAATTTTACATTACAAAATTCAAATGGTGTTAATATTAGTCCTATTAATTATAATCAATTCCATAATCTTGCAGCCGACAATTATCATCTTCAAGTATCTGATGCAAACGGATGTATTGACTCTTTTGAAATCACCATTACAGTTGATTCAACAACATGTCTAGGTTGGCAATCTAACCAATGCAGTATGGCTATTGGTGTAAATGTAAATGGTTTGGCTGATTGGAGTTGGGAACATGCATTTATAAATAGATACAAACATGTACGAGGTGAAATAACTACCTTTGATGATGCCTGTTCATGTTGGAATACCAATGTTGAAAATGAATTAAACTTAGATTCCAATGGTTATCCGATTGTCATACCTCAAATTACTTCTGCAAGTTCAGCAACTAAAGTACGCTACGTTATATCATCCGATAACGGCAATTTAAAAGCAAATGAACAATATGTGTTTTTATATCAGGGTCAAGGTACATTTACCTTCAATGGCGTTATCATCAACCAAAGTTCACCCGGTCGAGTTTTATTCACAGTACCTGCTGTTTCTGGCAATATTTGGATCAATATAAATACTTCAGACGCAGGAAATTATATGCGCGACTTTAGATTATTAAAAGCAGAAGATGAAAATCTAGATCTATCTACTCATGTTTTTAATACAACGTTTCTGAGCAGACTTTCACCCTTTAAGGCCATACGATTTATGGATTGGGGTGTTACAAATAGTAGCCCTCATACAACTTGGAGCCAACGAGCTACGAATTCAATGCGCACTTACGGAACCAATCGTGGGGTACCCTATGAACGTATGATTGAATTAGCTAACCTTACTCAAAAAGATATTTGGATTTGCGTTCCTCATGAAGCTGATAGCAATTATATTGCTGAAATGGCTTTACTATTTCAACAAAACTTAAATCCCAACCTTCGTATTTATTTAGAATATAGTAATGAAGTATGGAATTGGATATTTGGTCAAGCACACTATAATAATAACAATCGACCAATGAATTTAAATTATGGAAGAGCCTATGCTGAAAAAGCAAAAAATGTATTTCAAATATGGACCAATGTATTTACGGGTCAAACATCGCGTTTACAGAGAGTATTAGGTTTACAAGGTGGCAATACTTTTTTAAACACCGAAATTCTCGCGCAAGTTCCGCAACATTTATGGGATATTGGATCGCTTACTTATTATTTTGGATTAGATCATTCAAATACAGGCAACCCTTTACTAAATGCAAATTCAACAGGAAACGATGTGAATTTAAATGCACGAAACGCCTTTTTTGGAACGAATGGTTGGTTTCAACTTGTGAAGCAAGATTATAGAAATATCAAAATTTATGGAAAGGAAGTCAATAGTTATGAAGGCGGACAACATTATTCTGATTTTCAATTTCACACCTATCAACAAGCCATGTATGATGCACAATATTTACCAAGTATGTATACATTATATGATAATGTACTTGATAGTATCAGAAATATTGGCAATAAACTTGCGATGGCCTTTACATTATCAGGCACACAAGAAAGTGTTTATGGTTCATGGGGACATTTAGCTGACATGTATACACCACCGCCTTATAGTACTTCAGGCACACCAAAATACAAAGCGCTACTTGATAATTCGTGTTTGCCATTTGTTGATGTCCCAACACAATCTATATTAAATCTAAAACTATTTATTGAAGGATATTTTCAAGGAATTGGCACAATGACTAGTGCAATGAATAATCAAAATTATTCACCAACACCCTTACTCAATGATGTAGATGATATTGAAGTAGAATTACGTTTTGCTAACTCACCGTATAATATCGCAGTAGCCACAGTGGCTCGACTAAAAACTGATGGCTCAGCAGAATGTATATTTCCTCCAATGAATGGCAATTATTTTATCGTAATTAAACATCGAAATGCAATTGAGACTTGGAGCGCGAATCCTATCCCCATGAATACCGGAACACCGACTTATTACGATTTTACAACGGCAGCAAATAAGGCTTATGGTGCAAATCAAAATGAAGTAGAGAACGGAGTATGGGCTTTATTTTCTGGTGATATCAATCAAGATGAAAATATAGATTTACTTGATTTAAATAATATTGAAATCGATATAAATAATTTCTTATTTGGATATTTGCCAACAGATATCAATGGTGATGGCAATATCGATTTACTTGACATTCCCCTTATTGAATCAAATATCAATCATTTTATTTTTTCAATAAAACCTTAGAAAAGTAAAGTGAGGAAGAATCGTTTTTCACGATCTCTATACTGTCAAGAATCGTGCTCAAATTTTTACAACACTATGCATTTCTTATGCAGGTTCATATTTTGCCCCCGATACTAATTCTACTCACCTCATCTTCCGTTTCGGGGACCCTAATCAAGTTATATCTTACAAGCAAATTTTAGAGTCATACCTATTTAGCTTAATCCACTTACAGGTGAATATAGCATCTTAATGAACGCATTCACTAATTAAAATTTAAAACTCGCACTAAATATAAATAATCTAGGTGCTTTATTTTTAGTAAAGATTTTATCTTTATCGGTATAGGTTCTGCTTTTATCAAAATCGAGATAGGTTATTATATCTTGAGCTAATAAATCTCTAGCATTAAATTTTAATTCTAGTTTATTATCTAAGAAAGTTTTAGCTATTTGAAAATCAATTACAGTTCTTTCTTTATCAAAAAACTCAGGCAATATATTACTTCCTGCAATAGCAAGCCTTCTGCCAATTCTGTTTAGTGACAAGGTAGATGATAAACCTAAACTATCGCCTACATAACTTAGTGCAAAATTGATGATGTATGGCGACTGACCTTGTAAAGGACGCGAACTAATAGAATCTGATGTGGTACCAAGAGATACCGACGATCTTGTAATAGTGCCATTACCTGACAAAGTAAAATGATTAAGCAATGATTTTTCATTTTTTCTATTAAAAAGAGTTGATAAAAGAACTCTAAATTCAAGTTCTGCCCCAGAAATGGTTGCAGACTTACTTTGCACATAACGCGCCTCACTTGCATAAAATGATGATGTAGAAAACTCAATTGGGTTTGTAATTGCTTTATGAAAAGCAGATACAGAAAGCAGCTGTGCCCTTCCTGGGAAAATTTCATATCTAACATCAAAATTATTTATACGTGCTCTTCTTAAATTTGAATCACCAGCAACAAAAAAACCTGAAAGATAATCTGGGAAACCAAAATTTGCTAATTCTCTGTATTCTGGTCTATTTAAAGTTTTACTGTATGACAAGCGAATATTCGTTTTTTCAGTTAATGAATAAACTAAATTAGCTGAAGGGCAATAATCTACTTTTGTGTAATTGATATTTATTGCACCTAACCCACGTTGAGCAGCCACTAATTTTTGATTAAAACTTTCCATTCTTAAACCATAAATAAATCTAAATTTTTTGTAACGCTGATCATTCATTAAATAGGCGTGCAAAGTTGAAGAAGAAGCATCATATGCGGAATTAGGAACTGTAGCATCATTAACTAATATAGACGCCTTACCATTAGAAAGCAAACCCAAGTTTTGCGTCAAAAAAATCTGATCATAAGGTAAACTTAGTATCGAATAATCTACTTCATAAGGATTGCCGGTTATAGCTTGTGCAAAACCTAATACTCTATTCGTATAATTTCTTTCTCTAGCTAGGTATCCAAATCCCATCTTAAACATATTTTGGCTGCCTTTAAAAAGTGTATAAGGTTGAGAAATGTCTAATTTTGCAGTTTTGAGATTTTCTTGAGATCTAGCAGATATCATTGTGCCATTTCTGCCTAAGGTGACCGCATCAGTCGTCATCTGATTACTATTGGAAATTGCTTGAAATGGTGTACTTCTATCCACTTCGCTGTATGCAACTAACCAATTTATTTTTGTTTTGAATTTACCAATTTGATGGTCACCTAATAACTGGCTGTTGAAAATTTTATCCGAAACAAAATTTCGAAATATTTCATTTACTTTGTTAGTTGAGTCTATTGTATATTCAGTATACCCCCCTCGCTTCACTAATGTATTATCAGTATTTATACTCAGGTTATTTTTCCAACTTATATTATTTCTATTGTTTATCTTAATTCCAATATTGCCCAATGCCGACCAAATTACCTCTTGATTATACACAGAATCAGTGAATTTTCTCTCTTGTATAAGAACATAATTTGAGTCGTTAATATTACCTCCATTCCCATTGAAGGAATTACGTTCTCCAGATACAAATGAATTGCTTCTATTATAGGTAACTGAAAAGAGCGATGAAATAAATTCTTTTTCTTTTCTTTTTATATTGAAGCTTTTTATTACTTGTAAACTAAGATTCGGATCAGTATTTATCTCTTTTACTCCCCACTTGTACTTCCCAAATAATTTTGCATATCCAAGTTTATCTGCTGTTGATGCATCAATAAAACCTTGTTTATCAGATGGTATGCCACTTGGCAACGCACGTGTACCATCATCTAAGCCTAACCAATCTTTATTACCTTTCATTTCAGAAACATAGCTTTTTTTCCCAGTTATCAAATTGTTGTAACCTTGGCTTACTGAAATAATAGTGATTGGTTTAGATGAAGTAGATTTTGTAGAAATTTCAATAATTCCTCCTCCAAACTCTGCTGTTTTATCTGGTGTAGCCGTTTTGTAAATAACTAAATTATCTATAATGCCAGATGGAAAAATATCATATGCAAATGCTTTCCTATCACTTTCTGTACTTGGTAGCGGGGCACCATTTATAAATGATGCATTATATCTATCATTTAAACCACGTATTACTGCAAATTTATCATTTTGGATACTTGCTCCAGTAACTCGTTTTATTACATCACTACTACTTTTATCAGGTGTTTTCTTAATTGTTTCTGATGAAACACCATCGCTAACATTTGCACTGTTTTTTTGAGCTACTAATAAAGTTGCCACCGTCTCACCTGCTCCTTTCACTTTTGTAGCGGCTACCACAGCACCTTTAAGCTCTTTACTAGATGACTTACTTAATGAAATACTAATTTCTTTATTTTCATTTTCTTTTACAATAATATCTGTAATAATTTTTTCGACATATCCTATATATCTACATTTTAAAGTATAGTTACCTGCTTGAAGTTTGTAGAAATGAAAAACACCATTTTGATCTGCCATTGCAGTTGTAGACTTTTCAATTAAAAAAATTGAACTTCCATCTAATGGTAGACCAGTCTTCGCATCTATTACCTTTCCTGTAATCATTCCCTTTTGGGCAAATGCGGTACTTCCAATTAAGAGGAATATAATAAGAAAATGTTTTGAAAGCATTTTAAAAATTGTTTGAAGTGAAGTAAATAATTCTTTAAGGAAGTAAAATAAATTCTACATTAAGTAAATGATAATTTTAATACTGTTTCTATTTTTGCATTTATACAAGTCACTTAAATGGTATTACAATATTTAAATCCAATTATATTTTTAAGTAAACTTATTTAAAGCAGACTCGTATAAATTGAAATGGTATTATTTTTGAATATTAACTTTTACATTTTGGTTGATACTGTGTTCAAACTTTATGCTTAGGATATATACTCCATTGCT